>Ga0310696_10004792_pt1 | contig 16502 bp, 12 predicted proteins | sample AusTroGonzalo_MG_4_FD_203885 | JGI IMG/M metagenome (GOLD analysis project Ga0310696, IMG submission 203885) | Bovine rumen microbial communities from tropical cattle in Woodstock, Queensland, Australia - Gonzalo_02 (v2) (version 2) | ecosystem: Host-associated > Mammals > Digestive system >...
TAATCTATTCAATTGTCTTTTTTTGTTGGTAGAGCAAGTTGTTGACTAAAATCTCTACCGTCCGCGCTTCGCTCGCCGTGACTGAGCTAACGTGGCATAATCTATTCAATTGTCTTTTTTTGTTGGCAGAGCAAGTTGTTGACTAAAATCTCTACCGTCCGCGCTTCGCTCGCCGTGACTGAGCTAACGTGACCACATTTCTAAGTTATCATCAACAGATATTTAAGTCAATATTTTATTTCAACAAATATATTTTCATTTAAAAACCCGTTTTTTCACTTCGTCATAACAAAAACCACAACAAATCAATACATTAACTAATTTTTCAAAAGTTCAAAGTAATTCTTATCAACCGAAAATTAACATAATAACAATTTGACATAGAATTTGAGAAATTCCAATGACTAAAGCCACAGTTATTATTTTTGATAAAAACTCATCCGCAAATGTTTCTTTTAAAAAGTCTTTAATAACCAAAACAAGCAGAGCTAACGGCACAAAGAAAAGAATTGATTTTGCCGGCATTAATACGTTACAGAGCAAGCAGGGACATGAAATTCCAAAAGATATAAACCAAATCCAAAAATTATAAATTCCCGCACAAATAATAATGACGGCAGCAACAAATTTTACAATTCTTACAATTCCGCTTTTTGTCTTTCCGAATGTTCTGACTGCGGTCAAATAAAGCAGAGGAGCTATAAACGCAAACACACTCAAGCGGTTAAACAGAGAGAGAGAAAACAAAATGACAAGTACTGTATCAAGTTTTGAATATTCTCTTTCGGTACAAGACAAATAATTATAAAGAAGCATTGTAACCATTGAAATCAAAGCCATTTCTGGGTAAATTCGCGCAGCTGCAAAAATGCAGTATAAAAGCAAACTTACAGCAAAAATATCTTTTCTTCCCGTCATTTTTGTTATTTGAAAATTCCATAATAAAATTATAAATGGCAAAAACAAATAAATAAAATTATAAACAAAAACAAGAATAAGCTTGTTATTTGCGCTAAAAAAATCGGCAAAATTAATACATATTCCCATTAAAAAATATTCAACTCTTAAAAGACAATTCGCGGTCTTGAGTATGTAAAAAATATTTTCTGTACCGGAAGAACCATCAGCGAAAAGAGAAAAGATAAAATTTATTAAAACAGAAATAATAAAAAGTACCCATAAAGCAATATTGTATTTTGTTGAAAATATATCTGTCAGTTTCATAATAACCATCCTGTTTTTATTATATATCGAAAAATTGCAAAAATGCGTAACATTCTGCCAAAAATAAAAAAATATTATAAAATAACAGAAAAGGAGTCTTTTATGAGAGAAGAAATATTATCAATACTTGAAAAAAACAGCAAAATAGATTTAAACGAGCTTGCTGTTTTACTTGGAACGACAAGTGAAAACGTATTCAATGAAATTGCGGCAATGGAAAAAGAGGGCGTAATTTGCGGATATCATACACTGATTGACTGGGACAAAATATCAGAGGATAAAGTTACCGCACTTATTGAAGTTCGTGTAACACCCCAGAGAGGACAAGGGTTTGATACTGTTGCAGAAAGAATATATAATTATCCGGAAGTTAACTCGGTTTATTTGATTTCCGGCGGTTTTGACCTGCTTATCACACTTCAAGGGAAATCGTTAAAAGAAGTTTCTTTATTTGTTTCCGAAAAACTTTCGGCATTAGATACCGTTTTGAGTACATCAACACATTTTATTCTGAAAAAATATAAAGACCACGGAACAATTATGTCCGCAAAACCCAAAGACCAAAGAGAGGTTCTTTCATGAGAAATCCTTTATCCAAAAAAATTGTACAGGTAAAACCCTCGGGAATAAGAAAATTTTTCGATTTAGTCAGCGAAATGGATGATGTAATTTCTCTCGGAGTTGGCGAACCAGACTTTGACACACCATGGCACATAAGGGATGAGGGTATTTATTCTCTTTCAAAGGGAAAAACTTTTTACACATCTAATACTGGTTTAAAAGAGTTAAAACAGGAAATCAGTAAATACATAAAAAGAACCATAAATGTTGATTATGACTATAATTCCGAAGTTCTTGTTACGGTCGGTGGTTCGGAAGCCATTGATATAGCTTTGAGAGCAATGACAGATGAAGGTGACGAAGTTTTAATTCCGCAGCCGAGCTATGTTTCCTATGAACCATGCGCTTTTTTGGCAGGTGCAAAGCCCGTAATAATAAATCTGAAAGGCGAAAATAATTTTAAATTAACCCCGAAAGAAATTTTGGAAAATTTAACCGCAAAAACAAAAATTTTAATTCTTCCTTTTCCAAACAATCCTACTGGAGCTGTTATGGATAAAACTGATTTGGAAGCAATAGCAAAAGTTATAATCGAAAACGACCTTTATGTTATTTCTGATGAAATATATTCTGAACTTACATACAGCGGTAAACATCGCTCAATTGTTTCAATTGCCGGAATGAAAGAAAGAACGGTTTTAATCAACGGTTTTTCAAAATCTTTTGCTATGACTGGCTGGAGATTGGGTTATGCCTGCGCTCCGAAAAACATTCTTGAACAAATGCTTAAAATTCACCAGTATGCAATAATGTGTGCACCGACAACAAGCCAATACGCAGCGGTTGAAGCACTAAAAAACGGAGAAAAAGACGTTGAGGAAATGAGAAGGTCTTATAACCACCGCAGAAGATTTTTAATGAATGCTTTTAAAGAAATGAATCTTGAATGTTTTGAACCATTTGGCGCATTTTATGTTTTCCCCTGCATAAAAGAATTCGGAATGACAAGCGAAGAATTTGCAACAAGATTTTTGACCGAAGAAAAAGTTGCAACCGTTCCGGGTACGGCATTCGGTGACAGTGGTGAGGGATATTTAAGAATTTCTTATGCTTATTCTTTGGAAACACTAAAAATTGCAATGGGAAAACTAAAAAAATTTGTTGAAAAACTAAGAAAAGAAAAAATTAAATAAATCATGTCAAAAATCAAAAATAATCAAATATGTCCTAATTGCCGGAGTATTATTAACGACAACACAAAGAAATGCCCTACGTGCGGAGAAATTATGTCGGGCAGTTTTAAAACTCCTGACGAATTATTCGGTATTCAAAAAATGATAGTCGGTTTTTTACCTTATTTATTGATTTTTATACTCTTTTTGGCTTCGTTGGTTATCTCTGACATAAACAGAGGAAAAACGACTTTATTTGACAAATTCAAACCAAATAATTCCAAAATTCAGTCAAAAGAGGTTAATTTCCCGTCTTTCGGAATTACCAAAAGAAATGAACCTGTACCCGATAATCTTGCTTTATATATGAGGAATGTTCAAAGGCAGCTCAGAAAAAACTGGAATCCGCCGGAAATCGAAACAACAACAAGCGTTACTGTATATTTTGAAATCATACAGGACGGTAGCATTAAGAATCTGAAAATATTAAAATCTTCGGGATTTAAAAAATTAGACGTTGCTGCACTGTATGCCGTCAGATACTCAATGCCGTTTCCGCCGTTTCCGCAGGGATACGACAAAGAAACCATAAATATACAATTTGATTTTCATTACAATGCAAAATTAAAGAAGTAAAGTGCCGAGCTGGTAAACAACAAAAGCAGCAATCCACGCAATTGAACACTGAAGAAGTATAACAAGAACCGCATATCTTCTGCCGAGTTCACGTCTGACTGTTGCAACGGTCGCGACACAAGGCGTATATAAAAGTGAAAATACCAGAAATACAAATGCTGTCAGGTTTGTAAATACAAGGGGTAATTTTTCCGTATCACCGCCAAGCAGAACTGTTAAGGTACTCACGACACTTTCTTTTGCCATAAATCCGGTAATAAAAGCAGTTGAAATTCTCCAGTCATCAATGCCAAGAGGCTCAAATACGGGAACAAGCAAATTGCCGAGAATAGCGAGCAAACTTTCAGCAGAATCCTTTACAAGATTGAGTTTTATATCAAAAGTTTGTAAAAACCAAATAATAATTGCTGCCCAGAAAATAATTGTAAATGCTTTTGTTACAAAGCTTTTTGCTTTCATGTAAATTAATCTTAAAACATTTAAGATACTCGGCATCCTGTAATTTGGCAATTCCATAACAAAAGGAACTGCTTCACCACGGAAAAATGTATATTTTAAAATGTAAGAAAGAACTATGCCCACAATTATTCCAATCAAATAAAGACCAAGCACAACGGCTATCTGATATTCTCTGAAAAAAGCTGCAGTAAAAAGTCCGTAAATAGGAAGTTTTGCCGAACAGCTCATAAACGGGGTTAAAAATATTGTCATTTTTCTGTCACGCTCTGACGGAAGAGTTCTTGTTGCCATTATTGCAGGTACAGAACAACCGAATCCAATAAGCATCGGGACAAAACTTCTGCCGGAAAGACCTATTTTTCTGAGTAATTTGTCCATAACAAAAGCGACTCTTGCCATATAACCACTATCTTCAAGAATGGAAAGGAAAAAGAATAAAAGCACAATTATCGGCAGAAAACTTAACACACTTCCTACACCTGCAAATATACCGTTTATAATCAAAGATTTTACAATGGGATTTAAGCCATAGCTTGTTAAAACACCATTAGTGTAATCCGTAAAATAATCAATTCCGTAATTCATTACGTCCGACATAAAAACGCCGACAGGTCCGAACGTTACAAAGAATATGAAAGCCATAATCAAAAGAAATGCAGGAATTGCAGTAAATTTTCCCGTCAAAATTTTGTCAATTTTTGCCGAAAATGTATAACCCGCGGCTTCAGAAGATTTGATTACATTATCCATACAGATTTTTTCAATGAAAGCAAATCTCATATCAGCCACAGCTGCTGTTTTATCCATCCCGCTTTCTTCTTCCATTTGGGCAATAATTTTTTTACAGGTTTCTTTCTCGTTTTTATCGAGTTGCAGGTAATCTAAAATCAGCGAATCACCCTCAGTAATTTTGGTTGCGGCAAAACGGGTTGCAACTCCGCAGTTTTTAGCATGGTCATCAATGAGGTGGATAATTGAGTGAATACATCTGTGAACCGCACCTTCTTTACCCTGTTCGTCATAGGCACAGAAATCTCTTTTTTCCGGTTTTTCACAGTATTTGGAAACATTTATGGCGTGTTCAATTAATTCTTCAATACCCTGATTTTTTGAAGCTGATATCGGAATAACAGGAATCCCCAAAACATCCTCAAGTCCGTTTATATCAATACTCCATCCGTTTTCCGCAACCTCATCCATCATATTCAATGCAATTACCATAGGGATATCGAGTTCAATCAATTGCATTGTCAGAAGCAGATTTCTTTCAATATTTGTTGCATCAATAATATTTATAATTCCATCGGGTTTTTCATTAAGAATAAAATTTCTTGTAACAATTTCTTCGCTTGTATAGGGTGAGAGGGAATAAATCCCGGGTAAATCTGTAATTACTGCATTTTTATCACCTTTTATAATTCCGTCGGTTCTGTCAACAGTTACCCCCGGAAAATTTCCGACTCTCTGGTGAGAACCCGTAAGCTGGTTAAAAAGAGTTGTTTTACCACAGTTTTGGTTCCCGACGAGAGCGAGTTTTAATGTTGTTTTTTTTGCGAATTTTTCTTTTTCTTTCTTTGAAAATTCGTCAACTTCACCTTTTTTTGAATGTTCTGTAAATCTAAACTCAAGATTTTTTCTTGTAAAAGCGTGAGCATCGTGAACATTCGTCACTATAATATTTGCGGCATCGGATTTTCTGAGTGTCAGTTCGTAGCCCCTGAGCCTTATTTCAAGAGGGTCTCCCAGAGGAGCTGTTTTGACAAGGGTTACTTCAACCCCGGGGGTTAAACCCATATCAAGAATGTGGGAACGTAAAGCCTTATCTTTGCCTTTTACGGCAAGAATAACCGCATCCTGTCCTGTTTTTAACTTGTTTAAGCTCTTTTTAAAATTGTCGTTTGCCATCATTTCGGGTTAATTATAGCACAAAAAATAAAGTCAAAATCCATAAAAAAAAAGAGTATCAATGAAGATACTCTTTATAAAATTATTTTTAAAGAACTATTTGTTTGCTTTATCCTGAGCAATGATGAGTTTTAATGCTTCAACACCAACTTTTACAGCAGCGGAAGTATCTTCGCTCATTTTTTGGTCAAGACCTGCAGCTTCTCTTTCCTGATTCCAGATTACGTGGAAACAGGAACCGCAACGGCATTTAAGAGCATCTGCAACAACGAATAATGCAGCCGATTCCATTTCTGAAGCGAGAACACCAAGTCTTTTCCAAGCTTCCCATTTTTGGAGAAGTTCGTAAGAAACAGGCATTTTTGCAGGACTGTGTTGTCCGTAGAAAGCATCTTTACACTGAACGACGCCTGTATGAGTTGTTTTGCCCATAGCTTTTGCTGCCTGTCTTAAAGCAACAGTAATATCAAGGTCAGCAACAGCAGGGTATTCAATTGGAGCGTATTCCATAGAAGTATGTTCAAATCTGATTGCGCCTGTTGCAACAACGATGTCGCCTGATTGAACATCTAAATTAATACCGCCGCAAGTACCGACACGAATGAAAGTATCAGCGCCGATATTATGGAGTTCTTCCATTGCGATAGATGCGGAAGGTCCGCCGATACCTGTTGAGCAGACGCTTACCTTTTCACCGAGAAGAGTACCTGTGTATATATTGTATTCTCTGTTTTGTGTAACGTGATGGGGATTGTCAAAAAGTTTTGCGATAGATTCGCATCTTCCGGGGTCACCGGGGAGCAGAACATAACGGCCTACATCACCTTCAACACAACGGATATGAAATTGCTTTTCCATTTCTTGCATAACACATTCTCCTTTTTCTTACCTGTAAACACTGTTTGTTTTTAAATTATATAGAGTAAATACCATTTTGCAAGAAAAAAGATAATTAAAATAATTGTGTCAATATTTGACATGTAAAATTTTACGCTTTTCTTGTATAATACAAAAAATAAAGGAGTGAAAATGAAAAAGTTTTTTGCTTTTGACATAGGTAAAAAAGGTTTGGGATATTGCTGCAGGGAAGGAAGTAAAATTCATTGTGCCGGTTCTTTAACAATTGAGCCTGACCACAGCAGTGTTGAAGATATAAGAAATAACCGCAAAGCAATAAAAACAAGAATTTTTCACAAAGCAAGGGAAGAATATTTTAATAAACTCTGGCATGATGAAGCGGGACTTGAGATATTGGATAAAGATGACGAACGCTTTAAAATTGAGTTTTCAAAGCAGGATGATGAGAGAATATATAATTCCACTCTGTTAAGAATAGCTCTTTTACAAAACAGAGAATTAGAAAAGTGGCAGATATACAAGGCATTGCATAACGCTTTTCAGCGAAGAGGTTATGATTCTGAGCTTCCCTGGAAAAATTCCGGAACCAAAGCAGATGAAGAAAATGAAAAACTGGCAAAAAATTATACTCAAAAAAACGGACAAAAACTCATAAAAAAAGAGAAGTTTCAATATCCATGCTACTATGATGCCCTTGCCCTCGGAATGTGGAAGGAACGCAATCCCTCTGATTTACAGAGAATTGTGTCAAAAAATCCGCAAAAAATAAGAACAGGTCGTCGTGTTGCACCACGCAAACTTGTAATAAAAGAATTGACAGATTTGTGGACAGCAGCACAAAAACAAATTCCGGAACTTCAAAAAATTTCGGCAGATAAATTTTTATATGGCGAATACAGAGAGCCTTATGCTTCATATACAAATCCCGACTGGCATAAAAATATGGGTAAAGAAAAGGATTGGCAGGGCGTCTTGGGACAAAAAATCCCGAGATTTAACAACAGAATAATTTCAAAATGTAAACTTTTGCCAAAGAGAAATGTATGTAGTGCGGATACCATTGAAAACATAGTATTTACTCTTCTTTATCAACTTAAAAATTTCAGATATACTAATTCAAACGGAGAAGTCGGATGCAGGCTTGCACCTATTGAAATTAAAGAAATTTATGATAACAATATTCAAAATTGGATGAAGAATTTGTATGATAATAAGAAAAATAACAAAAGCCATACTTTTACCGTTTCCAAAACCGAAATTGAAAAAGTAATAGGGAAAGGACAGATATACACAACCAAGAATGAGAAATTCAAATCATTTCAGGCAAACACAAGCGGTCGTTCTTCTTTTTGCAGACGGGCATTACAAATAATGAACGAAATTATTTTAACGGGAACAGACCCGAAAGATGTGAATATTTCAAAATTTGTTGATAAAAGCACTACTAATAATCCCATAACTGAAGATGAAATTAAAGAAATGCTCACAAAAGTCGGTGACTGGAACGAGTTATATATCCCCTACAACAGTACGAGAATGGCTGAATTCGCACAAAATCCGGACATACAAAGTGATTTGATGATAGGAAGTATTACAAATCCGATAATAAGAAACCGACTTCAGATATTTAAAAATCTTTTGAATGATATGATAAAAAAATACGGAAAACCTGATGAAGTTATTTTTGAGTTTGTAAAAGACGGCAAGGATAATTCATTGTTCGGTGCAGAAAAAGCAAAAGCTACCGAACAGATGATGAGGATAAACGAAAAGAAAAACGAAGAAATAAGGAACAACCTGAGTGACGATTATTCCGCAATAAACTTTTTAAAATACAAGCTTGCAGAAATGCAGGACTGGACATGTATATATTCGGGAAGAAAGATAGAAATAACGGACTTTGACGCTTGTGAAATTGACCATATATTTCCGAGAACAGACGACACAAATGATGCCTTGTACAACAAGGTAATATGTTATAAAGAAGAAATTGCCGATAAACACGGAAGAACTCCTTACGAGTGGATGAATAATAATACCGCCCGCTGGCAGGAATACATTATGAGAGTTAAAAGTTTATCTCAAAAATCAGGAAAAACAAAAACAGCTCTTTTAACATTATCACCTACACAATCGGAAAAATTTCTGGAAAAGAGAAAGGCTCTCAATGAAACCACACAAATTGCAAAGATTGTTCAATCCGTAACAGCATCTGTTTTAGAATGGGATTTGCAGGTTAAAGACAAAAACAGACATATCTTCATAAGCGACGGTTCTTCAACCCATAAAATAAGACAGCAGTACAAATTAGACAGGCTTTTGGATGATAATGCAAAGAAAAATCGCGAAAATGGGAAACACCGCGCATTAGATGCTATTTGTATAAGTTATTCAAAGGATTTTCAATATAATACCGAACAACACAAATATGAAATAGAAAATATTGATATTCCTCATATTGAAGATGTTATAAACCATGTTGTTCCATATCCTTATACAAACGATAAACCTTTAAAATCGGCACTTGCACCCGCGGGAACTATTTACGGTAAAAAAGTTAAAAACGGAAAGACTTATATAACAAAAAGAATTGCTCTGCTTGATATCAAAAAAGATTCAAAAAGTATAAATAAAATATCTGACAACGATATTAAAAGCGACCTTTTAAACAAATCAGGAAAAAATTTATCTGATGATAACTGGGTAAAAATACTGTCAAAATATACCCATCCCAAGAGAGGAACAAAAGTCAAAAAGGTAATTGTTTTAGAAGAATTTAAGGGACAAATAACCTTTGATTCAAACGGCAGAGAAAGACTCGGAGAGTATTGCGACTTTGGTAACAAGGGAACAAAAGGACAGTTTAAACATTCAAAACAACACCGAGGACAAATTTTATACTTTAATGAAAAAGGAAAAATAAAAGTCATGCCTGTTTATGCAAATAAAAAAGTTCAGGATGTCAAAGACGAACTTATTAATATGGGCTGCAAATTGTATCATGGCGGAGAAATGTTCTATTCCGGCTGTCTGATTGAAATACCGAATGACTTTAAAGCAGGCGGTAATATCCAACCGAAAGGTATTTATAAAGTATCTACAATAACAACTGCAGGACTGGTAAAAATTGAAAATAACAGCGGAAATATTGTTCATACAAATTCAACACATATTACAGAAGCCGATTTCCGAAAATTTATAAAACGGTCAAATAGTTAAAAATACTTCTTATAACTCTGTTATCGGATATAAAAATGTAATGAAAATGCGAAATGCAAAACGACATTCCTGTCATTTTGCAATAAACGCTGCGAACGATATTTAATTCAAAGGGTTTGAAGAATGAATCTATACGTACATTGCAGAGGTCTAAATTATTCTTCGGTCAATTCTGATTTGTCTTTTAATCCAAAATATACAATATTATACATTTCAAATTAAGCGAGAATCAAAACTTCTATTCTCTTCGCAATTACATGCTAATTATAACACACTTTTAACTAAAACAACAGCAAAAATTCTGTTTTTTTTACTGATAGATAAAATTTCACAATTTTAATGTAAAGCTTTGTAAACAACATAAACATCCGTATTGGTACAGTTTTATTCGGTTTCAACCGTTATAATATTTTAGGGCAGATAATTTTTATATTCACATGGCAATTTTTATTTTCAGTATTCTTTATATCCCTGAGTGTAAGTGTAATTGTAAGGATTTTTCATAATGCAGGTTAAAAATATCAATCAGTCAATTCCTACTTTCGGTGCTAAACTGGTAAAAAATAAAACGGTTACGAACCTGATGGAATCAATGAACAATGAAGAACTCATTGCATTTAAATCCGCTCTGATTAATCTTGATAAAAATAATAAATATGATGTTCTTGAAATAAGAAATTCAGATGAAGATGATAACGAAAAGCAAAACAATAAAAATTACAGAGAATTTCTAAATCCGCAGGATATAAATGTTCAGGAAAAAAGTTCTGAAAAAGGAGCCTTTGCATCTTTTTGGGAAAGTGCGAAACAATTTGTTACTGATTTTAAAAATGCTGTCGGAAACACATTTGAACTCAGTGATAATTTATATATCGTGAATACGAAAGATGAAAGATTAAAACTAAAATCAAATCCTGTAAGTACACAATCTGTTGCACAGGGAGTTATCAGCAGTTTAGATAAAGTTGCAGATGAAAATTCCAAAGAGTATAAGCAGATGTATTATCCGCCCATGCCGGCAAGAAATCTAAAGTATGCAAAGACAAATCCCGTTAATACATCTGAATTTACAAAATATGCCGAACTTGCACAACAAGCAGACAGCAATTATAAATTGTCTACGGTACGTGACAAAAAAGGCAATACACTGTATATGGTAACTGACGGAAATAAGACCATAAAATTCAACGGTTCACACGAAAAAATTGCTACGTTAATCAGTGATGAAAACGGCAATGTGACAGAATATGGTAAAAATAACAGAAAAGTTGCAACTTATGATAAAAACGGTCAGTTAACCGCACAGTTTTTATATTACAAATCAGGACGTTCAGTTGAAAAAAATAAAGACGGAAAATTAGTTGCCGCTTACAACAATAAAGGAGAAAAAGTTTCCGAATTCAAAACAGACAAGCAGGGAAATTCTGTTGAGTTTGATATTAAGACGGGACAAAAAGTCGCAGCATATAACAAAGATGCCTCTGTAGTAACGAAATACGATAAATTCGGAAAGCCTATTGAGGACGGAGTGCTTGTGGTTCGTGACCAATACGGAAGAAAAATGTACGAAACGCGTAACGGTATTACGACAACATATTCATGGGGTCGTCCCGTTGAAAGATTTCAGGAAAAATATTGCGGCGGACGTACCGAAGTTATTGTATATAATGATATAGGCGGTATAACAGCAAGGCACTACGAATGCGGTCATTACCACACTAAAGAGGGAAATATCCCCATTTACAACACTCACGGAAGAAAGCTGGGTGAAATACATCAGGACCCGCAAAGCGGACTAACTATTGAATACGATATTCACGGATGTGAAAAAAGAAGATATTACGTATAATAAAACAATATAAAGAACTGTTATTTGAGTATAACAGTTCTTTTATTTTCTTCTGAATTTATTTCACTTTCATTTTTTTCTTTATATTTTATATATGCTCTTCTTACAAAGAAATAGCTTAAAATTGTTATCACAACAGCTATTGCTTCTGCCGTTAGTATATCTCTTCCAAACCCTATTTTTGCATTTAAAATAAATGTCATTGTCAAAAATACGTAAAGAAGTCCGGGAATGAGTGTAACGAAATAATTTTTACCCTCATTTTTCAGATAAACAGTCGCATAGAAAAATGTCGGTATGGTTATCAGCTGATTTAAGAAATTGAAATAACGCCATATCAGAGCAAAGCTGTCAGAATTCATTTTTGCCCAGGTCAAAAGAGCAATCATTCCTAATGCCAACGGGAATATAACAATCAATCTGTTCTTTATCGGTTTTTGGTTCAGATTAAGCAAATCTGCAATAGTAATTCTCAAACCTCTCAACGCCGTATCACCGGACGTAATAGGCAGAACCACAACAGCTGCCGTCACAACAAATGTTAAAGCATAAGGAACAAATATATCCGCTACTGCATTTATGGCATTTGCATTACCGATAAAAGCAGGATTTATAGTTTCATTGTTATATACATGCATCCCTGCTGCCGCCCAAATCATTGCTATCAGAGATTCAAGCGTCATCATCCCGTAAAAGACTCTTCTTGCATCTTTTTCTTTATCCAGAGTTCTTGAAACTATTGTTGCCTGAGTTGAGTGAAACCCTGAAAGCAACCCACAGCTAACCGTTACAAAGAAAAACGGAATTATTGCAAGATGATTAGGATGTAAATTCAAATGTCTAATATCCAACTCGGTCAAATTTATACCGTGAGTAAAAAATCCCGCAAAGATAAGTCCTGTACCCAGCAAGAGCAATATCGCAAAAAAAGGATATATCTTACCGATAATTTTATCAATCGGAAACAAAGTCGCCAAAATATAATAAGACGCAATTATAATATAAATTGATATAATAACAGGATTTGCAAGAGAAAAATCCGTTTGATGAAAAAATCTCTGGGCAATTATATCACCCGACATATAAACAAATACAGTCGCAACAACAAGCAGCATTAAAGAGAACAATAACAAAGATATTCTGTAAGCATTTTTACCGAGATATTTTTTTATAATATCAGTTCCCTGCATACCGTTATTTCTGACTGATATCATCCCGCAGCAGTAATCATGAACACTACCCATAAATATTGCGCCTAAAGGAATAAGCAAAAAAGCAACAGGACCAAACAAAATTCCCTGCAACGCACCGATAATAGGCCCTAACCCCGCAATATTCAGCAGCTGAATAAGACCGTTTCTCTTTTTAGCCATTGGAATATAATCAACACCGTCACCCAAAGTATGCGCAGGGGTCGGTCTTTCGTCCGGCTGAAAAAGTTTTTCTATATATTTTGAATAAAACAAGTATCCGAAAAACAATATTAAAATTCCGGATATAAAAGTTATCATTGTTGTTTTTAACCCTCTTCAATAACTGTCGTTAAAAGCTCACCATAGCTGTTAAAACCGCCGTTTGTTTCTTCTATCTTATAATAAACAGAAGAATCAGCTTCTTTTTCTTTCATTGCACGAGCCTGTGCTTCTTCCAAATCTTCGTATTCATCAATTAATTTCGGTGAAAATGATGTTGCCGTTTCAATATAAAGTCTGTACATATTATTCTCCTTGTCAAAAATATTATAGTACATCAAAAAAATTTGTTCTCGTAAAATCTTTTTTAATTTTTCTTAATATTAATACAATATGTATGCAATTTTATTTTTCTGGTAAGTTATATAAAACGTGTGGAATTATAAGGAATTAAAAATGAAGAAGATTTGCTTAAAATTATGCCTTGCGGCTTTGGCTTTAATATTTACTTCTCAAACAAGCTACTCCATGTTTATGTATGACAAGGAGTATAAGGAAGAATTGATTAAGGCCAGCGGACATCACGAATACACATTGAAAAATATGCAATCAATTATGGGAGAAAAAGAATTAACGAAAGTTATTAAAAAATATAATAAACATCCCGAAAAATACCAGTCAGACTGGCACGAAAAGGGCGACAGACTTGGAGTAGAAAAGCTCACATACCGGGCAGGTTTACACAATCACACCGTTTTTTCGGACGGACGCTTAACACCGTTAGAAATGCTCAATCAGGCGGCAGAATACGGCGATGCGGTAAAGAAAAAACACCCGTTTGAAAAATATCCGATTATAATCGCTATTACAGACCATTTCAACACTCAGGGCGCTCAAAATGCAATTTTTATAATTCAAAAAAATCCGGAAAAATACAAAAATGTTAAACTTGTGCTTGGAATGGAAACTCAGGCAAATGTTGAAATACCGTCAAAAAAAGAAGTTAAAGTAATTCACATGCTTGCATGGTGTATAAACCCTTATGACTGGCCGTTCAGCGAAATGACTTTTGATGAAGCAATGGCTCAGGGTAATGTATATAAAGGTCTTAATTTTGTAGATTACAAAGACTTTGTAAAAAGAATTCATTCCCTAAAATACGGTTTGGTCGGAATTGCTCATCCCATAAGATATTTTGATAAAGACGAGATGTTAGATTCTGTCATAGATGACCTTTTTGCAGAATACGCAAGCTTAAAAGACAAAAAAGTATTATTTACGGAAGGATACTATCAGCCATACAGATTCAGCACCCCGGAACGTACATATAACCAAACCATTGAAACCGCTCATAAATACGGCATTATTACCACAGGTTCTCAGGACACGCACGGTTATTCGATTTTTAAAAATTAATAAAAACAGAAATCCTCTTCATTTAAAGAGGATTTTTTATTTTTGGTATATTATTCTTATAATTTTGAAAAATAAGAACAGGAAAGAAGAACAGGCAATATAAAAATGAAATTAACACGGATTTTGAATTTTAAAAATTTTGTTTTATTTATACTTTTTGCCTCTGTATTTTTTTTCTCTTTTGCAATGCTGAATAATAACGTATTGTGTTATGACGATGTTATTTTGCTCTCGGACAGTACTGCTTCGGGACTTAAAGCTCATCTCGAAAATATAAATTACGGAACATGGGTACTTCAGGCAGAAAATGTGCTGTTGTTTTATCTTCCTTATAAATTAGGCTTTAATATTCAGGATTGGGCATGTTCCTTTGGAGGGATTATAAAGGCTTTGGTTGTATCAGGTTTCGGAGTCGTATTTTATAATTTTATAAAAACAGAAAAATTGCCCTTAAAAATATCACTGCCATTTGTTCTTTTCTTCTTCTTTTTATATGTTATTCTTATCTTTAAAACCTCAAATATAGATTTGACCATATATCATGGATTTTTCAGGTTTGTTTTTTCATCTCTGTTAATGACAGTATTCACCTTTATGTATTACAAATTATTTGTATATAAGAAATGTAATCTGTTTGTTATATTACCTTTTTCTGTTATTACGGCGGCTTCATCGGAAGTAACTGCGGCAATACTGCTAAGTATGGTTTTTATTTCCGTTATTACCAAAATTTTTTGGAATAAATACCGGCACTCAAATCATAATCTGAATCTTAAGAACGACTTTTTGATTTTTTTATGCCTATGCACAGGTTTAATTCTCCTTTGCATTAGTAGCGGTTTTCAGGTTCACTTGGATAACAGCTCCAAAATACAGGGATTTAGAGATTATGTCAATTTATTCTGCCCCTTTGTCAAAATGTTTGTGAAAACAATAATATTAAATTACATTTGGATATATATATGTTGTATCATTAGCTATTTACTTATTCTGAAAAAGTCAACAACTAAAATTGCCGTTAGAAAAATAACATTTTCAATAATATCAGTACTATCCGTCTGGACTTTTGCTTTTTCTCTGATACTAATGGGCAAAGGCTCTCGGGGAGGAAGTTTTTGGTTAGACCATCCCGACATATATTCAATCCTGATTCCCTTATTGATAATAGCAGTAATAATACCTGTCGGTTTTGTTTTTCATAAATATTTGGTAAAAGCCGAACACATCATTACAGCATTATTAATTGGAGGTCTGTTATTAACATATCAACCGCTTATAATCTCTTACAAAAATATGAATTCCATCTTAAATACAATAAAAGTTTTAGCATATACACGGGATAAAATGTTAGCTTTTTGTTATTACAATAATTTTTCTCTTCCGCAATCAGATATCATTGACTATATGTATATAAGTATAGAAGATATAAACCCTGAAAATACTGATAAACCGATATGTAAAATTGATGATATGGACTTTTTTCATGATGTATTAAATGATAGTTATATGCCGTTTATTTATGGAATAAAAGAACCTGAAACATCAAAAAAAATATACGGGATAATAACACTTAAAGACACTGCTCAATATCTTAAATCAAAAGGATTTACTATTGATGAAACAAAAAGCGGAAAATACAAATTTTCTGATATAAAAAATAAAAATTTTGTAATGAACAAAAAATAAAAAACCGGCGGATGCCGGCAAAATGTAAGAAATGTAAGTAAGTGTGTAAGTAAGGTAAGTAAGAAATATTGTTTTAATTTAAGAACAGATTAAGCAAATGTCTTG
>Ga0310696_10004793_pt1 | contig 16501 bp, 12 predicted proteins | sample AusTroGonzalo_MG_4_FD_203885 | JGI IMG/M metagenome (GOLD analysis project Ga0310696, IMG submission 203885) | Bovine rumen microbial communities from tropical cattle in Woodstock, Queensland, Australia - Gonzalo_02 (v2) (version 2) | ecosystem: Host-associated > Mammals > Digestive system >...
CGTCCCGGCCAAGGTCGAGGCGATCGTCGCCGGCGTGGCCGAGGGCTGCCGCCAGGCGGGCTGCGCCCTGGTGGGCGGCGAGACGGCCGAGATGCCCGGCATGTACGAGGGCGACGAGTACGACATCGCCGGCTTCACGACGGGCGTCGTGGAGAAGTCCAAGCTGATCGACGGCACCCAGGTGAAGGTGGGCGACGTCCTCGTGGGCATCGCCTCCAGCGGCGTGCACTCCAACGGCTTCAGCCTCGTGCGCAAGATCGTCTCCGACGGCAGCCACCACTATTCCGAGACCGTTCCCGAGTTCGGCGGCCGTACCCTCGGCGAGGTCCTGCTGACCCCGACGCGCATCTACGTCAAGCAGGTGCTGGACGTCATCCGCCAGTGCAACGTGCACGGCGTGGCGCATATCACGGGCGGCGGCTTCGACGAGAACATTCCCCGCGTGCTGCGGGACGGCCAGGGCCTCGAGATCCGCGAGGGCAGCTGGGAGATCCTCCCGGTCTTCCGCATGCTGGAGAAGTGGGGCGGCGTGCCGCACCGCGAGATGTTCAACATCTTCAACATGGGTATCGGCATGGTGCTGGTCCTCGACGCCGCCGAGGCGGACAAGGCCATCAGCATCCTGGCCTCCCACGGGGAGAAGGCTTCCGTGATCGGCAAGGTCACGGACAAGCTGGGCGTCAACATCATCCTGCAATGAAAAAGAAGTTAGCGGTATTCGCCAGCGGCTCCGGGACCAACTTCGAGGCCATCGCCCAGGCCTGCGCCGACGGGCGGCTGGACGCCGAGGTGGCCCTGATGGTCTGCGACAAACCGGGCGCCGCCGTGGTGGCGCGCGCGGAGCGTTTCGGCATCCCCAGTTTCGTGGCCAGTCCGAAGGAGCTGGGCGGCAAGGAGAATTTCGAGCGGGAGGTCATCCGGCGCATGGACGCCGCCGGCATCGAGCTCGTGTGCCTGGCGGGCTACATGCGCATCATCTCCGACGTGCTGCTGGATGCCTACGGCGGACGCATCATCAACATCCATCCCTCGCTGCTGCCGGCCTTCAAGGGGGCGCACGCGGTGGAGCAGGCCGTCGCGTACGGCGTCAAGGTCTACGGCATCAGCATCCATTGGGTGAATTCCGACCTGGACGGGGGCAAGATCATCGCCCAGCGCGCCTTCGAATATGACGGCGACGACCCGGAGGAAGTGCATCGCCTCGGGCAGAAGATCGAACATGCATTATACGTGGAAACCATACAGAAATTATTGAAACAGATATGAGAGCGTTAGTCAGTGTAAGTGACAAGACGGGGCTCGTGCCGTTCGTGCAGGGGCTCCAGGCATTGGGTTGGACCATCATTGCCACGGGCGGCACGCAGAAGCTGCTGGAGAGCAGCGGCGTGAAGACCGTGGGCATCAGCGAAGTCACGGGCTTCCCCGAGATCCTCGACGGGCGGGTGAAGACCCTGCACCCCAAGGTGCACGGGGGCATCCTCGCGCGCCGCGACCTGCCGGCCCACATGCAGACGCTCGCCGAGCAGGGCATCGAGACCATCGACCTCGTGTGCGTGAACCTCTATCCTTTCCGGCAGACCATCGCCAGGGAAGGCGTGAGCATGGAGGACGCCATCGAGAACATCGACATCGGCGGCCCTTCGATGGTGCGCAGCGCCGCCAAGAACTGGCGCGACGTGACCATCGTCTGCGACCCGAACGACTATGACAAGGTGCTAGACGAACTCCGCGCAAACGGCAAGACCTCCGATGAGACGCGCCTGCAGCTTTCCGCCAAGGCGTACACCCATACGGCCGAGTACGACATGTGCATCTCTTCCTGGATGCGCAAACAGGCCGGCCTGAACGAGAAACTCTTCCTGGAGTACGACCTCAAGCAGGGTCTCCGCTACGGCGAGAACCCCCACCAGGCGGCGAAGTTCTACGCGGCCATGCAGCCGGCGCCCTATTCCCTCGCGTTCGCGAAGCAGATCCAGGGCAAGGAACTGTCCTACAACAACATCCAGGACGCCAACGCGGCCCTGAACGTGCTGCGCGACTTCTCCGACAAGCCCTTCTGCGTGGCGCTCAAGCACATGAACCCCTGCGGCGCGGCGGTCGGTGCCACCATCGAGGAGGCCTGGCAGGCCGCCTACGAGGCCGACAAGGTCAGCATCTACGGCGGCATCGTGGGCGTGAACCGCGAGCTCACCGCCGAGGTGGCCGCGGGCATGAAGCCCATCTTCCTCGAGATCGTGATCGCCCCGTCCTTCACGCCGGAGGCGCTGGAGATCCTCTCCGCCAAGAAGAACCTCCGCGTGCTGGAGGTGCCGATGGCCCCCGAGACCGAGGCGCCGATGCAGTACGTCAGCGTGAACGGCGGCATGCTCGCGCAGCAGCTCGACACCGCCGTGGAGACGGTGACCCCGGAGATGTGCGTGACCAAGGTCAAGCCCACGGCGGCGCAGCTCGCCGACCTCGACTTCGGCTGGCGCATCGTCAAGCACATCAAGTCCAACGCCATCGCGGTGGTGCGCGACAACCACACCATCGGCGTGGGCGCCGGCCAGACCAACCGCGTCGGCTCCGCCGAGATCGCCCTCAAGGAGGCGCAGGCGGCCGGATTCACCGAGGGGCTCATCCTGGCCTCCGACGGCTTCCTCCCGTTCGACGACACCGTGGCGCTGGCCGCGCAGTACGGCGTGACCGCCATCGTGCAGCCGGGCGGCAGCATCCGTGACGAGGATGCCATCAAGAAGGCCGACGAGCTCGGCATCACGATGCTCTTCACCGGAATCAGACATTTCAAGCATTAGTCGATATGGCAAAAGACAAGAAAGTGCTCGTAGTCGGCGGCGGCGGACGCTGCCACGCCATCGTGGATGCGCTCAGCCGCTCCCCGCAGGTGGCGAAGATCTGGTGCGCCCCCGGCAACGCCGGCATCGCCGCGCAGGCGGAGTGCGTGCCCCTGAAGGACACGGACGTCCAGGGCCTGCTGGCCTTCGCGCAGAAAGAAGGGATCGACCTCACGGTCGTGGGCCCCGAGGCGGCGCTCTCCGTGGGCGTCGTGGACGCCTTCCGCGCCGCCGGGCTGAAGATTTTCGGCCACACACAGGCCGCCACCCGCATCGAGAGCAGCAAGGAGTTCGCCAAGATCCTGATGGACAAATACGCCATCCCCACGGCGGGCTACCGCAGTTTCGACAAGTTCGAGGAGGCACTGGAATACGTGAACGCCCGGCCCTTCCCGGCCGTGCTCAAGTACGACGGCCTGGCCGCCGGCAAGGGCGTGGTGATCGCCGCGGACGCGGCGGAGGCCGAGGCCGCGTTGCGCAGCATGCTGCTGGACGAGGCCTTCGGCAAGGGCCGCGTGGTGGTGGAGGATTTCCTGACCGGTCCCGAGTTCTCCTTCATGGCCTTCGTGGACGGGGAGCGCGTCTATCCGATGCCGCTCTCGCAGGACCACAAGCGCGCCTTCGACGGCGACAGAGGACCGAATACCGGCGGCATGGGCGCCTACACGGGCCTGCCGTTCATCACGGAGGAGGACCGCAAGTTCGCGCAGAAGAATATCCTCGAGGCCACCGCGAAGGCGATGGTGGCCGAGGGCTGCCCGCTCTCGGGCGTGCTTTACGGCGGCCTCATGAAGACCCCGGACGGCATCAAGGTGATCGAGTTCAACGCCCGTTTCGGCGACCCCGAGACCGAGGTGGTGCTGCCCCTGCTGGAGAGCGATATCTACGATATTTTCGAGGCTGTGGCGACCGGCCGCAAGGCCGCGGAGCCCGTCTGGCGCAACGCCGTGACGCTCGGCGTCGTGCTGGCCTCCAAGGGCTATCCCGGCTCGTACGAGAAGGGGGCCGAGATCCTCGGCACGGAGCAGGTGGACGCGAAGCTCTACCACATGGGCACGAAGCGCGACGGCGACCGGCTGCTGACTGCCGGCGGTCGCGTGATGATGGTCGTGGCCGAGGGCAAGGACACCCGCGCCGCGCGGGAGAAGGTCTATGCCGAGATCGCCAAGATCCAGTGCGACAATCTGTTCCACCGACGCGACATCGCGCACTGGGCGCTGGACGGCCGGATCCTGGACGGCAAGGCGCTCGCCGCCTCCATCAAGGATGAATTGAAGGAGCGCGTGGGCAAGCTGGAAGTCAAGTACGGCCGCAAGCCTTCGCTCGCCGTCATCATCGTGGGCAACAATCCCGCGAGCCAGGTCTACGTGCGCAACAAGGTCAAGTCCGCCATCTACGTGGGCATGAACTCCCGCCTGATCACGATGGCGGAGGATACCTCCGAGGAGGCGCTGCTCAAGATGATCGACGACCTGAACCGCGACCCGGAGGTGGACGGCATCCTGGTGCAGCTCCCGCTGCCGAAGCAGATCAACGAGACGCGCGTGATCGACGCCATCGTCCAGGAGAAGGACGTGGACGGCTTCCATCCGCTCAACGTGGCCGACCTCTGGCTCGGCCGCAAGTGCACCGTGCCTTGCACGCCCAAGGGCATCGTCCGGCTGATTGACGAGAGCGGCCTGGACCTGGCGGGCAAGACCGCCGTGGTCGTGGGCCGGAGCAACATCGTCGGCAAGCCGGTGGCGAAGCTCCTGCTGGACCGCAACGCCACCGTGATTATGGCACACTCCCGCACCAAAGACCTGAAGAGCGTCACGCTGCAGGCCGACGTGCTGGTGGTGGCCGTGGGCAAGCCGAATATGGTCACGGGCGACATGGTGAAGCCCGGGGCCGTGGTGATCGATGTCGGCATCAACCGTGACGCCGAGGGCAGGCTCTGCGGCGACGTGGATTATGTCGGCGCCCGCCTGAACGCATCCTGGATCACCCCCGTGCCGGGCGGCGTGGGCCCGATGACCATCGCGATGCTGATGGAGAATACGGTGGAAGCTTTCCTGGCGCGGGTCGACCCGCAGTAGGATGGGGGAGTATCGCTATACTTTTTTGAAGTTCCTCAGGGACTGGGCGCTCATTATCGGCATGATTGTGGGCGCCTCCCTGTATCTGGTCTATCATGCCATTCCGGCCCTGCATCCCGCCGGGCCGGTGCTGGAGGCCATCGTGAAGGAGCTGCAGCCGATGCTGCTCTTCATGATGCTCTTCCTGAGTTTCTGCAAGATCGAGCCGCAGCAGATGCGGCCGCACCGCTGGATGGGCTGGCTGCTGCTGGTGCAGTCGCTCTCGTTCGTGGCGCTGGCGCTGCTGCTCATCTTCCTGCCCGGGATGCGGCTGTGCGTGGGCGTCGAGGCCGCCATGCTTTGCCTGATCTGCCCGACCGCCACGGCCTGCGCCGTGGTCACGGGCAAGCTGGGCGGCAACATGGCCGGCGTCGTCACCTACACCGTGCTGATCAACCTGGTGGTGGCGGTGCTGGTGCCGCTCATGGTGCCGCTGATTCACCCGACGGCCGGGTTGACCTTCGGCGAAGCCTTCCTGCGCATCCTCGCGAAGGTGTTCCCGCTGCTGATCCTGCCCTGCCTGTCCGCGTGGCTGGTGCGCTACCTGCTGCCCAAGTTCCACGCCTGGCTGCTTCGCTTCCCGAACCTTTCCTTCTATATCTGGGCGTTCTCGCTGACGCTCGCCATCCTGATGAGCACGCGCGCCATCGTGCAGAACGGCTCCGGCGCCGCCGTGCTCGGGGAGATCGCCGCGGCCTCGCTCCTGACCTGCATCCTGCAGTTCTGGCTCGGCCGCCGCATCGGCCGCCGCTACCAGTGCCCCATCTCCGCCGGCCAGGCCCTCGGCCAGAAGAACACCGTCTTCAGCATCTGGATGGGCTACACCTTCCTCGACCCCGTCACCTCCGTCGCCGGCGGCTTCTACTCGATTTGGCATAACGTCTATAACACGTACCAGATGTACCGCAAACGTAAGCGGGACGAAGCCAACAGGCGGAAGGGCGGAGCGGAAATTGGTTTTTCGGCAAACCTGTCCGAAAAATAATTTCCGTCCGCCCCGTCTGGAAGACTCCGCTTGTTGGCGGAATAGCTACGCTGTCTTAGCGGCGATGTAGTTGATGATGTCGTCGATGGTGTTGAAACCGAGCAGGTCGCTGTTCGGGATGCGGATGCCGAAGCGGTCCTCCACGGACGAGATCAACTCGATGAACACATAGGAATCCACGCCGGAAGCGGCCTTGAAGGCCTGCGTCGTGTCGACGTCCGCCACGGGGAACTCCACATAGTCCTGGAGAATGTCCAGGAACACTTTCTTCACTTCACTGTTTTCCATGATTATTTCAGGCTGATACCCTTGCCGGAGCACTCGGTCGGCAGTCCGGCCCGCTTGATCTTGCGGGTGGACGTCTTCTCGTAGGCGGCGTCGGGAAGTTCAATATATTCAATCTGCTTGTAGTTCGGAAGCAGGGCGTTGACCCGCTTCATGGCTGCGGCGATCGCGTCGCGGTCGGCCCGCTGGGCCTCGTCCGAGATGTAGAGACCTGCGCAGAGCACGTCGCTCACGGCAGCGCCCACCTGCAGTTTGGCCTGGTAGACCACGATATCATCTGCGAAGTCCAGGTTGGTCTCGATGACGTTCTCGACCTCTTCCGGGCAGATGTTCTTGCCGCTGGGCAGCACGATGGTATTCTTCTTGCGGCCCATCAGGAAGATGCGGCCCTGCGCGTCGATACGCGCGCTGTCGCCCGTATTGAAGAAGCCTTCGGCGTCAAAGACGGCCTTGGTGGCCTCCGGATCCTTGTAGTACTCGCGGAACACGCTCTTGCCGCGCACGCAGAGGTCGCCGATGCCATCCTCGTCGGGATTGGCGATCTTCACCTCGAGGCCCGGGCAGGGCTTGCCCACGCTGAGGTGTTCGGAAAGCGTGTCGGAATTAATCGAGATGAGCGGACCGCACTCCGTGATGCCGTAGCCGTTCTCGATGCGCCATCCCAGGTCGTTCATCCCCTTGATGACGTTCGGGTTGAGCATCGAACCGCCGCTGATGATCATGTCGAGCTTGCCGCCGAAGGGCGCGTAGATGTCCTTGAACATGCTGTGCGTCTTGTCGATGCCGAACTTGCGCATCAGGTTGGAGATCTTGATGCCCTTCTTGAGCTTCTCTTCCTTGCCGGCCTTGCGCGCGTTGGTCCAGATGTTTTTGTAGAACGCGTTCAGGATCATCGGCACGATGGTCGTGATGGTGGGCTGGAAGATCTTGATGTTCGTCATCATGTTGCGGATGTTGCCGTTGACGTAGGTCAGGCGGCCGCTGCCGATACGCGCCATGATGTGCGTGTTGATCTCCGTGGCGTGGTGCATGGGCAGGACGCTCATGGAAGTGTTCTCCTCGTCCGTAGCCCGGATGGAATCCATGCAGTTGATCATGTTGGCCGCGAGGTTGGCGTTCGTCAGCACGACGCCCTTGTTGGCGCCGGTGGTGCCGCTGGTGAAGAGGATCTTCGCAGGCGCGTCCAGGTCGAGCTCGTTCACGCGGTAGGGGCCCCGGGGGCCGATTTCGCGGCCGCGGGCGACCAGCTCCTCATAGTACGGCGTCCCCTCGACCTTTTGGTCGATGGTAATGAATGTCTTCAACCGGGGGCACTTGGCCTGCAGCTCCTGGAGGATGGAAAGATGCTCGGCGTCGCAGAGCACCGCGTCCGCGTCGCACTTGTCCAACAGCATGGCAAGCAGGGCGACGGGCGCGTTGACGTCCACCGGCGTCACGACGCCGACGCCGCTGGAGATACAGATGTCCGCGATGACGTAGCGGACGCAGTTCTCCGACACGATGGCGATGTGCTTGCCGCCGAGACCGGCGTCGATCAGGCCGTCGCCGAGGCACATCACTTCCTCGTAAAGTTCTTCAGCGTTCCAGTATTTGATATTCTTCTTTTCGTCGAGTTCCGCGAGGATGGGTGCCTTCGGAAGCTGGTCCTTGATGCGGCCCAGCATGTCGCGGATGCTCTTGTAGTCGCCGTCGCGCAGCAGGCGGTTGGCCTGGTGCTGGCGTTCGGTCAGGTATAGACTGTCTTTTTTCATCGGTTAAAATATTTCTCCAAGCGGGGTGGTCGGCTTGTCAAGGACGGTCTCGACCACGTGGATGAACAGGTTCTGGAATTCGATCAGCTGCTCGGGCGTGACCATCTTCGTCTGGATGTCGTAATTCATCGTGATCTCGTTGGTGTCGACGTCGTGCATCATGGCGAGGTAGGTGACCAGGGCGCCCTTGCCGTTGGACCAGACCTGCAGGCGAACGCCTTTCGGATTCTTGATCGGGATGTAGGAGAAGCAGTAGTTGATCACCTGGCTGACCATGGAGTAGTTCCACGTCTTGTGCTGCATGGCTTCCATCTCCAGGTAGGTCAGGCGCGTGTGGCGGTACATCTCCGTCAGCTCTGCGAACAGGGGCGCGATGTTCTCGTTGAAGGACTTCGTGTAGTCCACGTTCGTGCAGACGCTCAGGCTCTGCACCTTGGTGCCGGCGGCCTTGCGGTCGGCCACGGTGGCGCGGCAGTTCATCAGCTCGAGCGGGGCCTGGCGCGGGGCGCGGCCGTTGATCAGCGAGCAGCCGATGGCGTAGGCGTAGAAGAAGAAGGTGTTCATCGTGATCTCGTTCTCCTTGCACCACTGCTCCGCGCGGAGTGTGATGGCGGCCGGGATGACGAAGCGGTAGCCCTTGGTGTCACATTTGATGAACAGGTAGGGGAGGGAGATGTCGCCTTTCTTCTTGTATTTCAGCCAGCGGTCGCTCCCGTCGCCGTGGATGCCGCAGTACAGCGGACGCTCGGCGTGGGTCTTGCCGTAGTATTCCTCGAAGAAGCTGCGGTCCTTCTCGGTGGCCTCGTCGTTGGCGCGGTACTCGTTGTCCTTGCGGATCACTTCCTCGAAGCTGCCCGGTGCAGGCGGAAGCTCGCTACCGCTGCTGAGTGCGTTGTAGATGGCGCTCAGGTCGGTGACCAGGACGCCGATGCCGTAGGTGTCGGCGACGTAGTGGCTGATCTTGATGAAGACCATCTGCTCGCCGGAGGCGTTCACAGCGAAGACCGGCTGGAAGGTCTGTCCCTTCGTCATGTCGAGGCCCTTGCGGCGGAAGCGGCGGATCCAGGCTTCCAGCTGGGACGTGGTCTCGAAACGGACGGTCGGGACCTTGCCCAGCTTGCGCGCGAGCTCGAAGAACTGGCGCATTTCCTTGCCTTCCTTGACGAAGGTCAGGCGGAGGCAGTCGTTGCGGTCGATGAGCAGCTGGAGGGCATCGAGCATGCGGGCCTCGTCGAAACCTTCGTCGAAGGTGACGGAGAAGAGGATGTTGGCGACCCGCTTGAACAGCGCGTACTTGGTCTGCAGGTGAATGATGTCCTGCGAGTAGTTGAAGGAATAGGTTTTAGTCTCCATTATCATTTGTGTTTTTGCATCCATTGTTGGAGGGCCTGGAATTCCTGGCGCTCGGCGGCGGCGGGATTCGGGCAGCCGCGGTAGCGCAGCACGGCGTATTCGGCCACGGCCAGCGCTTCCTCGCGGTCGGACAGCTCGCCGAGGGGCTTGGCCGTCCAGGGACGGGCCTGGTTCATGCCGTCGGACAGGGCGAAGCGGTCGATGTTGGTGCTGCCGTTCATCTTCTCCAGCCTGGCGCTGTGGTCGGCGATCTGGGCCGCGCGCTTGTCCGCGCTCCAGTTGCGCTCATAGAGCAGCTTGGCGAGGTACAGGAAAGTCGTGACCCGGGGCTCGGCGGCCGGAGCGGTCGACGCGGCCGTGCGGGCGTAGTTGAGCGCGCTGTCGTTGGACTTCATCGGATGCTCGTGATAGAGCTGCGCGAGGGCCTGCCAGGCTTCGGACAGGCGGGGGTTCAGGCTGTTCAGGATCTTGGTCAGGTCCTTCGTCATCGCGGGCACGGCCTTCGCCTGCTCCATGAAGGAATGCGTCTGGCATTCGCCGCCCGTGTTGGCGCAATGCCACATGTAGCACAGCGCGTCCCGCGGATTCTCCTGGATGCCCTGCTCGGCATAAGAAATTCCCTGGTTGAAGATCTCGCGCCGCTTCATCTTGTCCGTCTGGGCGTCGGCCAGCATGTAGTTCACGCGGGCGAGGCGCCAGAGCACGGATGCCTTTTCGGTGCTGTTCTCGGCCTGCGGGAGCATTTCCAGCAGGGTCTGCTCGCAGGAGCGGTAGTCGTTGCCGTCCGCAAATGCCTTGTCCACAGACTGGAACTGCAGGACCAGCAGGGGAATCAATAAAAACTTAATCATAATTCGTGCAAATTTACCAAATCGGAGAATACGTGACTAATTCCGTGCCGAATAATTGCCGGACATGATAAAAACACTATATTTGTGACGGAAGTTTCTGTTTTGTGACAGAATCCGGCTATTTTACATTTTCGTCACACATGGTATAAGTATGCTCCCGAACATTTTCCGTCGCTATACGAACGAACTGTGGTACATCTTCCATATTCCGTTCTTCTTCTTTGTTTTCATGGTGGTCTGGCAGCCTTTCAACAGCCCTGCGGACCTGGATATGGGGCGTTCGCTCTTCATCTTCAATGTCACGATGATGATGTGCATCATCCTCGTCACCCTGCTGATCTCCCGGACGGTCCGGTACCTTCTTGGTAGCTCGGTCAACCGCAGCTGGTGGCAGCTGCTGGCCTGGTGCGCCCTGGAACTGACGGTGATCACCTATCTGCTGGCGCTCTACCTCTATCTGATGGATCCTTCCATCCCGTATTTCCGCTGGCTCCCGCGCTCCCTGGAATACAGCTTCCTGGTGCTGATCTTTCCCTATATGGCCGTCACGGGCGCGTGCGCGCTCGTCGCCGCCTACCAGCAGCCGACGCGCGAACGGGACCTGGTGCGCTTCGCGGACGGCAGCCGGCAGGTCCGTCTGGTCCTCCTCAAGGACGCCATCCTCTACGTCAAGGCCCAGGAGAACTACGTCCGGATCTACTACCTGGACAACGGCAACGTGAAGGACTACTCGATGCGCTCGACGATGCGGGCCATCTCCCCGCTGCTGGAGCACTACGGCTTCTACCGCTGCCACCGCTCCTACTTCGTCAACCCTTCGCACATCGTCGCCCTGCGCCGCGACCGCGACGACGCCTTCAGTGCCGAACTGGACGTCCCCGGCACCGTCCTGCCCATCTCCAAACATGTCTATCACGAGATTGCGCAGAAGTTGTAGGATTGTTAATAACTTTTTTTGTAGAGGAGGGCATTTTTTCATAACTTTGTCAGTCAAATAAAAGTCCCTCCGCTATGTCCTTTATCGATGAAAGAATCGCCCTGGAAGGCTTGACTTTTGACGACGTACTCCTGATTCCGGCGTACTCCGAAGTCCTGCCGCGGGAAGTCTCCCTGCAGACGCGTTTTTCCCGCAACATTACCCTGAACATCCCCATCGTGTCCGCCGCCATGGACACAGTCACAGAAGCGCCGATGGCCATCGCCCTGGCAAGGGAAGGAGGCATCGGCGTGATTCATAAAAATATGAGCATCGCCGCGCAGGCCGCCGAGGTCCGCAAGGTGAAGCGCTCGGAGAACGGGATGATCAGCGACCCCGTCACGATCAACCAGGACCAGACGGTGGGCGAGGCCCTCGCCCTGATGAGCGAGAACCACATCGGCGGCATCCCCGTCACGGACGGCGAGAACCACCTGGTGGGCATCGTGACCAACCGCGACGTCCGCTTCCAGGAGGATCTGGACATCCTCGTGCGCGACGTGATGACCTCGGAGAACCTGGTCACCATCCCGGACACCCGCACGGACCGCGAATACGTGAAATCCATCCTGCAGAAATATAAGGTGGAGAAGCTCCCTGTCGTGGATGCGAAAGGCCACATCGTGGGCCTGATCACCTACAAGGACCTCATCAAGGAGCGCCTGCATCCGGACGCCTGCAAGGACGCCAAGGGGCGCCTGCGCGTGGCGGCCGGCATCGGCATCACGCCGGACGCGCTGGACCGCGTGGCGGCGCTGTACGCCGAGGGCGTGGACGCCGTGGTGCTGGATTCCGCCCACGGCCACAGCAAGGGCGTCATCGACCTGCTGAAGAAGGTCAAGAAATCCTACCCGTCGCTGGACGTCGTGGTGGGCAACGTGGCCACGGAGGAAGGCGCGCGCGACCTGGTCAAGGGCGGCGCCGACGGCGTCAAGGTGGGCATCGGCCCCGGCTCCATCTGCACCACGCGCATCGTCGCGGGCGTGGGCGTGCCGCAGTTGAGCGCCATCTGGAGCGCTTCGCAGGCCCTCAAGGGCACGGACGTGACGCTGATCGCCGACGGCGGCCTCCGCTACTCGGGCGACGTCGTCAAGGCCCTCGCGGCCGGCGGCGACTGCGTGATGTGCGGCTCGATGTTCGCCGGCACGGAGGAATCGCCGGGCGAGACCATCATCTACAGCGGCCGCAAGTTCAAGGCCTACCGCGGCATGGGCTCCATCGACGCGATGGCGGCCGGCTCCAAGGACCGCTACTTCCAGGACGACAAGGCCGAGCTCAAGAAGCTCGTCCCCGAAGGAATCGTCGGCCGCGTGCCCTACAAGGGAACGCTCTCCGAGACGGTCTACCAGCTCGTCGGCGGCCTTCGCTCCGGCATGGGCTACTGCGGCGCGAAGGACCTGCAGGCCCTCAAGCAGGCCAAGTTCACCCGCGTGACGGCCAGCGGCATGGCGGAAAGCCACCCGCACGACATCACCATCACCAAGGAAACCCCCAACTACTCCCGCGGTGAATAAGATCCTGATTCTCGATTTCGGCTCCCAGGTGACCCAACTGATCGGTCGCCGCTTGCGCGAGCTGAACGTTTTCTGCGAAATCTATCCCTACAACAAGATCCCGGCTCTGGACGAATCCGTCCGGGGCGTGATCCTGTCCGGCAGTCCCTGTTCCGTCCGCGACGCCAACGCGCCGCAGGTGGACCTGTCCCTGTTCAAGGGCAAGCTGCCGCTCCTGGGCATCTGCTACGGCGCCCAGTACCTCGCGCACCGCTGCGGCGGCTGCGTGGAGGGTTCGATCGCCCGCGAGTACGGCCGCGCGATGCTGGACGTCGTGCGCCCGGATTCCCCGCTGCTGCGGGGCGTCAGCAAGCAGACGCAGGTCTGGATGTCGCACGGCGACACCATTTCCCGGCTCCCGGACGGGGCCGAGGTGATCGCTTCCACGGCCGACGTGGCCAACGCCGCGTTCCAGATCGCGGGGGAGCAGACCTACGCGGTGCAGTTCCACCCGGAGGTGTTCCACACGACCGAGGGATCGCAGATCCTGTCCAACTTCGCGCTGGGCATCTGCGGCCTGGCGGGCGACTGGACCCCGGCCTCCTTCATCGAGACGACGGTCGCGGCCCTGCGCGCGCAGATCGGCGACGACAAGGTCATCCTCGGCCTGAGCGGCGGCGTGGACAGCACCGTGGCCGGCGTGCTGCTGAACAAGGCCATCGGCCACAACCTCACCTGCATCTTTGTGAACAACGGCCTGCTCCGCAAGAACGAGTACGAGGACGTGCTGGAGTCCTACCGCGGCATGGGCCTGAACGTGATCGGCGCCGACGCGTCGAAGGAGTTCCTCACCGCCCTGGCGGGCGTGAGCGAACCCGAGCAGAAGCGCAAGATCATCGGCCGCCTCTTCGTGGAGACCTTCGACAAATACGCGAAGCAGATCGAAAACGCCCGCTGGCTGGCCCAGGGGACCATCTATCCCGACGTCATCGAGTCCGCCGGCATCCCCGGCATCGCCTCCAAGATCAAGAGCCACCACAACGTGGGCGGTCTGCCCGAGCAGATGAACCTCAAGATCGTGGAGCCGCTGCGCATGCTCTTCAAGGACGAGGTGCGCCGCGTGGGCCGCGCGCTCGGTATCAAGGAGGAGCTGGTGGGCCGGCATCCTTTCCCGGGTCCGTCCCTGGCCATCCGCATCATCGGCGACATCACCGAGGAGAAGCTGCGCGTGCTGCGCGAGGCGGACGACATCTACATCCGCGGCCTGCGCAACTACGACTGCACGGGCATGGGCTTTCCGTCCGCGTCCGACCCGCGCGTGATGGCGACCAACCTCTACGACGCCATCTGGCAGGCCGGCGTGATCCTGCTGCCGGTCAAGAGCGTGGGCGTGATGGGCGACGAGCGCACCTACGAGAACCCCGTGGCCCTGCGCGCCGTGGTGTCCACGGACGCCATGACGGCCGACTGGTTCCACTTCCCGTACGATTTCCTGGCTGACGTCAGCAACGAGATCATCAACAAGGTCCGGGGCGTGAACCGCGTGGTCTACGACATTTCGTCGAAACCGCCGGCAACCATCGAGTGGGAATAATACTTAATCACTATAGCACTATGGCTCAAGTACTAAAATCCCAGGCAGTTTATGATGCCCGTACGCTCGGTAAGGGCAAGATGACCGTCCTTGGCCTCCAGCATCTCTTCGCGATGTTCGGGGCTACCGTCCTCGTTCCGGTGATCACCGGACTCTCCGTCTCCGCGACCCTGCTTTTCGCGGGCCTTGGCACGCTCCTCTTCCACCTGCTGACCAAGATGAAGGTCCCTGCCTTCCTCGGCTCCTCGTTCGCCTTCCTCGGCGGTTACGCCGCCGTGGCGCAGATGGGCGCCGACAAGGGGCTCGACCTGGCGCATTCGCTGCCGTACGCCTGCATCGGCGTGTTCTGCGCGGGACTTCTGTATTTTGTGCTGGCGGGCCTGTTCGCCGCCTACGGCGCCAAGAAGGTGCTCCGTTTCTTCCCGCCCATCGTGACGGGTCCGATCATCATCGCGATCGGTCTGACGCTGTCCGGCTCCGCCATCCAGAACTGCGCCCAGAACTGGTGGATTGCCGCCCTGGCCGTCGTGATCGTGATCATCTGCAACATCTGGGGCAGGGGGATGATCAGGATCGTGCCCATCCTGCTGGGTGTGCTCGGTTCGTATGCCGTGGCCGCGTGCTTCGGCCAGGTGGACTTCAGCAGCGTGAAGGAAGCCGCCTGGGTGGGCCTGCCGTTCAAGTGGGAGAATACGGCCTTCGCCGTGTTCCAGAGCCCCGACTGGGGCCTGATCGTCGCCGCCATCATCGCCATCCTGCCGATCTCGCTCGCCACGATGGTCGAGCACATCGGCGACATGTGCGCCATCTCTTCCACGACCGAGATCAACTACCTCGAGGATCCGGGTCTGCACCGCACCCTGATGGGTGACGGTCTCGCTACCGCGCTGGCCTCCCTGTTCGGCGCCCCGGCCAATACGACCTACGGCGAGAACACGGGCGTGCTGAACATCACCAAGGTCTTCGACCCGCGCGTGATCCGCATCGCCGCCTGCTTCGCCATCGTGCTGGCCTTCTGCCCGAAGTTCGCCGCGCTCATCGGCGTGATGCCGGCCGCGACCATCGGCGGCGTGTCGCTGGTGCTCTACGGTATGATTTCCGCGGTCGGTGTGCGCAACGTGGTCGAGAACCAGGTGGACTTCACCTCTTCCCGCAACCTCATCATCGCGGCCCTCATCCTGGTGCTTGCCATCGGTATCAAGTACGGCGCGAACGACGCCATCAACCTGGGCTTCACTTCGCTGAGCGGCCTGGCCGTCGCTGCCCTCGTGGGTATCTTCCTGAACGCCGTGCTGCCGGGCAACGACTACGAGTTCGGCAAGGGCGCCCCCGGAGACATCTCCGTGAACTTCGGTCCCCGCACCGAGAAGGAAGTCGATAATCAGAAGAAATAGCTGATTGGCGTCCAGCCAAAAGTAACCCCCGGCAAGCTGAAAACATACCATTCGGTAAAAGTTTGCCGGGGGTTACTTTTGCGCTGTCCGCAGCTTATTTCAGCAATTTCTCGCTGCGGGCGATGAAGTCCGCGAGGGCCTTGCCCTTCAACATGCCGTTGCCCAGCAGGGCCAGGTCGACGACCTGGTGCAGCAGCTCGCTTTCCTTGCGCTCTTCCCAGATCCTGGCGATGAGCGGGTTCTGCATGTTGACGATGATGTTGTAGGCCTCGGGCATGGTGCCGTAGAAGTTCATGCCGCCGCCGAGGGCGCTCATTTCGCGGTAGCGGCGCATGAATTCGCTCTGGGTGATCAGCACCGGCGCGGCATCTTCGCCGAGGTTCTGCGCGTCCACCATGTAGTCGTTGCCTTCCGGCAGCACGCCCTTGAAGAGCTCGTCGAGCGCCTTCTTGTCCTCCTCGCTCATCTCCGGCTTCACCTTTTCCTCCTTCGGGATCAGGTTGTCGACGGAGTCGCTGTCCACGCGGGCGAAGCGGGTGTGCTCGGTCTTGGCCTCGAGCAGGTTCACGAAGTGGCTGTCCAGCTCGCAGTCCATCAGCAGGACGTCATAGCCCTGGTTCTTGGCGGCCTCGATCCAGCTGTACTGCTCGGCCGGTTTGGTGGCGTAGAGGTAGACCACGTTCTTGTCCTTGTCGGTCTGGGCCGGCTCGATGGCCTTGCGGTAGTCCTCCAGGCCGAAGTACTTGCCGTCGGTGTTCTTGAGCAGGGCGAACTTGAGGGCGCGCTCGCAGAACTTCTCGTCGGAGAGCATGCCGTACTCGATGAAGAGCTTGATGTTGTCCCACTTCTGCTCGAACTGCTCGCGCTG
>Ga0310696_10004794_pt1 | contig 16498 bp, 14 predicted proteins | sample AusTroGonzalo_MG_4_FD_203885 | JGI IMG/M metagenome (GOLD analysis project Ga0310696, IMG submission 203885) | Bovine rumen microbial communities from tropical cattle in Woodstock, Queensland, Australia - Gonzalo_02 (v2) (version 2) | ecosystem: Host-associated > Mammals > Digestive system >...
GCCCTAAGAGTCTCGCCCTGAGTATAAAGAGTTCCGAGATCTTCGTATTCACTTAACTGGTTCGCGAAATCAGTTAAAGCATTTGCTGTCATGTCGCTGACCATATAGTCAGACAAAGCCAATACCAGATTAAGCGCAAAACCGGAATCAGCATTCATCTTGTCTCCGGCCTGCTGCTTCCAAGCATTCAGGAATATCTGCTGTCTCTGCATACGGAATTCGTTAGTGTCATTCTCTAATTCCATTCTGGCTCTGATAAATGATTCAGCCTGATCATCATCAAGCCTTACAGAAGCACCTTCTACAAAAGAAGGATCAAGAGTATCCATACCTGCAGGAATGGTTACAGTAACGCCGCCTACCTGTTCATTCAATATAGCTATGGATGACAGATTAAGAGAAATATAATGATCGATCGGAACATTAAAAATCAGACCGGAGACTGCATCAACGGTATTCCTGCATCGCTCTTTATCATTACGTCCAAAAGAATGAGCAAGACAGAGCTGCATCATCTCGACATCTTCAGTACCAGCACCGGTAATCTGCTTAACGCCGGTCATGGTCTCTCTGTTTAGCTGGATAGCCTGATAAGTCTTATTTGCATGATCAATGGCAAACACATAAAGAACATCGGCCTGAGATGAGTTGATATAAGATCCGTTATCTCCAATGGACTCATAGTCATCAACGCCCATCACGAGAATGATCTCCATGTTATCTCTCATCTGATAATCCTTGCCTTCGAACAATAAAGAAGGAGCCTGAACGGTCTGCCTCGAATAAGTTGTCGTATCAGTACCATTGCTGTTTTTGCCGATGATCATCCTGCTGACTGCATAAGCAGCAGCCAAAAATGCGCAGACGGTCAAAACCATTGCAATTAACTGAAATACACTTTCCTTCTTAATCTTCTTAGCCATTACTATGTTTATTCCTAATTAAAAGGCGGCTACAAAATGAAGCCGCCCAAAAAGCAGTTCACAAAATTATTTAAAACTATTAAGCCTTCTTAGCTCGGATAATGATAATAGCACCCAATGCTATAAGAGCTACAGCAATCATGATGATATAAGGGGATGCATATTGTCCGGCAGGTGCAGATGTATTTACCGAAGCCTTTGCTACGATGAAAGGTGAAAGACTTGTAGAATGGATATGAGCTAATGTTCCGTCACCGGTTCCGCTCTGTTCCCAAACACCATCGTTGTAGTGGAAAGTAACAACATCATCTTTAGGGCTGGAAGAAAAAACTCTGTCTGCATCAAATGTGCCGTCGAATTCAGTTTCAACGCCTCCGTCAACATAGGAAACATCGAACACATCAACAACCACGTAATCAGCTTCTTTGAAACCCTTAGATGAATCAGGAGTGAATCCTGAAACTTCAAGTTCTGTAAGACTCAAGCCAAGAACTTCTGTTCTATCACTCTCTCCAACGGAAATATTGTTAGAAACATCAGTACCGTCAGAGCTTACAGCAACAATATTTACAAGCTTTCCTTCCGCGCTGGGATCATCCGAACCGGGCTCAGGAGTTGCTGCAAATACAGCTGTACCAAAAAGAGCTATAATTACACCGACAACGGGTAATGTCATCGATAGTTTCTTTATCATCGATCAAAACCCTCCCCATACATCATCTCAAATTACCTATTAGTTAACGTCGCAAAGATTCTTACGAAACCTCTGCAGCTATTACCAAATATCTCTGAGTCCTGTCAGTGCGAAGGCATGTAGATAAGATCAATATCCTGTCCCCATAAATCGGACGTCCTTCATTAACAAGCTGTACTTCACTTCCCGTAGTGGAATACACATTATCAAAGAAATTGTAATAACCGGTTTCGTCGCTGAAGTCATTATAATACAAAATATGCGATTCATCGTAGGGTATTGTAGCAATTACGTGATAAATCTTCGTCTCATTGGGAAGATAAATTGCGATATATTGTGAATCAGCGTTTATATCGAGGTCATCAAAGGTCGACTGCAGATTACCGAAAACAGATCCGTCACTCATTCTATGACCGTAGATAATGGTACAAGGGTCACTGAAATCAATGCCGTTATACTCGCTTTCAATGTAGAATGAACCGCTTCTGTCATACTCACCCGTCGGTCCGTGAGATAAATAATATGTATCATCAGAAGGACTTCTTAATATCGGCTGGCTGATATAAGGACTAGTCATATATATCCAGCCTACAATGTCAGGATTAATTGCCTTAAGATCTTCGAAATTAACAGGGCTTACATAATCGGCGGTGCCGTTACCTGAAGGTATCATATCAACTGTAATCTCATCAGGAAGCGAAGGATAAGTAAAGCCATCGTAAGCTTCAGTCTCTACTGTTTTCGGAGGTTCAAAATAGCCGTTCGCCCAGAAGAAATAAACTATAAGGACAGCAGCGGATATAAACATAATCACACTTAATGTGTACCAGATTACTTTTCTGTTCAAGTTTATATCCCCCTTTACAGAGCAGCTTCAAAAATCTTCTGCCCTGTCTCGATTATATGATCTAAGAAGATCCTATTATCTCTCTTCTCAATTATACCAACAGCCTCTGCTATGTTGGGCTTCCTTGAGTTTAGATTATGACTGTCTGACGCAATCAGGTCAATAACGCCATTTTTGAGAATCTTCAAAGCTTTTGATTGTGTTCTGCGTTCAATAAAGAAATCGGCATTACATTGTATAAGTATATCCGGATTCTCAATCAAACGGCTAAGCAGGCGTTTGTCCTGATCTAAATATCTGTCGACGTGGGCGATTATAACACTAAGTCCTGAAACTTGTGAAATCTCTTCGACCTCATCGATTATATTAGGTTTCCAAACACAGAATGGCATCTCAATAAGTATATAATCACTTTTTCCTATGCAGAGTCTGTTTAAATCATTGATCCTGCTGATTCCTTTGAAATAGTGAACTTCGGCACCTACTGTATATTTAGGAACAACTGAAAGCTTATCAAGTTCTGCTTCTAATTCAGCGAGTGATCTTGATCTTCTATCAAGAAACTCCTCAGGAGAATTCAAGTGCGCATAAAAGTGCGGTGTAAAAACTATACCTTCAACGCCCTGCTCGGCCGAGCGCCTTATCATTTCTATAGACGTGGCAACATCCTTGCTCCCGTCGTCCATACCCGGCAGCATGTGGCAATGTACATCAAACATTAAGAATCAGGACTTAGTCTTTCTTTTAGGTGCGGCATAGCTGTACTTATACTTGTACTTACCGCCGTATCCGTACTTATTCTTCTTGAACTTAGAATCAGATCCGTTGTAAACGAAGCCGATAACCTTCGCATCAACGAGCTCACATTGTCTCAATGTGTATTCGAGATCAGATGAGATCGTATAGTCGTTTCTTACAATGATAACAAGACCGTCTGTTGCCTTTGAAACTACAAGAGCATCAGAAACCTCTACGATCGGAGGAAGGTCCAGAAGAACAACATCATAAGACTCTGCTAAGTTATCGATAAGGTTAAAGAACTCTTCAGAGCCTAAAAGCTCAGAAGGATTAGGCGGGATATCACCACCCTGAACAAAGTCGAATCCCTCGATTAATACATCCTTATGAAGAGTAGCCTTCTCGCTGTTAAGACCTGCAAGAAGGTTGGAAAGACCTGTTGACTTAGGAAGACCGAGCTTTCTACGAAGTGTAGGAAGTCGCATGTCGCACTCGACAAGAATAACCTTTCTTCCGCTCTCAGCGATGGAATAAGCGAGGTTGATTATTGTAAGAGACTTACCTTCACCATGTACGGAACTCGTAATACCAATAACTCTGGCGTTACGATCATTACGCTTTGTAGAGAACATAAGATTTGTTCTTAAGAGGTTATATGCCTCACGGCCTTCGAAACTAAGCTTGGAACCGATGATGGAAGATCCGCTGTCATGACTGTCAGATTGCTTTTTGTTCTTCTTGTTAGCCATAATTATGCCTCCCTTCCCTTATCGTTCTTATCCTTAATCGAATCAGAATTTACTGAAGCTGCGCCATTCTTATGACGTGCCTTCGCACTGGAACTTGCATAAGCACTTACATAGTCGTAGTAACCGCCCGTAGAATCTCCTGAGAGATCCGGAATCGTGGAAAGGAGCGGAATATCTTTGTACTTTTCCAAGAGGAAAGATTCTTCTCTGATTGTACTGTCTACAAGAGATCTCAAGATGATAATGCCGCATGAGAGAACAAAGCCAATGAGCATACCGATAGCTGTATTCTTCATGTAGCTGGGAGAAGAAGGTTCTCTGGAGACAACTGCATAATCGATAACGTTAACAGAAGAACCTTCAACGATACCTGAGATACCTGTGCTGTCATCTACCATGACCTCAACGATCCTGTTGCAGATAGTAGCTGCCATCTCAGGGTTAGCATCAGTAACAGTGATCTTGAAGACAGGAGTATTACCCTCAGAACTTCCTGAGACCTCATTCTTCAGCTGTTCATATGAATACGGGAGCGCACCTTCAGAAATAACCTTCTCTAAAGTAGTACGGCTCTTAAGAATAACAATATAAGTATCGATAAGTGAATTAGATGCGTTAATATCGCCTGAAGTAATGCTTAACTTTGTTGATCCGATGTCTAATGAATTGTTGTTTACATAAAGCAACGCAGAAGACTGGTACAAAGGAGTAATGAAGAAAAATGTATAAGCAATAAATGCCGCACCGCATAGAATAGTAGCTATGACGATGATCCATGCCTTCTTCCAGAGCTCTTTTACGAGCTTAAAAAGGTCTATCTCAAGTATTTCCTGCTTGTTCGGCAGATTATTGGCCATTTGTTCACATTCCTCTAAATTAGTTTCAATTATTCATATTAATACAGTTTATTACTTTATCATAAATTTCATCAATTTCTATTGTTATTTTTTACAAGGATTAAATGAAGGCAAAAAAGTCCCGTTTCATTGTATTTCCTTAATACAACAAAACGGGATCGAATTTAATTATCAAATGCTTTTATGAAATCTTATCCAATGCCTGCTTGAGATCAGCGATGATGTCATCAGGATCTTCCATACCAACGGAGAATCTGATGAGATCGCCGGGGATACCTGCTTCTGCAAGCTGCTCATCTGTGAGCTGTCTGTGTGTATGTGATGCGGGATGCAGGAGTAATGTCTTGCAGTCAGCAACGTGTGTAGCGATGGTAGCGAATTCAAGTGAATCCATGAACTTGATGGAAGCCTCTCTTCCTCCCTTTACGCCGAAGCACATAACACCGCATGTTCCCTTCGGGCAATACTTCTGAGCGAGCTCATACTGTGAGTCTGTCTTAAGTCCGGGATACTTAACCCATGCAATACGGTCATCAGAAGCGAGGAATTCAGCAACTTTCTGTGCGTTAGCGCAGTGACGTGCCATACGTACCGGAAGTGACTCGAGGCCGATCTGGATATAGTAAGCATTCTGAGGTGACTGGATAGAACCGAAGTCTCTCATGAGCTGAGCTGTAGCCTTTGTAATGTAAGCAGCCTTACCGAACTTAGTAGCATATGTAAGGCCGTGATAAGACTCATCCGGTGTGCAGAGTCCCGGGAACTTATCCGCATGAGCCATCCAGTCGAAGTTACCTGAATCGATGATGGCACCGCCGACTGAAGATCCGTGACCGTCAATGTACTTTGTTGTTGAGTGTGTAACGATGTCGCATCCGAATTCGATAGGACGGCAGTTTACAGGTGTTGCAAATGTGTTGTCCATGATGAGCGGGATGCCGTTGTTGTGTGCAAGAGTTGCGAACTTCTCAATATCGAGAACATCAACAGTAGGATTAGTGATTGTCTCACCGAATACACACTTTGTATTAGGTCTGATGTACTTCTGGAGTTCTTCAAGAGGAAGTGTCTGGTCAACAAATGTGCACTCGATACCCATCTTCTTGAATGTAACGCCGAAGAGATTATATGTTCCGCCGTAGATGTTAGCTGAAGCGATGAAGTGGTCGCCTGCTTCGCAGATGTTGAATACTGCAAAGAAGTTAGCAGCCTGGCCGGAGCATGTGAGCATTCCTGCAAAACCGCCTTCCATAGCGCAGAGCTTGGATGCTACGAAATCATTTGTGGGATTCTGAAGTCTGGTATAGAAATAACCGGAAGCTTCAAGATCGAAGAGCTTACCCATATCTTCAGAAGTTGCATACTTCCAGGTTGTGCTCTGATAGATCGGAACCTGACGAGGTTCACCGTTACCGGGATTGTAGCCGCCGTGAAGTGCGATTGTGTCAACTGTGCTCATTAATTTATCCTTCTTTCCTATTAATTATTCTTCTTCATCACCAGAGATTGCGAGTGATTCAATATAAACCGACGGAGTAAAGAACTCACCCTCGCCGGAAGGCACGTTAATTATATCATTACCTACAGATTTAATGGACTTAATTACTTCATAGAAATTACCTGCTACGGTAATCTGCTCAACAGGTCTTCCCTGCTTGCCGTTCTCGATGAGGTAACCTTCGCAAAGAAGTGAGAAATCACCGCTTATGGCATTAACTCCGGCATGAAGTCCGGACAGATCCGTAAGAACAATTCCTTCGCCAACTTCTTCAAGAAGTTCTTCGTAGCTCTTAGAACCTGCTTCAACTATAAGATTCGTAGGCATCTCAGACACGGCACTTCCGCCTCTGAAGCCGTTACCTGTTGAGCTTCTTCCTGCCTTATAAGCTGACTTAAGGTCATATAAAGCTGTAGCAAATACACCCTTATCGATGATCGCCTTTTCTGTTGTAAGTACACCCTCGTCATCAAAAGGGATCTTAGTCAGAGCATTCTCATACATAGGGATCTCTCTGACGGTAAATATGTCAGATGCGATCTTCTCGCCTTCCTTATCAGCAAGAAGAGACAAACCTCTCTGCATTGTTGTAGCCATAAAGTTTCCGAAGAAGACCATAAAGAACTGCTGGAACGCTTCACACTTAAGTACTGTCTTATAGTTACCGGGCTTGCAGGACTTGGCACCCATCTTGCCGATAAGGTTTTCCTTGAACTTCTTGAGGAACTTATCCATATCGAAGTCATCGATATCCTTGCCGATCCAATAATGACCGCCGCTCTTAACGCTGCCGTCTTCATCAGTAGCACGTGCAGAAGCCATAAGTGAGATTCCGTCAGAATCTCTGTATGAATGCAGACCCTTGGAATTAATAATGAGATAAGGTCCTGTGCTGCATGTGATCGTCAGGAAATCTACAGCATCGATCCTTGAATCAAGAGCTAAGATAGCCTTCTCCAGTTTAAGTCCGAGTTCTGAGAAACTCTTATATGTATTCTTGGAGAATCCTTCAGACAACTGTGAATAATACAGGTTTTTGTTGTTCTCATCGCAGTAGATGAACTGGGGATCTTCGTCGTTTAAGACTTCGCAGTTCTCCATCGCGGACTTCAAGAGATAGTCTATATTGGAATCATCAAGGATATTGGTTGAACAATAACCCATCTGGCCGTTCTTAAGTCCTCGAAAAGAAAGAGCCGATGTTGCACTGTTCTCATAACTTGATACCTCACCGTTAAGGATATCAATGCTCATGGAACTCTCAGTTACAAAAGACGCTTCACACTCTTCAAAACCGTATTCCATTCCGGCCTTTACGAGCTTATCCATAAAATTTTCAGCTGTTTTAATGTCCATTATTCCCTACCTCCTACAAGAATAGAAGATACTCTGATCGTAGGCTGTCCGACTGTTACAGGTACTCCGCCGGAAATAGAGCCGCACATACCTGCTGAGAGGGCCAGGTCATTACCGACCATATCGATATTCTTAAGAATCTCCTGACCCTTACCGATAAGCGTAGCACCTCTTACGGGCTCAGCAACCTTACCGTCACGGACCATGAACGCTTCGCTTACAGCGAAGTTGAAATCACCAGTAGATGTATCAACAGAACCGCCGCCCATCTGTGTAGCATAGAGACCGTATTCAGTATTAGCGATGATGTCCTTGGGATCAGTCTCACCGTTGCAGATGTAAGTGTTACTCATACGAGAAGTAGGAGCGTATGAATAGTTCTGTCTTCTGGAGCACCCCGTAGGCCTGCAGTTCATTCGGCGTGAACCCAGTTCATCAACCAGATAGTTCTTAAGAATTCCATTCTCGATGAGAAGGAGATCTGAAGATGCATTACCTTCGTCATCAGTTGCATATGAACCCCACTCACCTTCAATAACTGCGTTATCACGTGCGCTTACAATGGAAGATGCGATCTGCTCACCGAGTTTATCAGTGAAATAAGAATTCTTAATACCTACCGAAGTTGCTTCGAGAGCATGTCCGCAAGCTTCATGGAAGATAACACCTCCAAAGCCGTTGCCCAGGATTACAGGCATCTTTGCCGAAGGCGCATAACCTGCATTGACCATGCGGATGGCTGTATCACAGCACTCCTGAGTCTTCTCGATAATGGGATACTCATTAATGAATTCATATCCTCTCATCGTTCCGGGAGCAACTCTGCCGCTCTGCTTCTCGTTATCCTTTGTGGCAATAGCTTCAACTGATAATCTTATTCTCTTAGTAGTATCTTCGACATTTACTCCACGTGTATTGATAACGCGTGCAGTTCTTACAGTTGAAGCGATGCCGCCTGCTACCTGAGTGATCAAGGGACTGTAATTCATTGCATAATCGGAAGACTTGCGTAGGAAATCAACATAATCCTTCTTCGATACAGACATCGGATCGATCTGAACCGAAGTCTTGGTTGTGGAACACAAAGCTGCTAATTCAGCGATAGCACCTTTGTCGTTGCCCTTGATGGCTGCCGCAGCTTCCTTTGCAAGCTTCAACAAAACTTCGATATCGTTATCGCTCGAATATACATATACTGAATTAGTGCCTGCAAGAAGGCGGATTCCCGTACCTGAATCAAATCCCGTTGCTGCACGGATAACCTGTCCATTCAAAAGAGAAACAGACTTGGCTTCCGTAACTTCCTGGAACACTTCGGCAAAATCCGCCGTAGTTGACATTGCCTGCTCTAATATTCTCAAGCAATCATTGTCATTAAACATAAACTATCCTCTTTCTAAAATACTTAAGGGATATCTTGAAATATCCCTCTTCGTATTAGTATCTCTTAATCTTCTTAGATGTATTCTTCTCGAATTCAGTCATTCTCAAGACCGTCTTCTTTATCTTCTTATAACTCTCGAGCTTCTCGTTTGTTTCAGCCACAACGTTCTTCAGGATATCCATGATCTGATCTTCTGTAGGATCAGTCTCGATATCGAGCTTAGCCTTAATCTCTTCGAGGTCAGGATAGATCGTTGCAGTAATAACGATATCGTCTTTTACTTCATCGTTAACGCCTGATACAACTGATTCTGCAACATATGGGCTGAGTGATAAGAGGTATTCGATCTCTTCAGGGAATACGTTCTTACCGTTCTTGGCGATAATGACGTTCTTCTTACGGCCTGTGATAATGCAGAAACCGTCTTCATCAATATAACCCAAGTCACCTGTGTGATAGTAACCTTCGCTGTCGAGCGCAATCGCAGTATTCTCAGGGTCGTTATAGTAACCGAGGAAGTTGTTGTCGCCCTTTGAGATGAACTCACCGATACCGTCTGAGTCAGGATCAAGGATCTTAACGTCACATCCCGGGAGCGGAAGGCCTGCTGCATGGTTCTTAAACGCAACGTCACGGTTAAGAGCTAAGATAGGAGCACACTCCGTAAGGCCGTAACCTTGAACACAGAGGAATCCGATATCCTGGAAGAACTGCAATATCTCGGGATTTACCGGAGCACCGCCCAAGATGATGAGTCTCATTCTGCCGCCGAATACGTCATGGATCTGCTTGAAGAGCTTTCTTCTCATCTTATTTGACAGATGCAGAGCATTGGCAAGCTTGATACCGTTTTGGATCTTCTTAGCCTTCTTAGGATCAGCCTTAACGCCTTTCATGATCTTCTTATAGAACAGCTCGAGCATAACAGGAACCATAAGGATAGCCGTAGGCTTTGCTTCCTGAATGTTCTGAGCGATGTACTTAAGACCTTCGCAGATGGCAACCGTTGTACCTCTGTAGACCTGACCCAAGAAGCCGCATGTGCATTCATATGTGTGATGCAGAGGAAGCACTGAGAGCCATACTTCATTCCTGTCGATGTAGAGCATCGAGAACATGGACATGAGGTTCTTGCAGATATTTTTCTGGCAGAGCATAACTGCCTTAGACTTAGCTGTTGTACCGGATGTAAAGAGCAGGATCGTCATCTCATCAGGATCGATAGTAGCCTCTGTGAAGACCTTATCTCCGTCAGCAAGCTTCTTCTCACCGATCTTAAGGCAGTCGTCATAGTAGAGGAATCTGTCATCATCAACCTTATCCATGCAGATCCAATACTTAACCGTATCAACCTTGCCAAAGACCTGATTTACGATACACATCTTTGACTTGGAGAAAACAAGGATCTCAACTTCAGCTCTTGTGAGCATGTTGAGAACATCGTCAACAGGAAGTTCTTTATCGAGAGGAACAACGCATCCCGTGCCATTTGTCGTTGCGAGATATGTTGTGTACCATTCGTATCTTGTCTCAGCGAAAATAGCGACTCTCGCACCCTTTTTAACAGTATTTAAAAAATATGTACCGAGAGAATCGATGTCGTGATCGTACTTTTCTGTCGAGATCGGAATATATTCTCCGCCCTTTGTCTCTTTTACGAGGAAAACTGGGTTTTGCGGGAATTCATGAAGTCTCTTTTTAATTACATCTCTTAAGTCATGGACCTCAGTTACTTCATACAGGTTAGCGTAAGGATCTTTCATGCGTTAACGTATCCTTTCTCGATAGCAAGTTCAGCACGTTCCTTGTTCTTACCGCCCTTGGCAATCTCTGCTTCGATAAATCCGGGATTGTTCTTCAAGAATGCGGTCATATAATCAGCAGGAGATTCAAGGAAGTGCAGGATCATCTCCTTCTGATTCTCATTAATGATACCATTTTCGGTAGCTTCATCAAAAAGGTTTTTATCAATACCTGTAAGGGCGCTGAGCTCTACACCGAAGTTCTTGAGGACTTCTCTGCCGTTCTGGCATCTGTCTACTACTGCTACAGTATCAGTGATCTCAGAACCCAAACCTCTGATTACGGGGATCCATGCTCTCTCATAGGATGAAGCTTCAGTGATAAGGTCTGCAATGTGCAGAGCCTTCTTGCCCTTAAGATCAACGTCCTTGGAATCAACTGCAGGACCTTCGATAGACTCGGAATAAACTGATGTCATGTCCTTGTAGATCGTAAGATGAGGCTTGCCCAAAAGGTATGCGGGCATCATTGAGAAGAAGTAATCTCTTCTCTCGCCGCCTGAGATATAGTCGAAGTCAAGCTTGGAAGCTGCTTCCGCGAGTTTGTCGGATACCATCTTGAACGTGCCGCCCTTATTGTAATAAGCGAGCATCATGTCGAAGATCTCTTCGGGTGCCGTGAGTTTATTGTCAGCGATTGCCTTCTCGATTCTCTTCAGGACTTCACCTGCAGCAGCTTCATTCTCAAGAAGGAAGTGAGTATTGATGAAGAAGGGTCCTAATCTTCCTGATGTATACCAGAAAGGCTGGTTCTCAGGAGCTACTCTAATAGCATTTGTAGCAAACAGTGCTTCAATGATGGTGTTTTCCATAAATCTATCTCCTTATGTTTATTTGCTTCTTACCAGCGCTGTAAAGTACCGGTAAGATCCTTAAGATTCAGTTTGATGTCAGCACAATACTTCTCAAGATCTTCAGTGATCTTAACAGGCAGTGCCGGATGAACGAGGCATGCGGTTCCTACTTCAACAGCAGAAGCGCCGGCGATCATAAACTCGATCACGTCCTTATAATCAGCAACGCCGCCGCAGCCGACGATCGGAATATCAAGGATGGGACTGCACTCAGCCACCATGCGGATCGCAACGGGCTTTACTGCAGGACCTGAATAACCGCCTGTGTTGTTTGTCAGAACTGGTCTTCTGGTCCTGATGTCGATCCTCATACCCATAAGAGTATTGATGAGTACTACCGCATCAGCTCCGCCCTCTTGTGCTGCGAGAGCCGTAGCCTTGATATCAGTTACATTAGGTGTCAGCTTGATCCACAACGGGAGCTTTGTAAGCTTACGAAGTTCAGATGTAATGAACATGATAGCAACAGGATCGCTGCCAATAGTCATGCATCCTTCCTTAACGTTGGGGCATGACAGATTGATCTCAAGTGCGTCGATCTTATCACTATACTGATCAAGCTTATTTACCATTGCTATGTAGTCTTCATAGCTGTGACCAGCAACATTGACAATAACAGAAGCGCCTGAATCCTTCATGAAATCCAGATCATTCTCAATGAAATAATCAACACCGGGGTTCTGAAGGCCAACGGAATTAAGCATTCCTGAAGCGCACTCAGCAACCCTTACTCCGGGATTACCTGCTCGGGGCTTTATCGTAAGACCCTTGGAAGAGATACCGCCAAGGATATTTAAGTCATAGTATTCAGCCAGTTCACGGCCGAAGTTACAAGTTCCTGAGGCAAGAATCAAGGGGCTCTTAAGATTAACACTGCCGACATTAACGTTCAGAGAAGTGCTCACCAGACCACCTCCTTGCTGTCAAATACAGGTCCTTCCTTGCAGCATCTGACGTTCTTAAATCCGTCAGGTCCTTCGTCCTTGACCTTAACAGTACAGCACAGACAGATGCCAACGCCGCACCCCATTCTCTGTTCCATGGAGACAAGGCACTTTAGTCCCTTGTCAGCTGCCCAGGAGCTAACGGCCTTCATCATAGGGATAGGGCCGACACAGCAGATGAGAGTTTTCGAAGGCTCGGAGATATAAATAGCATCAAGACCTGCTATTACAGTACCCTTGATTCCCATATCACCGCTGTCAGTTGTCAGAATGTAACCTTCTTTGTTGAGGATAACCTGTTCAGCATTTCTGAATCCTTCACATACTGTGACATTCTTTCCGGCTGCTGTGAGAGTCTCATAAGCGAAGTTGATCGGGAAAACGCCCGTTCCGCCGCCTGTGAGGATAATGTTCTCATAACCTTCGAAGTCGAAGCCGTTACCCAGAGGGCCGAGGCAGTCGACCATAGACCCAAGCTCAAACTCAGATATCTCGGAGGTTCCCTTACCTACGACTTTAACGCCGATATAGAAGATTCCGTTATCCTTATCAACGCTTGCTATGCCAAACGGTCTTTTAAGAAAAACAGTCCCGGCAGAGATGTTAACGAACTGCCCGGGACGAGAAACACGAGCTATCTCGGGACATTCAAACCCGAGATAGCAGGTATCATTGATTAAAAATTCTTTTGAAACTAATTTGATTCTGTATTCTTTTTTCTGATCCATTACTTAGATGTACTTACGGTCCTTAAGGGCAGCGTTAAGCTTCTCCTTCATGTCTAATGCTTCTTCTCTTGCTGCCTTGCCGAAGTCCCATGCTTCAGCGCTTTCCTTCTTCTGCCAGGCAGTCATGATGGCTCTCGAGCTGTTTACGATGCCGCCCTTGCCTTCTGCTGTAAATCCTGCAACTGCAGCATCAGCTCCGGCACCCTGCGCACCGTAACCGGGTACGAGGATGAATGTGTTAGGCATTGCCTTACGAAGAGCAACTGCCTGCTCGGGCCATGTGGCGCCTACAACAGCACCTACGGACGAGAATCCTTCCTCACCGACGAGGTCCTTGCCCCATTCATCAACCTTAGCGGCAACAGCCTCATATACTTTTCCGCCATTTGCGAGTTCCAAATCCTGGAAGTCTCCTGCTGAAGGGTTAGATGTTCTAACGAGGCAGAAGATACCCTTATCGTCTCTCTTAGCTACATCGATGAAGGGCTGAACTCCGTCGATGCCGAGATAAGCATTGACTGTGCAGGCATCAAATCCGCTCATTTCCATGGTCTCGCCAAGAAGGAGAGCGGTCTTACCTAAGATTCCCTCAGCATAAGCCGTTGCAGTTGAACCGATATCGTTACGCTTGCAGTCAGCGATGACGATCATGCCGTGCTTCTGGGCATATCTTGCAGTAAGAAGCATCGTCTTCAATGCGTCAACGCCGTACATCTCATAGTAAGCGTACTGGAGCTTTATTGCAGGCACGATGTCGCATGTCTGGTCGATGATCTCTTTATTGAAGATCCAGATAGCCTTGGCTGTTGCCTTTGTAGGCTCTTCCGGGAAAAGCTGTTCGGAATACTGCTTGATATCTTCGGGAATGTATTCAAGCTTGGGGTCAAGACCGATAACTGTAGGATTCTCGAGTTCTGCGATTTTTCTTACAAGGCGATCAGCAAAGTTTGTCATAAGTTACTTTTCCTCCCATGATAGTCAATATAGTCTCACCATAGAGCTTCCAGCCGTCATAAGGTGTGTTTCTTGATTTAGAGAGCATCTTCTCCTTATCGAAAACAAACTCGTTATCAAGATCGAAGGCAGCCAGATCAGCATCGTCACCGACATTCAAACCGCCCCTTCCGAGCTTTAAGATGTTGGAAGGTGCGATGCACATCAGATCAATCAGTTTGGCAAGAGAGATCTCACCAGTCTTTACTAGATAAGTGTACCCTAAAGCGAAGGCAGTCTCAAACCCTAATATGCCGTTCAATGCCACAGAAAATTCGCATACTTTCTCGTCAGCATGATGAGGCGCATTGTCAGTAGCGATAGCATCGATGGTGCCGTCCTTGATTCCTTCAATGATTGCTTCCAAGTGATCCTTGGTTCTGAGCGGCGGATGCATCTTGAAGTTGGTATCGTAAGTCTCGCACATATCATCCGTCAGAGTGAAGTAATGAGGGCATGTCTCGCATGTAACCTTTACTCCCCTCGCCTTGGCATCACGGATCATTCTGACGCCGCCCTTTGTACTTACATGGCAGATGTGGACAGGGATATCGAGATATTCAGAGAGGATTATGTCTCTTGCGATCATGATATCTTCAGCAGCTGAAGGGATTCCCCTGATACCGATCGTTGTTGATACAACGCCTTCGTTCATAGCGCCTTCAGAAAGGCTCTTGTCTTCGCAGTGATTTAATACTGGAAGGTCGAAGTCTGAAGCATACTCTAAGACTTTTCTCATGATTCCGGCATTCTTGATAGGATGTCCGTCATCAGATACGGCTACGATTCCTGCTTCCTTCATGAGACCCATCTCAGAGATAAGCTCACCGTCGATACCCTTGGTTGCTGCACCGATGGGATAAACTCTGCAGTTATCAGCTTCTTTTGCCTTCTTGAGGATTCCGCTGATTACAGCCGCATTGTCAGCAACTGGATTTGTGTTAGGCATGGGGCAGATTGACGTATAACCGCCCTTTGCAGCACTTGCGGTACCTGTTGCGATAGTCTCTTTGTACTCTCCGCCCGGCTCTCTTAAATGGCAGTGCATGTCGACAAGACCGGGTGTTACCATGGCACCCTTGAGGTCGATCACTCTGTCTGCCTTATCTTCCGCAAACTCATTAGCGAACTTGCCGTCTTCAATATAGATCTTGTTGATCTTCTCATCGTTATAGACTTTGCAGTTAGTTAATATGATTCTCACAGATTGTTCCTCCTTGCCATGAGCAGGTAGAGAACAGCCATTCTGACTGCTACACCGTTGGTTACCTGTTCATTTATTACCGACTGGTCGCAGTCGTAGACTGCCGTCGGGAGCTCGACACCGTGGTTGCACGGACCCGGGTGCATGAGGAATGCATCAGGCTTTGCAAGTGCGAGCATCTCAGGTGTTATAGCGTAGAACTTCGCATATTCAGCAATTGAGGGGAACAGTGACTTTTGCTGGCGCTCGAGCTGAACCCTGAGGCCCATGACCGCATCAGCATCTCTTACGCAGTCTGCTACACTGTCCGCAATCCTGACACCCATGTTCTCGATTCCGACAGGCATCATGGTCTTAGGACCGTAAACGCTGACATTGGCGCCGAGCTTTGTAAGTCCGATCGCATTGGATCTAACTACTCTGCTGTGGTAGATATCTCCGCAGATTGCTATGTTCTTACCCTCGAAAGTATCGAATCTCTCATACATCGTGAGCATGTCGAGCAAGGCCTGAGTAGGATGCTCGTTCATTCCGTCGCCTGCGTTAACAACCGAAGCCTTAAGGTAAGGAGCAATAAAGTGAGGCGCACCGGACTGGTTGTGTCTCATGATGATGATGTCCGTACCCATCATGTCGATCGTTCTGGCGGTATCAAGGAGTGATTCGCCCTTATTTACAGAGCTTCCTGAAGTTGAGATGTTGGCTGAAGCCGATCCCATGTACTTCGAAGCAAGTTCGAACGATAATCTTGTTCTTGTTGAGTTCTCATAGAAAAGAGTAACTACTGATTTACCCTGAAGGTGTGAGGTCTTCTTGTTGGCAGAAGCTATGACCATCTTCATAGTCTTAGCCGTATCAAGAATCTCCATGATCTCTTCTGCGGTAAGCTGCTTCATACCGAGGAGATCTTTGCTCTTAAGTCCCATT
>Ga0310696_10004795_pt1 | contig 16497 bp, 6 predicted proteins | sample AusTroGonzalo_MG_4_FD_203885 | JGI IMG/M metagenome (GOLD analysis project Ga0310696, IMG submission 203885) | Bovine rumen microbial communities from tropical cattle in Woodstock, Queensland, Australia - Gonzalo_02 (v2) (version 2) | ecosystem: Host-associated > Mammals > Digestive system >...
CACGGCAAGGGTGCCGGCGGGGGACACCGCGTCAGCCGTCAGCGCTTCGTCGTGGCCAGTATGCGCCATTCCATTGTGGCGGCGATTTCTATAAGGGCGTCCGTCACCAGCTCGTGGTTCTTGCTTCGTTCGCGGACCGTCCGTTTCAGGGCGATGAGTCTGCCACGATAGCGCAGTGGAATAAGATTCTAAACACCAGGAATCTTTCGGAGCCTCCGTTCTGTGGCTCCGTACACGACTATTTCTATGCGCAGAGCTATGGGCAGTTCGATGTCATCTTCGACCTGCAGTATGTCGAGGTCGGTTCGTATGTGAAATACCGCAGTACACGTGATGACGATGAAAACTCCCAATATTTAGTCGACGACGCCCTCGATCTGTTGTTGACGCGTGATATCGACTGGAGCCTCTACGACTGGAACCACGACGGCTTTATCAACCAATTGGTTTTTGTCTTCGCAGGAAGGGGAAGTTCTTATGGTGGATTCGGCGGTGACAAAAATTCCATCTGGCCCCACCAGTGGCGGCTTAATGAACATCTTGACCTGTCGACAGCCGATCTTTATGACTACCGCGATGCCCGACAGTTCCAGAACGATGGCGTCACCTATACCGTCGATGCCTATTGTGCAGTTCCTGAAATCGGGGGTGGTGGTGGCTACGACGCCTTTGGCATCCTCTGTCATGAGTACACCCATTGTTTCGGATTCCCTGATTTCTATTATGATGATTCCAGGAAGTTTGTCGCCAACTGGGATCTGATGGACTATGGCTACAGCCATTCCTCAGGTCAGGGCTACTGTCCTGTCGGCTTCTCTGCCCATGAGCGTTGGTTGATGGGATGGCTTTCGCCCATCGAGTTGAATCAGCCAACCTCCGTCGCCGGTATGCCTCCCTTAAGTGATGAACCGCGTGCCTATCTCATTCGCAACGACGACCATGCCAACGAATACTACATGGTCGAGAACCGTCAGCGTACGCATTGGGATGCGAAACTCCCTGCATCAGGCATCATCATCTTCCACATCGATTTCGACGATTCTCTATGGGCTACTTACGATCGTAGCAAAGTAGTTAATTCCCCCGAACGCCAGCATTACACCATCTTCGCTGCCAACAACCTGTCGCCCTACTATTACCAGTCGGGCTGGGCCTATCCCTATCAGGGCAACAACAGTCTTACCGACACCTCCCAGCCCGCTGCCCTTCTGTGGCATGCCCGTAGCTGCGGCAGCACGCTCATGTCGAAACCCCTGTCCAACCTCTCCGTCGACAGCTCTGGCCTGGCCTCGTTCTCCTTTATGGTCGATCCGTCGGCCATACAAGCCAGCCACGTTGTCCTTTCGCGTCGTGATTCGCTCGCTGCGGGCCATCATCGCCCCGCCGCCGTGATCTGCGACCTGCAAGGCCGTCGGCTGCCCGACCTCCCTCGGCAAAAGGGCCTGTATATTGTTGATCGTCATAAAGTAGTTATTCAATGAGAAAACTTCCGATTTCTCTTCTTCTCCTCTTCGTCGTCCTGCCCTCTGCTTTTGCCGGAGGCCGCATCACCCATCGCATGCGCAATGGCCAGGAGCTCACCTTCCTGCGTCATCAGGCGCTTCAGCCTGTTTCGCCTTCGCCCGATGCCGCCTGGCAAGCCAATAAGATTTATCGTGTACCGGTGGTGCTGTTTTCTTTTGCAGACTGTGATTTCAGTTGGGATGATCCCCATGCGTATTACGACCGTATGTTCAATGAGCGCGGCTACAACCTCGGTGTGGGTCCGGGCTGTGTGGCCGACTATTTCCTGGCGCAGTCTGGTGGGCTTTTCCATGTGCAGTTCGATGTCATCGGCCCTGTCAAGCTGTCGTCGAAGCAGAAGACTTCCGGTAACGCAGAGAACCGTGGCTATTCGCAGATCACTGAGGCGTTGCGGGCCGTCGACCCTGAGGTGGATTATTCCCTTTACGACTGGGATGGCGCGGGTGCGGTTCACGCCGTTATCCTGATCTATGCCGGCTATGGCGGCAACGAGCTTACCAAGGACAATGTCACCGACGGCTGCATCTGGCCTAATTCGGGCTATCTGGGCGTAAGTGCCGATGGGGTCAGGCTGCGGTATTTTTCTGTCAGCAACGAACTGTGGTCGAACAACGCTTCAGCCGGCATTGGCACCATCATCCATGAATACTGCCATACCTTCGGCCTGCCCGACCTCTATCCCACTTCCGACAACAGCAGTGAGTATGCTGTTGTCGACGAATGGGACCTGATGGATGGTGGCTGTTATTCTGGTGACGGATGGTGTCCCGTCAATCTTTCCAGTCACGAAAGGGAGCTGATGAAGTGGCAGACGCCTGTCGACCTCATCACCACCACCGATGTCACCGACATGCCGCCATTCGATCAGAGTGGTCTGGCCTATCGCATTCTCAACGATGCCTACCCTAATGAATTCTACCTTCTTGAGAACCGTCAGCATGTGGGTTGGGATCTGATGCTTCCTGGTCATGGGCTGGTGATTGCTCATGTAGACTACGATAATGGTGTCTGGGAAGGCAATTCCGTCAACGTCGATCCCGCTCACCATCGTTATGATCTCTTCCATGCCGACGGCCTCGACTTCAACTATTTCCAAAGCCTTTATGGCACCAGGAACAAGCTCGACGCCTATGGCCGCAGCATCCGTCTGCAGCATTCGCCCTATCCCTTTACCGACAGCCTCGGCGTGGTGAACCGAGCCCTCACCGATACCACTGTGCCCGCCGCCCACTTATACCATGCCCGTAGCGATGGCAGTCTTTTCATGGGCAAGCCCATTACGCAGATTCAGGAGACTGGCTCTCTGATCAGTTTCCATTTCTCTGACTCGCCCGACGCCATTACAACCCTCCCCGCAGAGGCTGCCCCTCTGGCAGTCTACGACCTTCATGGCCATTCCCTGCCATTTGGAATAGCTGAGAAATCCTTATCCTCAGGCTTATATATCATAAAATATTCTGATGGTACAACAAAGAAATGCATCCGCAGATAGCAGATGCATTTCTCCATTCTCCATTATTAATCATCCATTATCCATTTCTGAAAACCAACCCTTCTCCAAACTCGTCGATGATGATGGTCTTGTCGCGATCAATCTCGTCGGCCAGTAACTTCTTCGACAGGTCGTTGAGCACATATTGCTGAATGGCACGTTTCACAGGCCTTGCACCGAAGTCTGGATCGTAACCTTCCTCAGCAAGATAGGCGATGGCCTGCGGTGTGTATTCCAGTTTGATACCCTGCGGCTCCAACATATCTGTCACCTTCTTTATCTGTAGGCGCACCACGTCGGCAATCTGCTCCTTAGTCAGTGGCGTAAAGGTGATAATCTCATCGATACGGTTCAGAAATTCCGGACGCATCGTGTTTCGCAGTTGCTCACGGGTGGCATTCGAGGTCATGATGATAATGGTATTCTTGAAGTTGGCGGTACGTCCTTTGTTATCCGTCAGCCGACCGTCATCCAATACCTGCAAGAGGATATTGAACACATCTGGATGCGCCTTTTCTATCTCGTCGAAGAGCACGACAGAATATGGTTTTCTTCGCACGGCCTCTGTCAACTGTCCGCCTTCATCGTAGCCTACATAGCCTGGAGGTGCGCCAATCAAACGGCTCACGCTGTACTTCTCCTGATACTCACTCATATCGATACGTGTCATCATGGTCTCGTCGTTAAACAGGTAGTCGGCCAGTGTCTTGGCGAGCTCCGTCTTACCTACACCCGTCGTACCGAGGAAGATAAAACTGGCAATTGGTCGTTTGGGATCTTGTAGACCGGCACGAGAGCGGCGCACCGCATCTGATACGGCTGTAATGGCTTCATCCTGACCAATCACGCGTTTGTGCAGTTCCTCCTCCAAGTGGAGCAGCTTTTCACGCTCACTCTGCATCATACGCGTCACAGGGATACCCGTCCAGCGCGATACCACTTCTGCGATATCATCCGCCGTCACTTCCTCGCGAACGAGACGGTTATTGTCACTATTCACTTTCAGCTTTTCACTGTTCACTTCTATATCGTCCTCGAGGGCTTTCAGTTTCGAGTAGCGTATCTCGGCCACCTTACCATAGTCGCCCTCGCGCTCAGCACGCTCCGCCTCCAGCTTCAGGTTCTCTATCTCCTGCTTGTCCTGCTGAATCTTGTTAATCAGCTGACGCTCACCCTCCCACTTAGCACGGAACTGAGTCTCCTGCTCCTTCAGTTCTGCGATATCCTTATCCAGTTGGGCAATCTTTACATCATCGCCTTCGCGCTTGATGGCCTCACGCTCAATCTCGAGCTGCGCCAGCCTTCGTGTGATTTCATCGAGCTCCTCAGGCACGGAGTCGCGCTCCATCCTCAACTTCGCTGCTGCTTCATCCATCAGGTCGATGGCCTTATCTGGCAGGAATCTTTCTGAAATATAACGTTCAGAGAGTTGTACAGCGGCGATACAGGCATCGTCCTGGATTCGCACCTTGTGGTGGTTCTCGTAGCGTTCCTTCAGGCCTCGCAGGATGGAAATGGCGCTGAGTTCATCTGGCTCATCCACCATCACTGTCTGGAATCTGCGCTCCAAGGCCTTGTCCTTCTCGAAATACTTCTGGTATTCGTTCAGCGTGGTAGCACCGATGGCACGCAGTTCGCCACGGGCCAAGGCTGGTTTCAGGATATTGGCAGCATCCATTGCACCTTCACCACCACCAGCACCTACTAGTGTGTGGATCTCATCGATAAACAATATAATGCGACCTTCAGCCTTCGTCACCTCGTTGATGACGCTCTTCAGACGTTCCTCAAACTCTCCTTTGTACTTCGCGCCAGCCACCAGCGCACCCATATCCAATGAGTAGAGTTGCTTGTCCTTCAGGTTCTCAGGCACATCACCACGTACGATACGGCCTGCCAGGCCTTCCACAATGGCTGTCTTACCGGTACCAGGCTCGCCGATAAGAATCGGGTTGTTCTTCGTGCGGCGACTCAGAATCTGCAACAGCCTTCTGATCTCGTCATCACGGCCGATGACAGGGTCGAGCTTACCCTTACGGGCCAGGTCTACCAGATTCTTGGCGTATTTCTCCAACGACTGATAATTCTCATCGGCCGATTGCGACTGAACCTTCTGTCCTTGGCGCAGTTCCTGTATAGCCTTCAGCATGTCCTTCTCCGTACAGCCAGCATCTTTCATAATACGTGAGGCTGTAGAATTGACGTTGAGCAGAGCCTGTAGCACAGGTTCACACGCCACAAATTCATCACCCCATTTCTGGGCCAGCTCCTGCGCACGCACGAGTACATTATTGCTATCATTTGAGAGATACGGTTGTCCGCCCTGCACCTTCGGCAGATGCTGGATCTCCTGCGAGACCAGTGTCTCTATCTGCTGGGCGTTCACACCGAGTTTCTGGAAGACGAAGTTCGTCACGTCCTTCGCCTTCTCCAATATACCCTTGAGTATATGTACAGGTTCTATCACCTGCTGACCGTTCAGTTGTGCGGTGTTCACTGCCTGCTGCACGGCTTCTTGTGCTTTAATTGTAAATTTGTCTAATGTCATAATTTTGTCCTCCTATGTTTTGTTAAAATAGCAACAAAGCTTGTGCCGAACAGAAAATGACCGACAAATTGGCAGAAAAATACAGGAAGAGGCATTGTTTTTGGAATTATTTACTATCTTTGCACGCAATAATAATGTATATAGGTAATGAGACCTTTTAATTATTTGATGCTTGTAGCTGTCCTCTTAGCCTTCATTCAGGAGGCAGCAGCACAGAAACTGACCCGTGCCGAGCGTAGGGCTAAGGTGGACAGTGTGCTTGCTGCCCGTTACTACCGGAGTCCATACGATACGAACTACGTGGTAAGGCCCGAAGGGCGGTTGACGATGAAGCTCAGGCTGAATCAGACTGGCAACGACTTCAATGCCAAGGGAACGGTGAACGATATCTACTCGAAGGCCGAGCTCAAGACCAGCCACAAGACCACCATGAGTATCGGTGCCTCCTATCGGGGCATCTCTGCTGCCATTGCCATCAATCCTGCCAAGATGAGTGGCGCCTATAAGGACTATGAGTTCAATCTCAACTACTACAGCAGCCGTCTGAGTCTCGACCTCAGCTATCAGCGGTCTGAGTCGCTGTCAGGCGATATCGTCGGCGACAAGGGAGACCGGCGTCTGGAATCGGGCGATGCGACACTGAAGATGCTGAACATAGCTGGCTATTACACTTTCAACCACCGCCGGTTTTCCTATCCTGCCGCCTTCACGCAGAGCTATATCCAGCGCCGTTCGGCTGGCTCATGGCTTGCTGGCATCAGCTATCAGGGTGGAAGCATCAAGACCACCGATGAACTCAAGGCAAGGAGTCTCGAAGCGCCTGATGTCCGCATCTACATCGGGCACCTCGGTATCGGCGGCGGCTATGCCTACAATTGGGTCCTCGGCAAAAAATGGCTCCTTCACGCCTCCTTTCTGCCCACAGTTGTTGTCTACAACCGCAACAATATGACCGTCAACGATGAGCGGAAATATGCCCAACACATGCGCCTCAACATGATCTTCAACGAGCGTGTTGCCGTCGTCTATAACTTCTCCCCCCGTTACTTCGCTGGTGTCAACGCTGTGGTCAACAATTCTGTGTTCAAAGACCAGGCTGTCACTGTCAATCAGAACAAATGGCGCGCCCGGGCTTTCGTCGGTATACGGTTCTGAAGAATGATTCTTATAGATTGAAGATAATGAACAAGATTATCGAGCAGAGCCTGATAGCAAAGAATCCCAAGAAGAAGAGCGAGGACGGGCTCGTTGTCACCCCCGACTTCATAGCCGTGATCGATGGCTCCACATCGAAAGCCACCCACCATTACGCTCTCTTCATGAGTAATGGACGCTATGCCATGAAGATCATCTCGCGCTATATCCGCAAGATGCCCGCCGACACGTCGTCTCACCAATTCTGTCTCGGTGTCACCCGTGCCGTTAATCGGCATTACGGCAGAAAGCAGCTGGCAGAATTGGTCGACCATCCTGAGGAACGGATGACAGCCTCAGTGGTTGTCTTTTCCCGTCTACGCCGTGAGATATGGATGATTGGCGACTGCCAGTGTCTGTTAGATGGCGAGCTCCTCGAAAATCCCAAGCCGTATGAGCAGACCTTGGCCGAGCTGCGAGCAGAGAAAGTGAAAGAGCTGCTGGCAGCGGGTAGAACCCAGGAGCAGCTCCTGACCAATGATGAGGCTCGTGCTGCCATCATTCCCCGTATGTTGCAGGAGATGAAAGGTCAGAATGTCAGCTATTCTGTTGTTGACGGCTTCCGCATCCCCGAGCAGCTGGTACCGGTGGTTCCCCTCGATTTCCGTCCCCACGAGATTGTGCTCGCCAGCGACGGCTATCCCTTCCTCTGTACCACTCTTGAAGCCTCAGAGACCCGCTTGCGCCGCCAGCAAGAAACAGACCCCCTGAACATCGGCGACTTCAAGGCTACCAAGGCCTTTATCCCCGGCAACCGCTCCTTCGACGACCGCACCTATATCAGGTTCACGATATAGCATCCGTCGTAAAGTACCTCTATGACACTACGTATGAAAAAATATCCCCGCTCAAACTGAGCGGGGATTAATGTTACATCGTGACTTCGACAATGTGTTTGCCTGTAGAGTAGGGAATGACGGTGCCGGAGATGGGCTTTCCGTCGAGCATAATTTGCTTCACGCCCTTCTGTGCGCCATTGGGATGAATGGTAATCTCGTAGTCGGCCTGGCGGAACTTGCGGTTGATGGTGTAGTCCGTAGCCGTCTCGGGCAGACAGGGATCGATGCGGATACCGTCGTAGTCGGGCTTGATGCCGAGGATAAACTCCGAGATGGTGTACCACATCCAGGCTGCGGTACCCGTGAGCCATGAGTTCTTGCCCTCGCCGGGCTTGAAGGCGTCCTTGCCGGCCACCATCTGACAGTTTACGTAGGGCTCCACCTTGTGCAGCGTCTGGTATTTCTCCTCAACGTACGAAGGCAGTATCTTGGCGTAGTGACTCCAGGCGTCGTTGCCGCGACCGGCCAGGCACTCGCCGATGATGACCCAAGGATTGTTGTGGCAGAAGATGCCGGCGTTCTCTTTGTAGCCCTCAGGGTAGGAACTGATCTCGCCGTATTCGTAGATGTATTTCGAGAAGGCGGGATTGTTGAGCACCATACCATGTTCGCACTCGAGGTACTTCTTGCACGCGTCTAATGACTTGGCCACCATACCGTCCTCAGCCCCGATCTCGGCCATCGTACACCAGCCCTGCGACTCGATGAAGATCTTGGCTTCGTCGCACTCGTTGGAGCCGATCTTGCGGCCGTAGAAGTCGTAGGCGCGGAGATACCACTCACCGTCCCAGCCGTGCTTCTTGACGGCATCAATCATCGCGTCGACGGCAGCCTGCATGCGGTCGGCCTCGTCAGTCTTACCAATCTTCTTGCAAAGCGCTACATAATCCTTGGCGGTGACCACGAAAAGGCCTGCAATCATGAGACTTTCGGCCTTGGTGCCCTCGCTGACGTTCTCAGTGGTCTGGAACGACTCGTTGGGATCCCACGAGAAGCAGTTCAGGTTCAGGCAGTCGTTCCAGTCTGCACGGCCGATGAGTGGGAGCATGTGTGGCCCGAGATTGCTGATGACGTGGTTGAGCGATATCTTCAGATGTTCGAAGAGTGTGACCTCAGAGCCAGGCTGGTTGTCGAATGGCACCATCTCGTCGAGGATCGAGAAGTCGCCCGTTTCCTTGATATAGGCCACGGTGCCGAAAATCAACCAGCAGGGGTCGTCGTTGAAGCCGCCGCCGATATCGTTGTTGCCACGCTTGGTGAGGGGCTGGTACTGATGGTAGCAACCGCCGTCGGGGAACTGTGTGGAGGCGATGTCGATGATGCGCTGACGGGCACGCGGGGGAATCTGGTGGACGAAGCCCACGAGGTCCTGGTTCGAGTCGCGGAAGCCCATGCCACGGCCAACGCCACTCTCGAAGAACGAAGCCGAGCGCGAGAAATTGAAGGTGACCATGCACTGGTACTGATTCCAGATGTTCACCATGCGGTCGAGCTTGTCGTTGCCTGTGCGTACCTTATATATATTAAGGAGTGCATCCCAGTATTCGCAGAGTTCAGCAAAAGCCTTGTCAACCTTCCCGGTGGTGTCGAGCTCAGCAATCAGGGCGTGAGCCTTGTCCTTGTTGATCACCTGAGGCGCAGAGAACTTCTTGTCCTGCTCATTCTCGATATAGCCGAGTAGGAATACAAAGTCCTTGCTCTCGCCTGGAGCCAGTGTGACTTCGATATAATGTGAGGCGATGGGGCTCCATCCGTGGGCATGACTGTTATGGGGACGACCCTCCATGACAGCCTGTGGGTCGGCAAACTCATTGTAGAGGCCGACGAACGTCTCGCGGTCGGTATCGAAACCCTGAATGGGGGCATTCACATGATAGAATGCATAGTGGTTACGACGCTCGCGATACTCGGTCTTGTGATAGATGGTGCTTCCTTCAATCTCCACTTCGCCAGTCGAGAAGTTACGCTGGAAATTCTCCATGTCGGTAGCGGCATTCCAAAGACACCACTCCTCAAACGAGAAGAGCTTCAGCTGTTTGGTATCCTGAGATTGGTTGGTGAGCGTGAGCTTCTGCACCTCGCACCATTTCTTCAGCGGCACGAAGAACAGCATGCTGGCCTCGACGTCATTCTTACGACCTGTGATGCGGGTGTAACTCATGCCGTGACGGCACTCGTAGAAGTCGAGCGGCGTCTTGCAGGGTTTCCAGCCGGGGTTCCATACGGTATCACCGTCCTTGATATAAAAGTATCGGCCACCATTGTCCATCGGTACATTGTTGTAGCGATAGCGGGTGATGCGACGGAACTTGGCATCCTTGTAGAAGCTGTAGCCGCCGGCGGTGTTAGAGATGAGTGAGAAGAAGTCCTCGTTGCCCAAATAGTTGATCCAGGGCCATGGTGTCTGCGGGTCTGTAATGACATACTCGCGATGCTGGTCGTCGAAATGACCGTAACGTTTCTGTTGTTCCATTGATATGATTGTTTTTTGTTTCGTAATTGCATGCAAAGTTACAAACATATTCTGATAACACCAAATCTTTTAGAAAATAGTGTTATGAATAAGCATGATAATATTGTTTTTACTTCTCGATAAGGATGCGGGCATCGACAGCAACGATGTCTGAATCGTTGGCAAGCAGCGGATTGATGTCTATCTCCTTTATTTCCGTGGCAAAACGAAGAAGGGTGGAGAGGCGGACGATGATCTCAGCATATTTCTCTTCGTTGATGCCCTGCTGTCCGCGCGTACCTTTTAAGATCTTGTAGCCGCGCAGGGAGTGGATCATCGAATAGGCCTCGTCATAGCTCAACGGGGCCAGACCGGAAGATACGTCCTTCAGCACTTCTACGAAGATGCCACCTAGGCCGCAGAGCACGACGTGGCCGAAGCGCTCCTCGTACTTGGCGCCGATGAAGAGTTCCGTACCCTTGAGCATCTTCTGGATCATCACACTCGTAGCACCCTCAATCTTCATCATGCGGTCGAACTCGAGCGATAGGTGCTCGGGGGTGCGGATGTTGAGAGTCACACCGCCTACGTCACTCTTATGCACAGGTCCTACTACCTTCGCCACCACAGGAAATCCTACCTTTTCGGCAAAAGCTGTCAGTTCTTCCTTAGAGGTGCTTACCATTTCAGGTACAAGGGGTATTCCTGCACAGGAGAGGATCTGCCGTACAAGGTCGGGGGAGACAAAGCCATTCTCGTTGATCCCACTGATGATCAAGTGAAGGCGTGATACGTCGACACCATAGAGCTCCACCTCAAAGCGCGAGGCCTGTGGGGTCTTCATAATCTGGCTCAGCGCAGTGGCCAGCGTTACTTCGTCGCTGAAGTTGACGTGGCCCTTCTTCAGAAATTCCGCCACCTCAGGGCCGGCGGTATGCAGGCTGGGTAGGATGGGGAAGATGGGCTTTTTGCACGCTTGGATTTTCTTGTCCAGCACATCGTATGCCTCGTAGAGCTGTGTCAGACCTGGCGTACCGTAGATAACAGCGATGGCATCAATATTGTCAAACTTGTTCTCACAGTAGTCGATGACAGTCCCTAACTGCTCTGGCGTTCCCGTAGCCAGGAAGTCGATGGGATTGGCAACTGAGGAGCCGGGGAAGAGTTTGGCTTTCAGCTCTTCGGCAGCAGCCTGAGTACTCGGAGTAATCAGAGAGGGAACAACGAGCCCACCTTTCGAGAGGGCATCAGTGAGCATGACACCGGGGCCTCCTGCATGGGTGACAATGGCGAAATTCTTTCCCTTGAGTGGCGGCAGGGTGAAGATACAACCCACGGTGGTGAGTTCCTCACGACTGAAGCAGCGTACGATGCCTGCCTTACGGAACAAGGCTTCGACTGCGGAGTCGCTGGATGCGATGGCGCCCGTATGCGAGGAGGCTGCACGACTCCCGCTCTCAGAAGAGCCGGCCTTGATGGCGGCGATGCGACAACCCTTGCGAATCAGACGGCTGGCATGAAAGAGCAGCTTGTCGGGATTGCTGATGCTCTCGATATAGAGCAGCTTCACCTTTGAATCCGTCTCGGGGTTGAAGTTCTCGTCCATGTACTGCAGCACATCTTCAATGCCGATCTGCTTGCCGTTGCCTATCGACCACACGCTGTTGAACTGCAGGCCTTTGATAACGGCACTCTCCAGAATAAACACTGCTGTGGCACCGCTGCCGCTTACAAAGTCGGCACCCATGGGGTCGAGGTTCGGAATGGGCAGGGTGAACACGCTGTGGTGGTGGCGGTTCAAGAGACCGATACAATTGGGCCCGATGAGGGCTGCACCATACTGTTCGCAAGTGTTGAGGATGCGTTGTTCGAGTTCGGCACCCGCCTTCGTCTCCTCGCCGAAGCCAGCGGAAATGATGATGAAGGCCCGCGTCTGCTTCTCCTTTGCCAAAAGCTCCACATAGTCGGGACAGAACCTCGCTGCCACCACCAGAATAGCCAGTTCGGTAGGAGGTATCTCACGGGCATCGTGGAAGGCCTTGATACCTTGCACTTCATCTTCCTTGGGGTTTACAATGCGCAAGGTCCCATTGTAACCACCACTGATCAGATTGCGCACAATAGAGCCTCCTGGCTTATGTACGTTATTAGAGCCACCGATAACGACGATGCTCTTAGGATTCAATAGTTGTTGGTTAATCATGGCACAAAGATATATAAAAATCTCTAAAAGACAAAGCATATTGCAAGAAAATCTTTATCTTTGCATGGAGTTTAGTGCGCGAGCGTATGAAAAAGAGTATTTTATTGCTAATTATATCATTGGTTATGCCGTTTATAAGTTGGGGGCAGACCTCTTATTCTGCCTTGTGGAAGAAGGCCCAGAATGCCTATGAAAAGGATTTGCCTCAGTCGCAATACGAGATTCTCCAGCAGATTGTGCAGAAGGCCACGAGGGAAAAGGTGTACGGTCAGTTGCTGAAGGCAGAGCTGAACGCCTGTCAGGTGATGCAGACCATCGCCCCAGACAGCATCAAACCCGCCGTGGAGCGCATCCAGCAGCGTTGCGACGCCACAACAGACCCTGTGCTGAAGACGGTCTATCAGACGGTGCTCTGGCGTGTGTGGCTGGAGAATCCCCGCCTGTCGGAAGAGGATGAGGAGGGCGTGAAACCTCAGCAACCCGATAAGCCCGTACTCACGCCGGAACGCTGTGAGCGGTTGGCGCAGGTGAAGGATGAGAGCTATGAGCCGTTCGTCGTAGAAGGTTCAGACAGCAAGATCTTCGGCAACGACCTGCTGAGCATCGTGGGTATGGAGCTGGGCGACTATCATGCGCCCCACGATTACTATGCGAAGACTGGCAATCGTCAGGCGGCGTGTATGATGGCGCTGAAGGCTGTTTATAATGATTATGTCTCTCAAGGAGATGATATCCTTCGTGCGAAGCTCGACTCGTTGCTGGAGGTGTACGGCGACCTGCCTATAGCCGGAGAGATTGCGATAGAGCGGTTTGCAACGATGGATCGTAGGTATGGTGCGTTCACGGCAGAAGAAAAAATCAACTATATCCATCATGCCCTCGACAAATGGAGCCAGTGGCCAAGAATAAAGTCACTCAAGAATAACGAGGCCGAGCTGATCCGGTCGCAATTCTATCTGGGGAATAACACTTCCGGTAGACCGCTCATCACACCGATGACGGCCCAGCAGATACCCGTCAGGGAACTGCGGAACCTGAAGGAACTGAATCTGAAGGTGTATGCCGTGAAGGCGGATGGTACCATCGACATCAATCCTGACTACGAGACCGGTTACAAGAAGATCAAACCCCTGCTCGGGCAGGTGGTCTATGAGACGACACGCCAGTATACAGGCCATCAGCCTTACGATATTTTCGAGGACTCATTGACGATTGAGGGCCTGCCTGTCGGCGTATATATGCTGGAGTTCTCCACACAACCTGCTACCAGGGTGACCCGACGGCTGTATTATGTGACCGACGTGTTTGTGATGGAGGAACCGCAGCCTGACGAGAGGATTCGCATTGTGGTGGTGAAGACCTCGACAGGACAGCCCATCGCCAACGCTAAGGTGCGCATCCGTGAAACGCCGGGCTTGAATGACGAGAGAATCCATCACCTGACCACGGATGCGAAAGGCCAATGCTTCTTCAAGTCGGACTACCGGCAGACGTATGTCTTTGCCTATACCGATAACGATAAGGCCAGTCCGGAACTGAACCATTACATGCGGTATAACTATACCGACAACGGACGTAGGGAGTCGCGTGAAATGGTGATCTATACCGATCGGGCCATCTATCGCCCGGGACAGACCGTACGTGCCTCGGCCATTGAGTATGACGTGTTCAACGGCTATGAGCACAAGGCCGTGGCAGATGCAAGGGTGACGCTGACACTGAGGGATGCCAACAACAAGGTCATCAAGGAGCAGCAGGTGACGACCGACCGATATGGTGTCTGTGCCACAGACTTCACCCTGCCCAGCTCAGGACTGACGGGACAATTCACTATCCAGTCGGGCAACAGCAGGCATACCTTCAGGGTGGAGGAATACAAACGACCTACCTTCGAGGTGGAATTCGACCCTTATAAGGAAGATTATAAAGCAGGTGACACCGTCAACGTGAAGGCCACCGCCAAGACGTATGCCGGCGTGCCTGTGCAGGGAGCCAAGGTGAAGTATCGCGTGCAGAGACGGCGGGCTTTCTGGTGGATCACGTATTGGCGATACTGGGACGGTGGCTATATCGGCAGCAGCTCTGAGGATGAGGAGATTGCAAAGGGTGAGACCATCACGGAGGCTGACGGCACCTTCAAGGTGGATGTGCCGTTGACCATGCCGAAAGCCGATTATCCGATGTTCTGCAACTTCATCGTAACGGCCGATGTGACCGATGGCGCCGGAGAGACCCACGCCGGACAGCTCTCGCTACCGCTCGGTAACCGTAAGACCCTGCTGAGTGTGGACCTCGAGTCTCAGATGCTGTTGGAGAAGAATCCCGCCATGACGTTCCGTCTGCGTAATGCTGCCGGACAGGATCTTGACGCGCAGGTGAAATACAGACTCAACGACGGGAAATGGCAGAATGCAAAGACCCAGACCGAGATAGACCTGAAGGCGATGAAACTGAAGTCAGGACAGTATCATCTGGAGGCCATCTGTAATGAAGATACTCTCAAGCGTGATTTCACCCTCTTCTCGCTCGACGACAAGTTACCCGTGAAAGAGACCGACGACTGGTTCTATTGCTCTGACACCCGATTCCCCAACGATGGTACGCCAGTGACATTGCAGGTGGGCTCATCGGCCAAGGATATGTATATCGCCTATAGCATCTTCGCTGGGCGGAAGGTGGTGGAGCAAGGCTTCGTCAACAAGTCGAATGCACTCATCAACCGCAAGCTCAACTATAAGGAGGAGTGGGGCGACGGTATCCTTTGTACCTTCGCCTGGGTGAAGGACGGCAAGTGGCATGCCCACCAACAGCAGATCAGCAGACCATTGCCTGACAAGAAACTGAAGCTGCAGTGGAGTACCTTCCGCGACCGGCTGACTCCCGGACAAGAGGAAGATTGGACCCTCACCGTGACCAAGGACGGCCAGCCTGTGGATGCGATGCTGATGGCCACCTTGTATGATAAGAGTCTCGACCAGTTGACGCCTCATGCCTGGAATCTTTCTCCCAGGACCTACCAGTGGTTGCCGTCTGCGGAATGGCAGTTTACTTACGAGGGTGTCCTCAATGCATACGGCTATGCGACCATGAAGAACTACGGTTATGACGAACTCAACTTCAGTCATTTCGACCGTGATGTCTATCCTACGCCTTGGTATTCCAATCGGAGGATGGTCTATGCTGCCAGTGTCAAAGTCAGAAGCAGTTCCAAATTGGATGAGGTGGTGATGGAAGATTCAGCACCGATGGCAGCAAATGCGGTCAGTATGAAACGCGTGGCTGGACTCGGTACTACGGGTATTGATAACGGCGTTGAGGAAGCCCTGCAGGGCAGAGTCGCAGGACTGGATATCGTCGCCAAAAAACGAGTTGTGGGTAATGGACTGGGATCTGACGAAGAGATGCCGCAGATGGATCAGGTGCAGATCCGCGAGAACCTGAACGAGACGGCCTTCTTCTATCCTCAGCTAATGACAGACGCTACGGGTGCGGTGGCTTTGAAGTTCACCTTGCCGGAGAGTCTCACCACCTGGCGCTTCATGGCACTCGCCCATACGCAGGATATGTGTTATGGTCTGCTCGACGGTGAGACCGTGGCCAAGAAAGACCTCATGATACAGCCCAACGTGCCCAGATTCATTCGTGAGGGAGATCAGGCGGTGATTGCAGCCAAGATCTTCAACACCGGTGAGAAGGCCCAGAAGGGTAAGGCTGTGCTCCGACTGAAAGATCCGATGACGGAACAGGTGGTGTTCGAGCAGCAGCAGGACTTCGCGGTAGAGCCCGCCGGCACAACCTCCGTCTCCTTCTCCCTCAACTATTCACTATTCACTATTCACTCTTCACTATATATCTGTCAGGTTCTGGCAGCATCCGAGGACTTCTCCGACGGTGAACAGCATTACCTGCCGATTCTGCCCGCTACCGAGCGCGTGACAGTGACGCGACCCTTCACCCAGATAGAGCCAGGTACGAAGACCATCGACCTGACGACGCTTTTCCCGGGTGCAGACAAACAGCCGGTGACGAACAAGAAACTGACCATAGAATATACCAACAACCCAGCATGGCTGATGATCCAGGCGCTGCCGGCTATCGGTAAGCCTCATGATAATGATGCGATCTCACAGATGGCTTCCTACTATGCCAACAGCATCGGTAAATTCATCGTCGACCAGAATCCGAAGGTGAAGACGGTGTTCAAGTTATGGCAAGAGGAGAAAGGTAATGAGACCTCGCTGATGA
>Ga0310696_10004796_pt1 | contig 16497 bp, 17 predicted proteins | sample AusTroGonzalo_MG_4_FD_203885 | JGI IMG/M metagenome (GOLD analysis project Ga0310696, IMG submission 203885) | Bovine rumen microbial communities from tropical cattle in Woodstock, Queensland, Australia - Gonzalo_02 (v2) (version 2) | ecosystem: Host-associated > Mammals > Digestive system >...
GAACGTCCTCCGCGAGCTTCTGCCCGACAAGTGGGTAAAGCAAACCAACTAGAATCAACTTTTGCCAACTTGGCCCAACTTTAACCAACTTGTGCGAACTTTGCAAAGTTGGCAAAACTTTGAATCAAATAAACAAGTCGTCTTTAATCGGAGGCTTACGAAGATCGTCGTTCTATATTTGGGCAGCACGATATCCGGCTTCCCGGGAAGACGCATGTCGTTTATACAGTATCGAAAACCTTGATGCCAAAGAGCATGACGCAGTGTCATCTCCGGATTTGTGGAAGACGTATGAATCGCCGCCATTATGTGGTGGCGCTGAGAAGATGTATGATAGTCGGGCATAACGTTCAAACAAGGATTGCGTCTTTTACGTCAGCTTCACCAATCAACTGGGCTTGAAGTACATCGCGTGTAATTGTATTCTTTTCAAAAGAAAACCATATGAATGGAGACTCTTCTGAATGATACATCTTCCCTATAAAGTCCCCAAAATGCTTCGCCACAAATCTTTGGATATCATAAGAAGGATACACTTTGAAAAAATCGAACTTCTCGTTAAAAACGGCAATCATGTCATTGCGGAATTTCTCACGAATGCGGCATTTGAAGCTATCACCATCCGCGTTAGTTACGTAAGAAGCCAGAACGAATAAAAAGTTAATGTTGTAAGCTTTAAGAACAAGTGTATCTCGATCAAAGGGACGGTTCTCAAAGTGTGTATTGTCTGGCATTAGTTGTTCGTTTGGAATTAACCGATCTTCAGTATAACAGGCATGACCATCAGCCAAATCCTCTTGTCTAATGTAGCCGCGCACAAAGAAGTTGGGCGTAAGATTATAACCTTCTGTAAGACGATCCCGATATCGAACGTTTCTAATAATATCTTCCTCCTCAGTATTTCGTTTTCCTGCCGGCTTGTTGAAAATATCAATATTTAGCTGAATGATATTCTTGGCATAAGTGAACTGTTTATAAAGAGACTTTTTATCAAGATTATCACCATAGAAGTAGTATTTGCTATCACCTATGTAGTAGACTTGGCTATCATCCAATAAAGAGCGGTCTTTATAGATATGATCTATTTCCTTACCATCTTCGTTTTCCTTTAAATCGGAGAAGTAATCATCACCGATTAGGTTATCAACCATATCTTCAAAAACGCAATGAAAAGAACGCGCAAGAAGGGCCTCCTCTCGAGTTTTGCCTGATCGAATAGATTCGGATTTATCAAAGAACGAATAGAGAAGCTTCCAAAGCATAACCAATTCGTCCTTAAAGTACTTCCGGCGAATGGAGCGAAGAAGCTTGGTTCCACGTCCGGATTCTATCATCGCTTCAATCTCAACAGGTTTTAGAAGCTCATAATTAAGGTTCGCACGAAGAGGGAAAAAGTACCTGTGACGCAGATACTGCAGGACGGAATAGAAAAGAACAATAAGCTCTTCGTCGTAGTTGACAGCCTTATTCTTGTTTAAGAAGTCCACGTAAATAGGAACACCATCTTGAAGGATTGGTTGAATCTTGTTAATGGTTTTCCCCCAATGAATTTTATTGTTCCCGCTGGCATTAATAATCGTGATGTAGGTAAATAAACTTGCGTGTTCCTTGTGAAAATCTATTAGAGAGAGAACCGTATCCAACAGCGTTTGGTCATTAGAGCCAGAGTGAGACATAACGCTTTGAATCAAAGAACGCTTGATTATCTCGCTTTTAGGATGCCTAACAGAATACTTATCGATAGCTCGGTAGATCCAAGTTGATAGTCCAAAAAGGATGCGATCTAGCCCATCTTTCTTAAGAGTGTTATGCTCAGAAGAAACATCAGAAACATCATAGATGTCATATTTTCCAAAGGCAATTTCACATTTGGCTTGTTTATCATCTATAATACCCGTACCTTGAAATAAAAAAACCTTGGGAAGGATAAAGACAGAATCATTAATCTTTGAAGAATAAACATAGCCAACATATGGAAGTGTGGCAAAGGCTCCGTCTCTACTTGTAAAGGCAAACGGATCTAGGCCCCAAGAATCCAGCAATTCCGGGCTATATGGTTGATCTTCAAAGAGAATCTTCATTATACTAAGCTTCTTCTATGCCCAAATACTCCATGAATCCCTGCAGAATTTCATTAGTTACATCATTTGTGGGGAAGAGGCTGTTAAATGTAAACTCTGCTTCATTATTACGTTTGTTCTTAAAAAAGCTACCTGAATGCTCGTATTCCTTGCACACCTCACTCCAGAGGTAAAACATTACCTTACACTTAAACTCGTCAACATCGATATCGCTCTTGATAAAGAAGTTTCCCATTTGCTTATCCTCTGAATCAGAAAGCTTGTGAATACGTTCGTTGGCTTTATCCAGGAAACTGCCCCATTGATAGATTTTATCCCCTATGGTAATCTTAAACTGAGACCTCCGATTAGTCGAATCGATAGGCACATACTCCCACTCCCAACGACGCTTAAATGCACTATCCATCGGAAACAACGATTGGTCTGAAGTGTTCATGGTTGCAAGGATGCTCAGATTAGGCGGAAGAAGAAGAACCCGTCCCTTTTCAACATCTTCAGAGAGAGAAGAGCCAAAAACACTGATATAATTATCGACTGCATAATCAACATCAAGTTTTTGAAGTAACTTGAACTCTTCTTCCTCTTCGAATGCTCTTGCAATCGCCTTTTGGATCTCGCTGTCCGCCTCAATTGGATAAACAGAAAAACCATTATCTTGACGATCTAACAATTGGAAAATATCACCAAAGATTTGTGCGCAATTGCCCCGGTTAATTTCTTCGATGACCAAATAAACGGGGGCAGCGGTATTAGTCCCACCAGAAGCCTCGGATTGAGGGTTCGTGTTAACCTTTGCTGACAACGCTTCCCACGCCTCGTCAAATGTTTCGCTATTGAAGCCGTATAAAATATCAACGATACCTTTTTCGACGCCGTTGCACTCTTCTATGTCCTTATAACATTCTTCTATTCTTTTCTTAGTATTATTTGCAACAATCCGAACATGTATTCTATCCTTTTCATTCGCTTCTGAGAGGGTGTATTCTTTTCCTGAGAGACTCGCCTTTGCTTTTATTTGGCCCTCTTTCAATTTCTCTAACAAGCAATCCCAGCCATCATCAAAAACGTCTACTGTAGCACCATCGCTTAAGCAATTTGTCACAATATATGCCGATATCGCTTGCTCAATACTTCGCCCAGATTGACGTCCTTTAGGAATGGTGAACACCCCATCCTTCCATAAATCAACCCAAACATTAAAGACTTGTCTCTTTGTCATATCAATATCTTTTGTTTGAGTTATTTGACCACTATTAATAGCCGTTATTGTATAACTAGCGCCTTTAACTTCAAAAGATGTTATATTGGCATTCGTTGTCAAGGGAGAGGAAAACAGTCTCCAAGCTTTAAGATATGACTTAAGGAAAGCCTGCTTGATATAGCGATACGTTATCTGTCCTCCTTCTTGAGAACCATTAGAAGGGTCTTGAACGACAGGTTTGTATGAACCTACGAAAGAAGAGTAATCGCAGTCTGGATGGAAAGTTGTTCGTATAGCATAACTCCCCGAAATCCTCTCGTTTACCTTAAAAGATTTCCCCGCTCCAGGTGCCCCGAAATAAATTTTCTGAATAAAAGAAGACCCTTGACATAAAGTTCCCAAAGATGCTGAAGAAGTTGTGCTAATTGGTCTAGCTACAAGGTTCGGCAAATCGCTCAGAATCTTCGTGGCAATTGGAGAGCCATCTAAATACATTATGCCTGTTACAGATAGGTCAGTACCACGAATCACAATGACTAAAATAATGTCATATTCTGCCTTTCCCGAAGCCCCAACGTACTTTTCTGCTGTTGTAAAGGCACTATTTGTGAGTTTTGACGTATTCTCATCTGTGCCGAGTTCATCCAAAAGGTAAGCGACACCAAGGGTAGTGTGTTGCTTAGCTTGTTGACCTTGGGAGAGTCGAACCTCCAAATTCCCAGCACGAGTACCGCTGCCGGTAATATAAATCTCCTCTTTTTTTATGCCCAGTTCAGAGGCCAGGTAGTCTCTCGTTTTATCAAACTTTTTCGTTGAAGTACTACTTAAACCGGCAGGGTAGGTACTAAGCAGTTCATCATACAATTCTTGGAGGCGATCTTTAGTCAGCATACTGATATTGGTTATGTAAGTAAATATTCAGGGATTCGATAAAGTCGTTGGGATATGTAATAAGGGTGCTTTCAAGGACCCTTTTTCGGAACCCTAACGTCGCTTTCAAAGAAAGCGGAGTGAGTGGTTCTTGAAGATAATCCATTATTGGAATATAATCAATCCCATTAGGATAGGAACTTGCGGCAATAGCATAACATGAGCCGTTCATGCTAATCCCAGCCTTACTCCACTTCTTGTGCTGTCGCCCGATAATATTTGCTTCGTTAAAGACGAGGCCGTTCGGATTCATAATGCGATCTGCAATCCACGCAGAAACACGCGTGTTGACAGCATTTCCCAGCAGTTTCCAACGAAGAGAATTCTTAAACCCATTTTCCACTAAAGGGGCCGTCCAATCTGCCTCAAACCCCTGTAAGCGTTCAGCATCATGAATAGAAGGCGTTCCGAAGAAGTCTTCCATCGGATTCCAAATAGCCGGTGAAGAGGGTAATCCCAACGAAGATCCACACTTGAGTGGCGGGATGGAATCATTCGCCCAGCCAATGCCAATTTTTCCTTCAGTCCAATAGAAGCCATACGGATTATGAGCTTCCCCATTGAGTTTGTCATCAATGATGGCCGCAACATCCTCGCCATGAGGAAATAAAAGACATGCCGGGTGAATTACTCGGGAGGCTATACAAACAAACCTGGGGCGTCGCTGTGGAATTCCAAGAGAGCGAGGGTCAATTAGCCGATATGCCCACTCATATCCAATCTGATTAAACTGGTCTGTAATGTATTTTAGTACCTCTCCGCCATGTAAAGAGATCAGATTGGCAACATTCTCAATAACAACGAAGTCGGGGCGCTGTGCGACAGGCGTTTCATGGATCAAACGGAATATATGCGTAACAAGAGACGATCTATTTCCATTCAATCCAATCTTTGGCCCAGCAATGCTAATATCTTGGCATGGGAATCCCGCAGTAACGATATCCGCTCCGTTTAATGTGTGAAGGGTTGTGATGTCGTCGTGGATAGGAGCGTCCCCGTGATGAGCCCTGATAACGCACTGAGCTTCGGGCAGGATTTCACACATGCCAACAACGTGGTTTTGCTGGTATGTGTTCAAACCATACTCCAAGCCGCCTATTCCAGCGAATAATCCAAAAATATCCATTACCTAAGTATCTCCAAAGCTAAAACATATGTAAGTTTAGGAGGGACTGCGTTGCCAATCATTTTTTGAAGACTAACTCTTTTGGTCCCTTGGATAAAATGGAAGAAATCCGGTATAAACTGAATCCTTGCTGCCTCATGTGGGGTAATGGTTCTATTAACCAAAGGATGACCAAATCTCCCTTGACCAATAGAACCGAAACCGCTAGTGATCGTCGGAGCAGGTTTGTTCGGATACATCCGACTGTATACGGAAGTATATCTGTTGGATTCTGATTGCTGACATTTAGGCCGAAGATGATTCGGGAGTTCATACAACCCCGCCCTAAACAAATAGTCCAAGCGATCTTGATTAACTTTGGACAATGTTGCTGGGGTATTAAAAGTATCCATCTCTCCAGAATAATGGAGTAAATCTCCAAAAGCCCACATACAGGAGGTTGGAGAATTCCTAACAAATAAGCTCAAGTCATAGGAGGGCAACTCTTTCTTTGTGGCAACAAGTAAATAACGCCTCCTATTTTGAGCAACACCGAAATCACTCGCCATTAAAAGATTATCCTGAAGATGATAGCCAAGCTTTAATAAGTTTTCTTTTGCCAGCCCCAGGGCATTCTTCTTGTCGTGCCTGATCCCCTGAACGTTTTCGATGATAATATACTCCGGTTTCGTCAACTCGGCGAAACGAACCATTCTAAAAATCAACGTGTTTCTTGGATCATCTCGACGTGTATGATTATTCAGGTCACTAAAGCCTTGGCAAGGAGGCCCTCCGATCAAAAAATCAATATGAGGGAGACCCTCCAATAATCCTTTCTCTTTTTCAGTGACATCCTCCCCAAAATCACCATCTATGAAATCGAAGACATCACTGTTTTCCACTCTTGCAGTTGGAAAGTTCTGGCGATAATGATTTGCCGCATCCGCATCAAAATCGATAGCAAATACCGGACTAATATCTATACCCAAACACCGACCAGCCTCTACTACACCAAGTGTCATTGGCCCCATTCCGCAGAATAAATCTGCCAAATACATCCTCTTCGGATTAGGAACGGAAATGGTAGGTCGTTCCTTTAACTTAAGCCACTCGATATCAAACCCAGAAGGACAAACACTAACATTATCCCCCGGCAAGGGGATAGATGAATCGACAAAAGAACCGTCCTTTCTGAAAACCCTTTTCACAAAAGACCGGTTATGAATTATATATTCTTCTACTGGCATGAATCGACAATCTACATAGACAACAAATTTACAGATTTCTTATGAGTTATCACTATCAAGCATCGAAAAAACATAATGATAGAACAAAACCACCCTTCTCGTTCTTATACTGTTAGTCGAAGAATTAACAAGAGACCAACGGGACGTAAACCCTGGGTATCCGATTGGGCAATCGTAAAAAACAACCTGAAAGGAAAGCCTACGCGAACTTCGCCTTCGCCTGGAAATACCCCAGGAGAAAGAAGATGACAAACGCCAAGATGACGATGCCCAGCGACCAGTAAAAGTTCTTGTCGGAGATCCAGGCGCCACGCTCTCGCGTAATCTTTTTCAGTTCCTCCCGGTGATTGCCGAGTATGGATTTCTCAAACTCAAGCAACTTATTCAAGGTCTCTTTGTGTTTATTAAGATGCTTTTCGTAGTCTTCCTTGAGCGTTTTTTGTTCCGCCTTGATCGCCTCGATGTCTTTACTATCGAGTACGGCCTTGAATCTGAACTCCTTTAATCCGTCCAGTTGGGTATCGAAACCATCTACCCGATCCATGGCGAGCATTATTGCCTTTCCAACCGCGGAACCATAGCTTCTCGCGCTTTCCATTTTCGTGTCAAGTGAATCACAAACCGTTTTTGCCTCTTCGATTGTATTCTTCAGACGCGTGATCTGCGACTCCAGGGTCTCAGAGCTCTTTTGAGCTTCGTTCTCTTCCTGCATTTGCTTTAGGAAATCCTCGGCGTGAGCGCGAGGTGCTTTTTGATTCTCGTTTCCCATATCTGTTATCTTCTAAAGCCTCGTCCGCGGCTACGCGTATGAAGGGTGCGGGCCCTCCGCAGACATTCACGGGCCCACTCCTTATCATCTTTCGGCCTTTCGCCCCAGTCGTTGGAAGCGGAGCTGCCGCCACCGCCACAGTTCCGCGCGATCTCCGTGGCGCCATCGACCATGTTCGCAAAGAGGAGGAAGGCAGTGTTCTGGACATCCTCCAGTTTCGTCCACAGGCAGTCCGCCGGATCCGGAACCTTGGCCTCATTCATGATGATACGATAGATCTCCTCGGGGATATCGACAGAGTACGTCTTGTGTTCCACGGGGATATCCAGATGAACCATCCTCGGTTTCGGCGCTTCCCTGACGACGGGAGGCTCCGGACGGCTGGCTTGTGTCCCGGCTGGTTTAGCTGCGGCATTGGTCACCGGCTTCGGAGGCTGCGCCTCCCTTATCTTCACCTGGTTCAGACGGTTCCAGGTGTTGGCGATGCGGGAAGGGGTGAGGCCCCGGCTATGCCCCAGGTCAGAGGACTTGTACACGGAATTGCCCCGCCTGACGGTATAGCCCCGGATCTGGCCTTTCTCGTCCCGCTTGAAGGCAAGCTCGTACCCTTTCTCCTTGAGCAGCCGCTCATATTCCTTCCAGTCGAAGGACTTCATCCTCTTCAGCGCGTTGATGCAGTCCTGGCTTATCCGGTCGATGTTCCATTTCCGTTTGGTCTTGGCCTGGACCCATCCCCGGCGAGCGGTAATCGTGTTCGCCGCCCTCATCGCCCGCTCATAGATGAAATGGGCGTCGTTGACGTTGCCCTCCATATCGATCCGGTTCACGTTGATGTGAAGGTGCAAAATCCCACTATCGCTGTCGTGATGGAGCGAGACAACATACTGGCTGTTCTGGAGCTTTGTGGATTTGGCGCTCTTCCGCTTGGCCATCCCCGAAAGGTCGATGGCATCGAACTCGCGGATGAACTCGTCCGTCAGTTTCCGCCAGTCATCCAGCGTCCAACCGACGGTCTCCTCTTCGGCTGGGGAGACCTCGATCCGGATTGAAGTGTTCACCATCGGCCGGTGCCGGTTCAGTTTCTCCCGAAACTTCTCCTGTAGGGTCATCATCCGCGACCACATGGCGGCGGGCGTGATGCCCTCCGGGAGATTGTTTACCTTGACGATGTCGGCCAGTTCTTTCTCGGCCGAGTATCCGACGGCGGTACTGCCGTGGGTAATAACCTTTGCTTTTGCAATCATGGCTTATTCTTTTCTTTTATTGAGGATGCCTTCCAGGTCGGCGGCCAGCTGGGTAAGGAGCAGGATCCAGCTACGCATGAAGGTGGCATTCTTGAAATAGCTCTGCCGCTCTTCCGCGGATTTGTCGTTAAACACGTTGAAGAAGTGGACGATGTCTCCGCGGGCATCGGCGATGTTGTCATAGGCCTCAATCTCCCGGTCCGTCAGGTGATACTTGGGCTGGTGTCCGAGTGTACACTTCCGGGTGTACCTGCTTACGGTCATGCCACATTCTTCTGCCCGCCGCTTCACCAGGTCGAATTCCTCCTGGGTGACCCGGGCGTCCAGGTGCTGGGTGCGCCTGGGGGTGTCTTCTTTCTTTTTCTTTTGTCTCTTCATAAACTATTGCCGTTCAATTAATGCGAGCTTGCGAGCATTCAAGGATCCATTGTGGACAAACCGCGGCGCGAATTTGTCCGACATTGGTATTTCTTGCATAACATAACAGGAGCGGTCCGCTCCCGTTATGAGTCTCAGTTTGCCACATCGCTCCCTTTTCTTCATGTTCTCTTCTCTTAAGGCCATTGCCGTCCCGGTTTGAACTAAGGGAAAGGAAAGGAACGAAGGCCGTGTACAGGGGTGTTTCGGCCTTTGTGCCTCCTTCCCTTCTAATGATACTACGATACTATGATACTTTCGGGTATCATGGCAATCCTCTGCTGGCAAAGTATCAAAGTATCGTAGTATCACTTATTCAATCTTCGCGTATTTCCCATGTCCAGTCTTCTTCAGGAACGGGCCGTCGGCTTCCTGTCGGAGGTATCGGAAAACGGTGTTCCTCGATATCCCGATCCGCCCCCCGACGGCGACGGCTTGGTCGGCAGTAAAGGTCGAGTTCAGGCAGTTTATCAGGTCGAAGAACTTCCCGTGGTTGAACCCTCCCTGCTGCACAAGATTGTAGGTCTCCTTCGCTGTAAGGAAGAAGTATTCCGCAAGGATGGTCGCCCTTAGGGCGGTGTCTTCGTCGATGGTTTTAGACCGGGGAATCTCTTCCGCCGCCTCACGCATCACGTGGATGATGAGACAGAAACGCAGGCAGTAATCCTGGATCTTCCGGAAGATGGCGATCACTGACTCCGGCTCGTCCTCCGCATTTCGCTCTTCAATGCCGTTCTGCCAGTCTACCAAATAATCCCAAGCATCATCACTGAAGGTGTAATCCGTTTCGATTTCCTTTTCATCGAAGTAGCCCGTCGGTCTGAGAATCGAATTGATGAACTTTCTCCATTCCTCATCACATCCGGACGGGATGTCGGCTTTCCTCCACAAGAGAGGCTTCCCGTCATCGTTGTTGTTGACGAAGAGCAGGCGGTAGAAAAACCCGTTGTCCATGTTGCTTCCGCCGAACAGTCGCGGGAGGATTCCCGGCTGCATACCGCCGATAACGCCGACGAATGGGTCCGCTACGAAGGTGATGTCATCTTCGCCCTTCCTGTTCACGGTAATGGGAACCCCATTGTAGAGACTCATCCACTGCTCGAGGTCACCACCTCCATTGCGATATTTGTTGAAAGAGGACACCCATCCCTTCAGTTCGTCTACGAACACAAAGATGCCGCGTCTGGTCTCTCCCAGGATCTTGGTGATGGCTTCCATCGTGATATCCTGGACGCGGAATTGCTTTGCCTTCGGCTTCTTCCCCCTGGATTCGGCGGGAGTCTTGCGCCATTCTTCGAGGCTGTTCTGATACTTCTGGATACTTGACTTATCCAACCTCAAGAAGGGTGCAACCGCGAAGTTGATGGGGTGGGTTTTCCCCGAGCCAGGTGTACCGATCAGGGCCATGAAGAGGATAGCCTTGACCTTAATTGTCCCGGCCATCAGGGTACGAAAATTCCCAACAGCTACAGAGGCGGCAAAAAACAATGCCGCGGCAATGTAGTTGAGAGGATAGTTCGCCTCCTCGCTGGCCTGTTTGACGATCCTTTGGATCTTCTCCGGGAAGATGACTATCGGGAAGACAGGATCCCTGTTCTCGGGTTTCATCTCTGCTGGCTTTGTTGGGCCAGTTCGCGGGCCTTCTCGACATCGAAGACGATACGTCGGCCGATACGGGAGACGATGGCATCCCGGAGGACGCCTCCGCCGTCAGCGGATCCGTCCTCGCGCGGCGTGCGCATGAGCACGTAGACAGTGGAATCGGAACATCCGAGCTCGAGGGCCAGGGCGTGGACGCCAAGGGCCTTCCTCCCGCCCTGTGCGGGCTGGGTTGCTGCGTTCGGGGAGTTCGTTAAGGCGTAGTGCGTGAGCTCGAGATACTCCTCTCCGGTCATCATGTAGACGGGCTTCTCCAGGAGCCCTTCAATGGATTTGTTTTTGTTCATGGTGCTTAAGATGTTTAATTGTTTGAAATGAGATTTAACATTTTTTCGGTTAACCTATACTAGTTGTTTTTTGCCACTCCAAAAAGCGAAAAGTGCCAGAAAACACGGGTTTTCGGAGCACTTTCCTTAATTAAGTTACGAAAAAATTTTCACATACAAGCACCTGTACGGGACTTTTTTAATCCCGAAGAAAAAGATAGACGTATTTGGTACTATTTGGCAATAAAACGGCAATAAAACGCCTTAATCCGCATGTTTTCATGCGGACACTTAACGTTTTTTCAAAGATTTTTTCGTTCGGGGCAGAAGAATTCGAGGTCTTTGAGAGATAATAAATCTTCATGGATCGGCCTTCCGAAAACAAGCGGACTGTACACAACCCCATAGTCGGAGGACCGCTTCCTTATCTGTTTTTTCGTTTGGCTTTTTTCGTTGGACTGGCCAATCAACCAAAGAGAAGAAAAAACCTCGGATTTCTCCGAGGCCTAGATGTCAGGGTATTCTTTCTTTAGTGAGTCCCGGAATACGCTGGGCGAGCAGCCGAGAACGCGTTTGACATATCGGGAAAAAGCTTGCAAAGAAGAGAAGTTCATCTCTGCCGCCAGATCCGTTAAAGAGAGAGACTCGGCAGACAATTCTTTTCGAAGCACGCTTGCCGCACGCTCATCGATCCAGTCGCCTGCCGGACGTCCGGTTGCATTTTTACTGATCTCTGTGAGGTACTTGGGAGTTATTCCCAGTTGTTCCGCGTACCACGCAACATCGCGATTCGTTCGGCAGTATTCCTGGATGAGCAGCAGGAATTCGACGAAATGACCTGACGGAAGCTTGTCAGTCAAATTGCTAAAGGACAGCCGGGCTATGACCATCCAAATATCATTGATTAAGACGCGCAACCAAGAACCTATAATATCTTCGCCTTGATATGCCTCAAGAATATCTATGCGGTCCCTTATCTGACGAAAATCGTTCTCAAGGCAAGACCACTCAAATGGAAAAATATTCTTCAATAACATGACGGGGCACTCTGTAAAATATTCAGTGCCCGGCACATCCCAGACGGTTTCGGGTTTGTAAAGATCCAGGAAATAGTCCGACACCAGAACCACGTCAGCGTCCATCTGTTCCGGATAGTCAATGTAATCACACGGTTTGCTTTTGGGCCACACAACCAAAGACCCTTCTAAAGAATAAAACACCTTCCTGTCACCATATACAAATTCCGCACGACCGTCCTTGTTGAGCATGAAAATGTTATAACGACCTATGTAATCATTGAGGTCTCTCTCGCTCTCGCAAGTATTGAAATAAATAAAGTCCTCCATGGCATGTATTCGCGTTCTGACACAAATGTACGCAATTATTTCGTAACGGAAAAAATGTTAAACCGAGGTGTCCGCAATCAAATGAAGAGAAAGAGAATAAAGATTTCTTCGTAACTTTGTTTCTATAAATCGAGATTATACGTAAAATCAAATCATTGCCCTCACATTCAACAGGCCGTATTGCATATTTCACGGAGAATCAGTAAGTTTGAGGCAGAAACCCACATTCGTCAACACCGAGATGGAAAACAAAGGCATCACTAAAAAACAATTCAGGATCCAGTCGTTCTCCTCTTATTTCAACCTTGTATTGGGTTTGATCTGGAGCCGGAGCTGTTTTATCGGTGGCTATCGGGAGCATCTATTTGATATTTAATCCTCTTATTACCCGATAGTTAGATTATCCTTCGTGGCATAAAAACAAACCCCGGAAAAGGTGACCGAAAGTGACCGATTCCGGGGGATGGTGACCAAAAGTGACCGATTTTTCTTTAGTCTTTGATGTGCAGGCAAATTTAGCGATTTCCCAGATGATTTTGAAGTTGAAACATAACAAAAACGCCCCCGCATTACTGCAGGAGCGCAGGAATTACATTACACGACAATTAAACGCCCATTCTTCGGGCGAACTTTTCACCTTGAGCAATTTCCCGCTCATTAAACGGGAAACGACTGTCGCGCGATGAGAAGACCACCTGACCCGCCAATCCGGTAAAAGCGATCATTCCCAGCAGGTAAAGTACCCCGAAGAGCCAATCGGAGCCGGAAAGCATCGAGTGGCTGACGGCATACCAGATGTAGTAGATTCCGCATGGCACATGAATGCATAATACTGCCGCTATCCCTGAATTGTAGAAGTGATGGAATTTCACCATGAAAACCACGCCATGCAGCAGCACCTGGAACACGCAGCCAAAGAGAATCGGTGCCAGGCCGAGCCACATCACATCGGGGAGGAACACCGGCAGCAAGTAGCACACGTAAACCAGCGTGACGTTGACAATCATGGCCGACAACTGGTTGAGCGGATAACGCTCATCGCCGCCACGCATATACTTGTTCATGAAACAGGGGGCGCCACCGGGCCAGCCGTATTCCTCAGCCTGATGCAGCAACAGGCCGATAAAATTGATGAGGCTGACCCGTGAGAGCACCGGCATCGCACTCCAACGTACAATGAGCACCGCCAGTGCAACCGCGGCAGGAACAAGGCCGTAAAAATACCAGTTATTGAGTATCTTCTTCATTATCGCGGGATTATTATTTGCTGAGTCGTGCGAGCTTTTCCTGCACGTGAAACTTTTCCATCTCCTTCCCGGTGAAGGGCCAGCGGGAGTCGCGGCGAGGGAACACCTTGTAGATGGGGATGGCAATGAAGCAGGCCATGCCTACGACAAGACCCAGCACTCCGAACCACCAGTCGGCAGTAGTGGCAAGGCCCTGATTGGCCACATACCAGCAGTAGTAAATCCCGACCGGATAATGGAGCAGCACTACGGCACCGAGACCCGGATTGTACCAGGTGTGCAGCTTGATGTTGGTGACAATGCCGTGCACGATGAACTGCGCGAAGCCCATGTACATCGGGATGAGTCCCAGCCAGATGACATGCGGCAGGAACACCGGCAGCAGATAGATGATGTAGGTGAGCGCCATATTGCCCAGGCAGGCAGTCAAAGCGTTGAGCGGATAGCGGTCAGGAACATCGCTCTTGTGGAGCAGGATGTTGGTGATGGCTGGTTCGCCGCCCGGCCAGGTGTATTCCTCGAACTGATGAACCAGCATGGCCACAAAGCTCAGCAGCTGCAAACGCACAAGGACCTCGAAGGAGTTCCACCCGCAAAGCAGGATTCCCACGACGACCAGTGCCACGACACCGCCCACGGCGGCCCAGTTTCTTACTAACCATTTCATAACGATCAAGATTTATTGTTTACGCAAAGGTCGGGCTATCCCGTAAAAGATTCACTATCCATCTTTGACGAGAAATTATCTTTTTGTATTATCTTTGCCAATCATGAAGGCTGAAATCGAAGATTTGTTTATCCGCCCGGAAGACATCCGGGGAGAAGACATCTTTATGTCGGAGGATGTCTCCATCAACCGAGCACTCCGTTTTCCTGCGGGCGGCACGGTAAGCGTCAACCATCCATACAGGATTCCGGATACCCGAATTATCCACGTTCTTTCCGGCAGCCTTACCTATCTGGTGAACCTTCGCACCTTTCAGCTTGGTCCGGATGATGTCATCGTTATTCCTGAAGGCTCCATCATAGAAATTTGTTCCATGAGCGACGATTTGCTCATCTCCGGGATCCTGACACGCTTGGCAAATCCTGGGAAGGTCATATATGTCTCGCCGGGAGCAGAAAAGCAGGAAATCACCGCGCTGCTTGATGCGTTGTGGAAGGCCGTCTGGCATTCTCCGCTTCGAAAAGAATATGTCACAAAACTGCTGGAAGCCTTGCTTGCCGACCTGGAGGCTCTCGCAGATGTGCGGGAAGACAGTCATCCGCCATCCCGTCAGGGACGGCTGTCCAGGCAGTTCATCGACCTGCTTCCGCTCCACTGCAAGAGTCACCGCGACATTCCCTTCTACGCAAGCGAACTGTGCATATCGCCCCATTACCTCTCCGCCGTCATCAAGTCGGAAACCGGACAGAGTGCCGGAGACTGGATTGAGCGAGCCGTCATCCAGGAGGCCCGTTTCCAGCTCCATTACTCCGACAAGACGGTCCTCCAGATTTCCGAAGAACTGGGCTTCCCAAACCCCGCCTTCTTCACCAAATACTTCAAGCGCCTCACCGGCCTTACGCCGAGGCAATACCGGACTCATTTTCCTACAGATACACAAGCGAAAACCCCTCCGGAACGGTTCCGAAGGGGCTGATGCATGATTGAGCAAGGCCGCAATGGCCATCAGGAAGACCTAGTCTCCGCCACCGGCGGCAGCCAGACCCGTGGTATTGTAGTAGAACACTGTGATGTTCCTCCCTTCACTCCATATATAAGCGGTGTAGAGTCGGGTCAGGATTCGGGAATTAAACATCATCACGCAAGAGTTCATACCGCTGAGCACGTTACCTGACTGCACTTATTGAAGCCACAATCCCTGCACTTCCTAAGCCAAAAGTGAAAAAGAATCCATTGAAGTAAATTCCAATTTATCGGTCTCCTTGTTCTTTATCCAAGAATAAAATGGTGACCAAAAGGTGACCAAATCCGGGTGATATAAAAAGAAAGACTTTGTATGGTGCCTGAAAATCAGCAACTTACAAAGTCTTTCTTGTACCCGGATCTGGATCGGAATCGATAGTAACCAACCGTTTGAATGGATCTTGGGAATCGTGTTCATTCTCCTGAGCGCCGGGAGCATTCTTTCACTGTATCTCCAGTGGAAACGTCATCCGGTCGTGGACGAAGAACTGGACAGACAGGCCACCCAAAACTTCAAGGAAGGCCTGAAGGGAATGGCTATCACCATCGGCATCATCATCATCGGTTTCCTCCTGGCCTTCGGGCTCGTCCGACTGTTCACATAATACTCGACATCTATGAAACTCAAGGTCACGAACGACATCAAGAACGCGATGAAGGGCATCTTCATCTACTTCGTCTCGAACCTCGTCGTCTTCCCCGTCTACCACCTCATCAAAGGTGACTTCTCTTGGGGCGACTTCTTCTCCATCGTCCTCCTGAACCTCATCATCTGCCTAGTCATCGGCGCCTTTTTCTTTGTGGGAATGCAGGTGCCGGAGAAAAAGGACGAATAGTTGCAAAACCAAGGTGCACGGGTATCAGGCGCAGGCTTCCAAGTTGCCGGAGGAAAAGCTGACTTCTGAATTCAAAGCCGTGCTTGCATCTTTCGTTCAAAAGGTGGACTTGATATTGAGAGTCTGAAAACTCTGATTGACGCCTTGAAATAGATTTTTTATTCGCAAAATCGAGATTTGTATGAACAGACTAAAACTTCTTAGATTTCTTTTTGTCCTTTTCACTGTCCTGACGGTGGTCTTTGGAATTGGGCTCATCGTCCCAGAGAATAGGGACAATACCCTCGGCAGAGTAGGACTATGGTGTGGATTTATCGCTATGCTTGTTGATGCGATATTATCGTACACAGAGATTCGAAAGATTAAAAAGGGGGAAGACAGCTAAATTCACATTTGTCGGCGTCTATGAAACTACCTGAAATCATACTCCTTCCCTTGCAACCCGATGACCGGGAGCAA
>Ga0310696_10004797_pt1 | contig 16497 bp, 4 predicted proteins | sample AusTroGonzalo_MG_4_FD_203885 | JGI IMG/M metagenome (GOLD analysis project Ga0310696, IMG submission 203885) | Bovine rumen microbial communities from tropical cattle in Woodstock, Queensland, Australia - Gonzalo_02 (v2) (version 2) | ecosystem: Host-associated > Mammals > Digestive system >...
ACTGCTGTCAACAAAAGCTATACCTTCGGGGAGGTCAAAAGCACATTCAAGCGCAGCAATATCTTCCATGTTATCCAATAAAAGATCCACTGTTATTACAGAATCGGATTCACCAGAATAATTGCCCACTTTGAATTCATTCACAGAATATGTCTCTGCCCTTACCGGCACTATTGTGCTAGGATTGTCAACTGCATCTGATTCAATTGCCAATGTCATCTCCTGAATGCCGGTAACCAAAGGCAGATAGTTTATCTGCAACTGTTTTGTCGTACCTACCGGAATAGTGAAAGACGACTCTGAAACCGTAAGTTCATTGGTGGAGCCTGATATTGAAAAGACATTCAAAGGCGTTGTACCCGTGTTTGTTATCTCAATATTGTTTGTGTATGAGCTCCTAATTGCAACACGGCCGTAATCAACCGGTTCTGAACCTACTCTGATTTGCGGTGCATTAATCCTGATTTCTGAGCCAGTAACACTAGCACTGAGAGGTTCTCCGTTCACATTACTAAGAACAACTGACGGCAGAATCCTGAACACGCCCGGTAACCGGCCCAAACAGACTTTAAATGAAAAGACATTTCCGCTACCTAGTTGGGCATTATCCAAGTTTGAACTATAGAAATAGACTCTCAATTCATCTTCAACAAAAGCTGATGATGAACTCATCCCTGTAGTCAGTGCATTAAATGACCCTTCAACATAGGAAACACCTTTAGCTATCGGAACAGAGAACTCGGCAGCAACAACCCGGTCTGTAACAGACAGGGAAACCGTTACTGTAACAGTATCACCCGGTGCGCCATCGGCAGCAGACAATGAAACTGAATTATCAGCAAACGCCAATCCATTCCGGCATAGCAGTATCAACAGGCACAAAAAGACCTTTTTCATATCATCTTACCGCCTTGTAAGTCCTTACAACCTTCCCGTCCCTGTATTCACGTATAATATATGGACTTTTTTCCATATTTTTTACGCTAACCTCTCTGCCAAGTAAATCATAATACCTGGTTTCAGTCACAACATCAGGCTCAACCACTTGGGTAACAGTACCCTCTTCCGCATTCCAGTTGCTTATTACTGACTGCAACCCTATTTCATCACCTCTACCTGAAAAAAATATATCATCTAATGATATCTCAAATGATGACGGCTGAATGTCATCAGGAAGCTTAACCCGTATAGAGAACAGTTTTCCTGCATTTCCGTTCAATGGTTTATTATTTACCGAATATGCCATCAACTTGAAACCGCCATCAACATAACCGTATCTGAATTGTCTGTCTCCACCTCGTTCATTATCCATCTCTGCATCTATGACCTTCAACCCTTCCGGTAGTCTGAGATTCATTTCTACAGCCGAAATATCGGAAGTGTTACGAACATCGACAGTAATAACGCCCTCTTTGTTCTGATCTATAGGCGAGAAAGACACGTCAACCGCATTATTTCCCAATTGGACACTGCTACGCCTGGACGCACCTTGCTGTACCGGTAATCCGTAAATTAGATTAACTATGCCAGCTATATCGGCTACATTTATCGTACGACTGTAATTCACATCCGATGCCTTGAAATTGAAAACAGGAGGATAAGCGCCAAACAGGTAATCGGCCAACACAGATATATCAGTAACATTTACAAGGCCGCTGTTGTTGGCATCTCCTGCAATGACATTGTATAAAGAATCCTTTCTTACATTCTCATTGTAATCAACAACATCCCATATTTCGCTGTCAGACAAATACTCTTTTGTAAGATATGCCCAATAAAAATCACCCACAAAGTAATTTGAAGCGTTATTGAAGAAGAAATTCATCGCGCCGCTGGCAGAACCCCAAGTGTTTGTATTCAACACCTTGGATTGGCCACTTAATAGATTTTGTATGACAACCTTATCTTTATATGCCTTTACGGCTAAGACTAGACAATCATCTTCAGGATAATCAAGATACCGGTTGGAATACAGATTCCTGGTAGCCAGATAAATTGAATTCTTATATCCTATCCTTAAAGAAAAGTTGGTATTTGATTCAGAATTAAGGCTGATAAAATCACTTCTGTTGGTACTATTGTCGTATCTGGGTTTCACTTTGCAGACAATAGTCAGACTATCATCCCCACTCCTGCTGAAATACCGGCCTGATTCCAAAGAGCCAATATCCCACTTGTCAATATAGCCCTTGCATAATTCAGTTATTGTCAGTCTATTGCCATCATTGTACGCTGGAACACTCTGTGTAAGTTGAAGATTATTGTCATATAACTCCGCATCAGGATCATTGATAATCCGGTTGTTCTCTACGTCATAATTCGAGGCATTATAATTAAACTCAAATACACGGGACGGCAAATCCACCTTCCAGTTATCAGATGTTACATTGACAGAAGTTGAAGCAAGCACTTTTGAATCACTGTTCAGAGTTGCCGAAATAACAGTTGTCCCTTTGCCAACGCCTTTAGCCACGCCGGATTCCGAAACCGAAGCTATTTTTTGATTTACAGAACTCCAAGTAATGTCTGTAACCTCTTCCATAATCGAATCACCTGCGTAAACCTTCAAACGGAGTTTTTCACTACCAGCTATCTGGATTGACGATTGTGAGATGCGGATTCTGGTCAACCTGAGTGAACCTGAAACAACAACATCATTATCAGGCATTATTTCCGGTAAATTCTGCCAACCGGAGAACACATACCCATCCTTGGTGACATTAGGAAGAATCCTGACCGAATCCCCTGTCCCTATAACAAAATCCCCTATTATCTCATTATCCAACATATATGTCAGATTATGAGGCTTATATAAGAATAATGCCACAATATACATTCTGCTGTATTGAGATGGTACTACAAAAGTGTATGTAGGATCGGCTGATAAAAGGCTGTCACCCATATACCATCCGCAGAATGTATTATCGCCTGAAGGAGTAGCTTTAAGAGTCAGAGTTGAGCCGAATACCGCACGCCCCTTTTCCAAACCTTCCACAGCAACAGTCCCCTTGTCTTTTTCACTTGGCTCTGCCAGAAAATCACATGAAGTGGAATAGAAACTTCCGGGATCGGCGGGATTGTCGGGATTAAACTCATAATGAGCAACAAGAGTCACGTCCTTGTCAGGAACAGTAAATTCAAATTCAATTGAATTACTTAACAATTCACCATCGGCATACCAGCCCTTGAATTCATATCCCCAACTTCTCCCTGTTTCATATATAGGAACAATGGTCTCAATCTCATGTTTATCTCCGTTTGATACATTAAAAGTTGCAATCCCTTCTGGCTGTGTCTTAATAAACAACTTACGCATGAAATGTGCGCTAGGTTCATCCGGATTATATGGTTTATACTCATAATGGGCTATGAATTTGGCATCATGAGTACTAATCATATACATAAAACTGCTGTTCCTTGAATATACTTCACCATTATGTTCCCAATACTGGAACTCATAATTGCTGTTATATGGGTATGTATTGATAAATACATCCGAGCCATCCTGATAACGGCCTGCCCCATCTAACCCAGCTATACCTGCCGGTGAGCATTCCAGGTCAATCTTATACTGTATGAATGGCTCCTGGGGGTTATCAGGATTAAACTGTGCCCAGCCTTCAGAAACCCACAGTAACAGGATTAATAAACAAGATACTTTTAACCTAATCATGTTAATTACATTATTACAGTCTCACCTTCTTGCCATCAATTATAATTATGCCCTTTTCAGGCAACTCCATGAGTTCCTGGCCATTCAGGTTAAAGATTCCCTTTCTTGAAGGCATAGGCGTGTCAGGCAACTCCGGAACATCGGTAGTACCATTATCAAATGAAACATTGATATTGGAACCTTTGACAGTGCTCAATACTATATCATATATACTTGCGTCGTCAATGAGGGTGGCTATCTCATGTTCTCCGGGAGGTATCACAGCACCGCTCATGCTGTATGCCAATAAGATATATTTGTCTTTGCCCACATTCGCTGAAATACGCTCCATATCATCCAGGACTTCACCGGATGCAAACTGCCTGTCACTGCCAGCCTTAATTTTTATCTGTACTCCGCCAATAGCTACAGGACAATCTACAAACAGTTTGCCGTCAATTACATAACAAGATGCCGTAACTGTTTCGTCAATAGCCTCCGATTCAGTTTCAGGTGCAGTAATAATCCTTAATGTACCTACGACATCAAGAATATTAACCAGATTGTCGCTGTTTACGTCTGCCGCCTCAAATATGAACGGTTGAGGATTGTCATTACTCAAATATGCTATTTCTGTAAGTACATCGGCAATATCAACAGCCATACTTCCGTTAGCATCACCCTTTTGTGCTGTAAGCGGAGTTGCTGCAATCGTAGATGATATATAATTCTCAACAAGGTCAGTACCTATTTCCTTGATGAAATAATAATATGTAATGCCTGGTACAACATCATAATCAATGAAAGCACTGTCCGTAAACTCTATCAGAGTGGTATTAATCATTGTAGTGTCGCTGATTAAAGTGTCACCATCTATTGTAAACCTGTAGATATTATAACCCATCAGGTCTTCAAAATCGGCACTGTCGGTCTCCCATGTCAATGACACCTTGCCCAGTCCGGGCTCTGCCATCAAACCGGTACTCATGGAACCTGCGGCTGCAACCAGAACATTATAACGGTATTTTTCTATAGGAGCGCCAAAAGCAGGATTCTGGTCTTTCTGCTTATAATCAGAAATCCTGATTCTGTTGGTTCCATCAGTAGCAGTCTTGGATGTAATTGTCAGGTAAGCCTTATAAGTATATGGATCAAACCATCGACCGTCTTCATCAAAACTGACCTGAGTATAAGGAGGACGGACACCCATGGTTACAAGAGGCTTGACGCTTTGGTCCATCGCCTTGTTAAATCCTATTTCTATCTCATGACGTCCTACGCCCAATGCGGGAATCAAATCCTCCTCATCCTGAGGATCATATCCATCCACCTTTACATAATCAACGCAAAGAGGAGCTCCTTCGGCGGCATAATTCAATTTCTGGAAAACATCCACTGTTCCCCAACCAATGTTATCCTCCGTATCAAGGATGCTTTTATAAGCCACCTTGTCGCTGGCAGTACCAATAAATGCCTGTGAGAGATAGAACACTTCAGGTTCTTTTGTGTTGAACACTATCGAATAGAAACCTGGCTGGAAATACGGATTCTCACGGGCTATCTTGAAATCATACCAGTTGCCAAAGCAGTTGCTCTCTTCCATGGCTGTTATATCCGGTGTGTCCGGACCGTAAAGAATTTCATTTCCAATGTAATTACTGTGATAAAATCTGTCAGCGGTGCCGAATCCATGATTGAAAATACAGTCATGGATACTGGTTTCAATAAAAGTAGATCCGCAAGAAAGCCATCCTGTGTAGCCGCATCCATGACACAATTCACAATCACATTTGATAAAAGCCGTAACCGTGCTGTTGTATATTTCACAACCTCGGAAAGTTGCGCCTACAGTAAAGAACAGTTCTTCACTGTTGCAATTGCTTATAATACAGTTATTGTATCTGTGACCATTGAAAGTTATATTACTCAGGTTCTCAAACTTTACGTAATTGAATTCAACATAGTTGGCATTATCATTCAGGAAATTCCCTATATATCCCAAGTCATTATCACCTTTTGTTATGGTTATCATGCTATCGGCAGTTCCTTCAAACAGCATATAACCATAATTGGATATACCCACATTATCCTTAATCTTGATTGTGGTACCGGCCTTGACAGTTACTTTCCTGTCTTTTGGAATACCCCAATTTCTGGTTACTATATACTGTATTCCGGGATAAAGGGTTATATCCTCCTTAAGAGTGCCACCCAGTTCCACACCATTCTCTACCTTAAACTGAATCTCTTCATATTCCGGTGCATAATCCGGTGACATGTTCGGACAATTCACTCTTGCAACAAGGCGGACAACACGTCCATCAACTATATTGTCACGCATCCTGATTCTAAGCGGATTCTGAACCTTTACCTTACCATAACTGCTTACATCACAGCCCAACTTCACGTTATTGGTAATGAATTCACAAAGGGTATTATCTTCATTATCGGCAAATTCCAATGATACGGTAGCCTCTGAATCCTTAATCATTCCCCATTCATTTCTCAGAACCGGGAAAACATCAACAATCTCACCGACATCAACTCTACCGTCATTATCACCCAGGCTATCCTCTATTTCAAATGTCACCAGATGCATATTGGGCTTTCTGTCAGATTCTGAAAGATTAAATAATGACATTGCATCAACCGGACCACCCAGTTTATGATAAAAAGCTCCTAAACATGAAATAAGGTTTCCGGTGGTATGTATCAAATCTCCGAAAATGATTTCATTGCTATAAACTTCTTTTGTCTGAATGATTCTGGATACTAATCCTGCCACGAAAGGACACGCCATAGATGTTCCGTTCATTATTTTATAACGTCCTCCGGGATAAGTACTCAGTATCTGATTACCTGGAGCGGACACTTCATAATTGTACAGCCTTTCCTGATCATAATCGGTTTTGATTGGACCTTCTCTATCTGTATTACTGAAACATGCAAGAAAACCATTTGACTGTGATGCCTGTACTCCTATTACGAAAGTAAAGGCAGCCGGATAACAAGGCTTTCCCATGAATTTTGGTTCTATATCAAGAGCATCATTACCGGCCGCAGCAATCAGCACGGCTTTACTGTAAGCTTTTGACAAAGCTTGATCCTCTGCGATGGAATAGGCATAGCCTCCTATACTCATACTTATTACATCCGCACCGTTTGCCGCAGCATAATCTATGCCTTTTACTATTGTAGCTACGTCACCGTAACCATTACTCTGCATCACAGTAACCGGCATTATAAGTGCTTCGGGATTTACTCCTACAATTCCTATGCTGTTACCTCCTACGGCGGCAGCTATTCCGGCACAATGGGTTCCATGACCATTATAGTCGCCTATCAGATTTGTCTGGTTAATAAAGTCCCAACCGTGTAGATCATCCTTGAATCCGTTTCTGTCGGTATCAGTTCCGTCTTCGGCCTCATTAGGATTGTCCCAGATGTTGTTAGCCAAATCCGGATGGTTGATATCAACTCCCGTATCCAGAATAGCTATGACAGGCCTGCGTCCCAAAGTGTTAGGAACCCTTGATGACGCCTTCCAGAACTGTGGGATATTTGATGAAAACAATCCCCACTGCTGATGGTAAAGAGGGTCCTTAGCTCCCCACCCGTCCGAAGACATGGCCTTTACGATATAATTTGGCTCAGCAAATTCAATTTCGTCATATTCCTGCAGTTCAGAAACCACGTCTTTTACATCATGGACGGGATCAAATGAAACAAGAAACAACTGACTCAAATCCACATCATTGACCAATTCGCCATTAAACCCTCTCATAGGTGCTTTGGATACAGTATGCCCGGTTAGCGGCATAAGCTGCTCCATGTTGGTGATCCCTATTGAAGACAAAGCCTTTTCAAGTTTACTATTATCTGCATCTACACGGACACTTCCAGAGCGTCTGCTTACACGGGCCACATTATCGGTCTTGAATTTAACCAACATCTCACCTTTACGGTATTCAGGCTCCTCGCCGGTCATTCCTTGTGCCATCATGCACAAGGAACAGACAAATAACGACAGTATAGTAAGATAAAACCTTTTCATAATAGATTCAGTTTTGATAATAATCAATTGTCACCTAACACTTTCTTTCCATCACGGATAATGATTCCCTTTGCACCGGTATCATTAACCTTGCGGCCCTGCAAATCAAAACTATCATCATTATGGTTTGCACTGCTCTTTGTCTCAGGAACATTGGTAAGTGTCTTATCCCCAAGCCTCAAAGAGAATCTTTGTGTATTACCCTTACCTGCAGTGAATGTATATCCACCTTCCGAAAGGTCATGAGTAAGTTTCAATTCATTGTCTATCAGGAACACCTGAGTATCCATGCGTGCAGCTTCTATCATATACGTACCTGCCACATTGACTGTAATTCCCAGTTCAACAATGCCGTCATCAACCGGTCTTTCATTTATAGAATACATAGCACCATTGTAATCAATTGAATATAACTCAATGGGGCGTGACTCGCTGAAGAACTTGGCTGCATCACAACTCTGCTCATATTCAAGAGACTTGTTATTGTTGAACACGATTCTAGTCTTGTCAGCATAAGAATCTTCACCTTCGGCAGTCACTTCCAGATTAACAAACAGGCGGTCTGGGTTAATGCTGCTTCTGCGGCCTGCTCTTCTGGCTGCTCTGTTGGAATTCATTTCCTCGTATGACTCACGGCCATCTGCATTGAAACCTATTGACTCTGCGTTATCCGGAGTCTGTACAAAGAATGCCTGATAAGGAGCAAACCTATAATCATCATCACCAGGTCTGTACGCCTCATATCCATTTCCGGTCCAAACAGTAATAGGTGCGGAATATGTAGTTTCATCAATATTATAATAAGATGTATAAGGATTACCCACAAAGTTCCAGTTTGCATCCTGAGCAGCATCACTTTCATGAGTAAACAGGGTTGTTGATTCATCTTTTGCAGACAGATCTGGATTGTCAATGGTGAAAGACAAGCTGCCATTTACAGTACCCTGGAATATATATCCACGACCCTTAGACAACTTCTTTGTTCCAGATTCCAGATCCTTCCATCCACCTTCACGACGGCTACGGGCTTTACCGTCATACTGACGCCATACAAATTCACCATCATAATGGATTGAATCAAGCGGAATGTCAAACGGGAAGCAGAAGAAATGCCAATTATATCCGTTGACCTTAATGTTGATTGTCAGTTTTGATGCCTTGATATTACCATTTCCATTAGCAATCAATGAAGCACCATCAGTGCCGTCACTCTTAAGTTCCACTGCATCAAGAACCTGTTCAATCTCATCAACTACAAGACCGCCCTGCTCGTAAAGAACAGCATTGGGATCACCCTGAATAGTACCGGTTTCCTGATTCAGCTCCAGTGTATTCTTTGTATAGAACTCTTCGTATGTATCAGTAAATTCAACCTTTGAATAGAACTGTCCCCATTGAGTATCCCAGAAATATGAATTATAACTGAAATTCGGAATATGCAACGTTGCCGATGTCCAGCATGAGAACGTATTCATATCAATCCTGATATCCTTTGAATTGGCTATATAAACATACACATCCTTTATGTTGCCGCAATCATAGAAAGCCCTGTCTCCTATACTTTCAATCATAGGAGGCAATCTCAGTTCTTTCAGTTTTGAGCAACCATAAAATGCATTATTCTCAATCCGGTTAACCTTTGAGGGGAGTATGACACTCTCAAGATTACTACAATACCAGAAAGATTCACCTTCAATTCTAGCCATATTCCTGGGAAGAATTATTGACTTCAGGCTATAACAACTCTGGAATACGCCCCATCCCATAGAAAGGACAGAAGATGGAATCGTAATCTCTTCAATTTTACCGCAGTCACGGAATGCCCAGTTGCCAATGCTCAACAACCCTTCGGGCATATCTACTTCAACAAGATTCCTACATTCTGCAAATACGTCGTTATCAATTGTATTGACGCCTTCATACATCTTAACTGATGTAAGATTTTCACAATGATAGAAAGCACAGTCACCCACATAGTCTATAGACTTAGGAAGAACCACTTTACGAAGTTTATTCAGTTCACGGAAAGCATTACGTCCCAACCTGTTATTCTCGGAATGACTGTCGGTGTAGTATTCATAAGGGTTAGCTACAATAATCACATCCGAAAGGTCCAGATTATGAAGTCTTGGCATACGGTTACGAATCATAGCAATATCACGTCCGTTTATGGTTCCCCTCAACGTAAGGTCCGTAATAAATGCAAGAGCATCATCACCACCTGCAGCTGTCAACAGACCTGAGCCCTCATCCTCGGCTATAACATCTAATATAGCTACAGATTGTATATTCAGATTGTCCGGCATAATCTGACCTGCAAACTGTTTCCAATTATCAGCTGAACGATAAACCTGGAGCGCAGATGCCGGAACAATAATGAGCGCATCTTCGCTGATAAGACCTGCACCTAACAGTTTGATGGGAGTATTGCTGGTTGTATAGACCTCATCAAAACCTCTCAAAGCGTTCATTCCCAGACTGTCAATTGTTTCCGGGATAACAAAAGAACTTAAAAGAGGACAATTGGCAAATGCGTCATAATCAATAAATGACAAGCTTTTGGGAAGAACCACATTTTCCAATCTAGGACAATCACGGAATGCATAGAGATCTATGATTGTAACATTATTCGGCAAAACGATTGTCTTCAAAGTAGGTGAATTGCGGAACATTGATTTTCCTATTACATTTGACTCTGTATGAGACCAATCTCCATGTCCACCACCATTCTCATCAACCCATTCAGCATACCCGTAGTCACTTCCTCCTTCTACAATTGTAGCACCACTTAAATCGAGATATTCAAGAGAACCTTCTGGCGTTTGTTCCCATGAAGCATAAGGAATCATTGCCATCTCTCTGATAAATCTGATATCATCACCATTAATATTGCCAAATACAACAAGATCTGTGATAGTTTTCTTGTCTGCTGCAGAAATCTGGTTGTGCAGATTACCAGCTGTTTCAACAAATACAAAGGTTACGTTTTCTGTATTCTCAATTGTCTTAGTGTTAACCAAACAATTATCAGAATATACAGTTCCATCCAAAGTGATTGATGCGGTTATAGTTGCTGTTCCTTCACCTGCGTATGACAGCATTCCCTCTGAATCCACGGTTACAACTGACGGATCGGATGAAATCCAGTCTATAGAAGCGTTGGGAAGGGGACCGCTTGTAGAGAACACCTTAGCCTCAAGTTTTATATGGTTTCCACCCTCTACATTATAAATAATCTGTTCTGAAGATGTGAGACTAAGTGAGTTGGTGAAAGAATGTTCCACCAAAGTAATCCTGGGATCATCCCATCCTGCTTCAAGATAAGCATTACGGCTTCCTTCTGAAATATAAACCGTTGCCTGCGGGAAGTCATTTGTAAGGTTCCGGGCAGTAGGAGAAACAGGATTCAAGCAATAGATTTCTTTCAGATTGTTACACTGATAGAAAGGAGAATCTCCCAAGTCACTCATATTAACAGACAGAACCAACATTTGCAAATCATAATGATACTGTAGGACTCCATTCTTTAGAGTCGTTACATATTCGGGTAAATAAAGAGACTTCTTTCTCTTTGGAACAAATACCAAAGCTCCTTCTGCCTTTGAGCACAAGACTCCGTCTATACTTTCAAAGAACTTATTGCCTTCTTCTACAACAATCTGATTAAGTGATTCCGAGAAATCCTGATGCCCCATCGAAAGCAGTCGTTTCGGTATAACAAAGGTCTGTATAGGACAACCATTGAACACATTATCACCAAGCGAGGTGAGTTTGTTGTTATCCTCATAATTAACTACAGACAGACTGCGGCAATCATTGAATGCATAATTGTTGATGCTTGTTACTGATGCAGGTATCGTGATAGACTGCAATTGTGTTGATTGGAACGAGCCATCACCTATAGTTACAAGTCTTGAACCGGCTTCAAACTCAACTGTCTTTAATGGAGTGTTATAGAATGCCTCATTTTCAATGTTTGTGATGTTTGCAGGGATACGGATACTAGTCAGACCTGATTCACGGAACATATTGTCACGGATTGAGTTTACACCTGTCATAGTGGACAAGTCAATCGATTTCAGGCTTACACAACCGGCAAATACCCAACTCGACAATTCGGTTACGGATGACGGAATGTTCACCTTTGACAACTTGCGGCAATTATAGAATGCCTGATGGTCTATTCTAATCAGCCCATCCGGAAGAACTATCTCCTCCAGATTCTGACAACCTGAGAAAGCATAAGAATCAAGATAACGCAGAGATGTCGGCAATACCACCTTCTTGAGTGAATTACATTCACGGAAAATGTCTGAGCTGAAGTAATTATCACTTACGGCTCTCCACCAATTATCTCTGTAATAATAACCATCTTTGCCGCCTGATACTATTCTGGCCTTACCCATATCAAGAACCTCAAGGGAGCCTACAGTCAAGTTGCCATATTCGTCACGACCGGACATGTAACGCAGTACACGGATATCGTCATTGTTAAGTTCACCCATTACAATAAGATGGGTAAGGTCATCTTTCTCGGTGTCGGTAAGAAGTGTAGAAAGCGTACCGGCTCTGTCAACATAAACCATCTTACCGGATGACATACCAACTGCGGTTACATTGCATGATGACGTTGCAGTATAATCACCTAAAGTTACACTGGCTGTTATAGTGGCGGCACCTTCACCTGCATATTCTATTACGCCGTCAACCACAGTTGCAACACCAGCGTTGCTGGTTGACCAGGATACGGGGACCGAAATGATACCGTCTTTTGTTATAACTGTTGCCAAAACCGTAGATTTACGGGCTGATTCATAATTAACATCATAAACAATGACATTACCACTGCTTAACAGTATAGTTGGCTGGTTGCTTGCCTCTACTATGTTTTCAAAGCTTTTCCAACCATCAGCTGCAAGATAGGCGCTTAATGAACCTTGAGGGACCACTAATGTAGCAACACTTTTATTGATGCCCGACAATGATAAAGCCGAAACGGGTATCGGATTAGATGACAGCGTCATAATAGTCTGCAACCCTGCGCATCCTTCAAAAGCATTATCTCCTAAACTGGTAATTCCGGAATGCAGCACAACACCTTTAAGTCTGGAACAGCCCTGGAGCAGATTATCCGGTAGGTTTGTGACATAATCCGGGAACGAAAGGAATCCGTCAATTGATTTAGGAACCAATACCGCATTCTTATTTCGTTTGCTGTATATAATTCCGCCAATCTCTTCATAATACTTGTTGTCCGGATGAACTGTCAGTGACTGAAGAGATGTATTGTTTGAAAAAATATCATCAATTGAAATAAGGCCTTTGGGTATATATAAAGAGGTAATACCAGTGCCTCCAAAAGCATTGGCACCAATCGATGTGATTTTGGAATTTTCAGGTATTATAAAATTGATCAATGAGTAATCTGATCTGAATGCGGCATCACCAATAGATACCACAGATGCGGGTATGGTAATATCAGACAGCTTATAACATTCTGCAAAACATTCTTTTCCTATTTCTAGACAACCTACTGGTACAATTATTCTTTGAAGATTGTCACAACTATAGAATGTTTGCTCCTTTATTACAGTTAACTGACTGCCTGCCTCAAATACAACTTCAGTCAGATTGTTATTATCATAGAAAGCATAATTACCAATGCTGGTTACAGAAGACGGGATTTGTATTGTTTTAATTCTATTAGTATTACCAAATGCCCAATCAGGAATAACAGTCAACTTTGAGTTTTCCTCAAATACCACATCTTCAAGTTTAGCACATTGTGAAAATATTTCATTTCCTATGGCTGTTACAGATGATGGTATAGTGATAGATTTCAAATTGGAGCAACCTGTGAAGGCTGAATATTCTATAACAGATATGCTTGCAGGAATATCAATTAATTCTAAGTTAGTACACTCTCTGAATGCTTCGCCACCTATTCTGGAAATAGTATTAGGCAGTATTATTGAATTCAATGACGAACAATTCCTAAAAATTGCATTTGGCAACTTTCCGGTTTCAATGCCAACAGTATAATCATTGCTAACTTTGAAACTGCCGTTGGTTCCACTTACAAACTCAACATTATATAGATCCAAATCAGCAAGAGTACCGGGTGTCCTGTTACCTTTCTCATTGCGCCCGGCCATATATCTTAGAACCTGAATGTCTTTACCGTCAAGTTTTCCAAAAACTGTCAGATTATCAACATTATCCTTTTCTTCGGCAGTCAGCAATGACTCCAATGTGCCTGGTTCTTCTACAAACACTACCTTTGACGTCGGATCAATCTCCCTGACCTCAACTTGACACTTTTTTGAATACGGTTTGCCGTTATAAGTAGTGGAAGCCGTTATAATGGCTTTGCCAGCCGTTACAGCAGACAGCTGACCGTTTATAACTTCAACCACATCCTGATTGCTTGATTCCCAAGTTATCTGGGAATCTGCCTTTCCGGATGGGGTAATCATTTGTGCACTAAGAGTGTAATCTGAATATCCTTGTATATTATAAAGACAAAGAGAAGAATTGGATAGTGCTAACAATGATTCCTTGGGAAAGTCCGTAATAATGATATTACTTCCATCAGTAACATTGATGAAACATTCAAGGTACTGATCGCCTCCTCCATCCAAAACGTATGCGGCCAGTACATTCTGTCCTTCATTGAAGTATGTATTAGGAATATCTATATTATTGTATCGTCCACATACTCCCTGACAGTCATGCAACACATGACCATTTAAATATATAACGGCTTCATTGTCATGAGCAAATTCCAGTTGAAATGAATGATCTGCCGGCGTATCCGAAATAAAGAAAGACCGACGGATCCAAAAAGCATCAAACTCAGGAAAACTGATCGGATTATTGTATTCCGACCAATTGCTGTCGTCATAATCAACAGCATACCAATCACCAGCTGGAGGATTGGCAGCATTCATTGATTCATAATACCTGGTTGAATACAGGTCTGTACCAAAATTTACAACCGATTGTGAAAACACATTACCAATGCATAAAACTAGCATGGCAAAAAGACACAGGAAATGTCTTAATACTGATTTACTCATTGCATTATTGTTTAGTCCTTAATAAATAATCCAAACTACAGGCACAAAAAAAGCGTGGAATCCGGTTGTCCATTCCACGTGTCGAGGCTCTTGCATGCCTATTCCTGTTGAACAGACAACGTTAGAGCCCACGCCGATATGATTATATCGCCATCTCACCCTTATCATACCCTTTAAGAAAGGCTGGAACAGGTGTAGGTACAGTATATAAACATACCCCGTAGCATCTACCGTTGCTTGGCTCAAGACAGGAATCGATTGATTGCAAGATTTCGACACGTCCCGAACAAGCGTTAAGTAAACGCTTTCATTATGTCATTTTCCGCTTCCCACCACAAACCCGCATCAGGAACAATCTAAAACTTCAGATCCTTATGCCCGGCGTGAGCTGACTGGTCCTCTATAGGAAAACTTTTCACAAAGACCCCAAAGGACATAGTCCGCGAAAAACGTTTCAAAAATAATGTTTTTTATGAAACTAATCAAATATTTAACTGTTTTTTAAAAGCAACCAAGCGGGGCAACACAAGCGGGACGGTTCTCACTGTGCCGCACAACACATAGAGAACCGTCCCGCTTGTGTTGTCCCGTTTGTCTAGAAAAAATTTTGTACCTTCGCGCAGTTAAACTTTACATATATGAAGATCACAATTATAGGCGCCGGAAACATGGGCGGCGCAATTGCCAGAGGTTTTGCAGCAAAGAAAGTTTTCGCAGCAAAGGATATTACGTGCTGTGACCGTAGTGACGCCACACTTGACGCACTCAGGAACGATGTTCCGGGCATCGGTATTTCAAAGGATAACGTCCAGGCTGTAAAAGGGGCGGATATTGTCCTTTTTGCCGTAAAGCCATGGATTTTGCCATCGGCCGTAGAGGAGGTAAAGGCCTCATTGGATTACAAGAAGCAGCTTATCATATCAATAGCCGCCGGCGTAGGTCTGGACAAGCTTGCTGAGCTTTTTGAGAAAGGCTCCGAGAAGCCCCAGGTAGTTTACCTTATCCCCAACATCGCCGTTGAGGTTGGTGCCGGCGTATTCTTCTACTGCTCCAACACAGCAACCAAGAAGAATCTGGACCTTATCCAGAAGCTGTTCGGTCAGGTTGGATTCGCAAAGCAGGTTGAGGAGAAGCAGATGACCGCGGGAACGGCTCTTGCATCATGCGGCATAGCATATGTGTTCCGTTATATCCGCGCCAATGTGGAGGGCGGCGTGGAGATGGGATTCTATCCCAAGGATGCGCAGGAGATTGTGTTGGGCACTATCAAGGGCGCCGTGGAACTGCTGCTGGCACATGGTTCACACCCTGAGCAGGAAGTTGACAAGGTCACCACTCCCGGCGGAATAACCATCAAGGGGCTCAATGCAATGGAAGAGGCCGGTTTCACCAACGCTGTAATCAAAGGCCTTAAAGCAGGTAAATAATCCTTAAGCTACAATATGAAGCTGGTCTATTTTCACGGATTCATGTCATCGGGAGCAAGCGGGACTGTTGAGAGCCTGCGCCGAATGTTGCCAGAGTTGGAGGTCTGTGCTCCCGATATTCCCGTTGACCCAGCCGAAGCCCTGCCCTACCTGAAGCAATACGTTGCTGAACAGCAGCCCGACATAATAGTAGGCACTTCAATGGGAGCCATGTATGCCCAGCAGATGTTCGGCTTCAGGAAAGTATGCGTGAACCCGTCTTTCAATATGTCCACCATGTCCAAG
>Ga0310696_10004799_pt1 | contig 16495 bp, 11 predicted proteins | sample AusTroGonzalo_MG_4_FD_203885 | JGI IMG/M metagenome (GOLD analysis project Ga0310696, IMG submission 203885) | Bovine rumen microbial communities from tropical cattle in Woodstock, Queensland, Australia - Gonzalo_02 (v2) (version 2) | ecosystem: Host-associated > Mammals > Digestive system >...
CCAACTACGGTACAGGCACCCTCCCGGGCGACTACTACTATGAGGACTGGAACGGCGACGGCGTGGTGGACGGCAACGACTCCCACCCGGTGGCCACCTACAACCTCCCGGTGTTCAACTACGGTATCACCCTCGGCGCGGACTGGAAGGGCTTCGACCTCTCCATGAACTGGGCCGGTTCCGCCGGCGTGTACAGCGAATACGGCGAAGTGTTCGGCGAAGTGGGCCCGTTCAACGGCGGCGCCGTCCTGGACATGTACCTGGACCGCTGGCACACCGTGAACCAGTGGGACGACCCTTGGAACCCCCACACCCAGTGGGTCGCGGGCTACTATCCCGCCACCAGCCATAGCTTCACCACCGGAACGACGGGCATCAAGGACATGTCCTACCTCCGCCTCAAGTCCCTGGAACTGGGCTACACGCTTCCTTCCAAGTGGACCCGCGTGGTGAACATCAAGAGCCTCCGCGTCTATGTGAGCGGCTATAACCTCCTCACCTTCTGCAAGGACAAGTACATGGACCCGGAGCGTCCGGGAACCAACGGCGGCGCGGCCAACGGCAACGTGGTGCTGAACTACAACTACCCCGTGAACCGGACCGTCAATGTGGGCGCTTCCCTCAAATTCTAAAGACAGCGTAAGATGAAAGCAACCTTTAAAACCATTCTTTTTGCGGCGGCCCTCCTCGTCGGAGCGGTCTCCTGCAACCGGCTCGACCTCGAGCCCAAGGGCATGCTGGATGACGGAACGCTGTTCAGTTCCGAGTTCGGTGTCCGCAAGTACCTCGCGGGTGTGTACAACGACCTTCCCATCGAGGATTTCTGCTACAAATACGCCGACAACGACAAGGGTTACTCCACGATGAATGCCGGCGGCTATCACCGGGGCAACGTCTGGGAGGCCCTGAAGGGCTACGGCTCCACCATCTGCTACGAGACCACGGGCCGCGGCAACGGCGACACCGCCGGCCAGTGGGGCTACTGGCCCTACGACCGTGTCCGTGAGATCAACGTGATGATCGACAAGCTTCCCGACTACGAGGACGCCTGGACGGCCGACCGCTATGAGGAACTCATGGCCGAGGCCCGGTTCATCCGCGCGTACTTCTATTTCGCGATGGCCAAGCGCTACGGCGGCGTCCCGATCGTGGACAAGGTCCAGGATCCGACCGCGCCGATGGAGGAGCTGCAGGTCACCCGCGCCACCGAGTACGACACCTGGAAGTTCATCTATGACGACCTCAAGTTCGCGATGGACAACGGCGCCGCCGACCGGAGCGAAGTGTACCGCGGCAACCGCTATGCCGCCGCGGCCCTGATGGCCAAGGCGATGCTCTGGGCGGGCTGCGTGGCGAAGTACAACCAGTACACCGGCATCACCGGTCCCGCGACCGATGCGGGCCTGATGGGCATGGACCCGGCCGATGCGAAGGAGTTCTTCCAGTACGCCTACGATGCTTGCAAGTTCCTGCACGACGCGGGCTTCAAGCTCCACACGGGCGCTGACAAGGAGAAGGCCTACACCGAGATCTTCATCGAGGACCTCGCCGGCGAGGAGGACATCTTCGTCAAGACCTTCGGCACCCCGAACACCGTGGTTCCGTGGAACTCCTCCCTGTACAGCTCCTATGACGACATGGTGCTCCCGAAGGGAACCGGCATGGCCCAGAGCGTGGGTGCCGCCATCCACGCCACGTGGGACCTCGTGAGCCTGTATGAGACTCCGGCCATCATCGACGCCGACGGCTACCCCGTCCGCTTCGACTCCTACGACGACTTCTGGAACACCGACGAGATGGAGCCGCGCTGCCGCGCGAACTTCTTCTTCTCCGGCATGGTGGAGCCCGTCTCCGGCACCAAGCTGGACATCCAGCAGGGCGTGTTCACCACCCTCGCCGCCAAGGCGGCCGACCTGACCCCGGAGGACAACAACTTCGTAGCGCCGAACTGCATCAAGCTCCAGGACCCGGGCAAGACCCAGGACGTGGGCGGATTCGGCAACGTGAAGATCACCGGCGCCAACGGCATCAAGCGCAACGGCGACGAGGGTTATTCCACCACCGGCATCTTCGTCCGCAAGTACATGAACTACAAGGCCGATCCCGCCACGCGGCAGCTCCATCAGAGCACCCAGAGCTGGAAGGTCTTCCGCTACGGCGAGATTCTCATGGACTGGGCCGAGGCCGCCTATGAGCTGGGCCTGGAGACCGGAAACGACGCCCTCAAGGCCGAGGCCTTCGAGCACGTGAACGAGATCCGCGCCCGCGCCGGCGCCCATCCGCATGCGATGGTGGCCTCTCCGGCCGACATCGGCGAGGAACTCTACGGCTTCCCGCTGGACGAGAACCTCCAGTACATCCGCGACGAGCGTCGCCGCGAGCTCTGCATCGAGAACCAGGGCGAGTGGGACCAGCGCCGCTGGCGTACCGCCCACAGCATCCTCGCGTCCAACTACTGGCCGCGCACCCTGATGCCGTACAAGGTCCTGAACGAGGACAAGTACATCTTCCTCAACGAGGTGGAAGTGTATGGCCGCCGCCTGTCTTTCGACAAGCGCAACTACTACGAGGCCATCCCGGGCGGCGAGATCAACAAGAATCCCAAGCTCGTGCGCAACGACGGTTATTGATTAACATCTGAAAGAGTATGAAGCATTTATTTCCTATACTGCTGGGCTGCGCGGTGCTGCTGGGACCGGTCTCCTGCATGAAGATCGACAACTTCGAAGCCCCGTCCGCGAAAATCCAGGGCAAGATCATCGACCGGACCACCGGTCAGCCGATGCTCCTGGACCAGGGCGTGAGCCACATCCGCATCTGGGAGATGAGCTATTCGGAGCATCCCAATCCGCAGGACCTGGCCATCAAGGAAGACGGCACCTACTACAATGACAAGCTGTTCTCCGGCACCTATGACATGCTGCCGCGCGACGGCGCCTGGTGGCCCTGCGACACCACGTACAACGTGGCGATCGGCAAGAGCGGCACGGTCCAGGACTTCGAGGTGATCCCTTACCTGCACGTGATCGATTTCGATGCGACGCTGAACGGGACCGAACTCACCCTGACCTGCCGCCTGCAGGCCCCGGTGACGGACGGCCTCCCGCAGATCCGCGAGATCCGCCCCTTCATCAACAACAACATCCACTGCGGTCCCGGAAACCGCATCGACTATTACTACAACGATGCGAACCGGATCAACCTCCGCAAGATGTGGCCGGCGATCGGCGATGCCGAAGGCAACCAGACCGTGGCTCCCTACAGCCTCACGGTCCAGCTCAAGGCCGGTTACACCTACTGGGTGCGGATGGGTGTGCAGGTGAATGACACCTACACCAGCTGGAATCTCTCCGAAGTCAAGAAAATCGTCGTTCCCGAATGATGAGAAAACTGCTTTACGCTGCCCTTGCGCTCGCGGTCACCTTCTCCTGCGGCAAGCCGGAGGAGGTGATCCCGGGGCGGGTGGAACCGGAAAAGCCGGACCCGAAACCCGAGGAATCGGAGTATGCCGATCCCGGCGTGGAGCCCCACAAGGACGGGCAGCCGTACGACACGTACCGCGGTCTCGTCATGGCGGGCTACCAGGGGTGGTTCGGCACGCCGGGTGACGGGTCGCCGATGACGGCGGTCCCGAACCAGGGCTGGTACCACTACCGCGAAAGCGAGCAGTTCCGCCCCGGCGTTCTCCGCAACTCCATCGACTTCTGGCCGGACATGTCCGAGTACACGAAGAAGTATGTGGTGGGGGACGGCGACGCGACCGGCTACAGCTCGCCTTTCATCCTCCCCGACGGGTCGCATGCCACGGTGTTCAGCTCCTATGACGAGTCCACGGTGCTCACGCACTTCAAGTGGATGAAGCAGTACGGACTGGACGGCGTGTTCATGCAGCGGTTCGTCGGCGAGATCCAGGATGCGAAGCACAAGGACCATTTTGACACCGTGCTCAAGCACGCGATGAAGGGCTCCAACGAGTACGGCCGCGCCATCGCCGTGATGTACGACATGGGCGGAACGACCAATGAGAACATGGCCAGGAGCATGGTCGCCGACGCGCAGAAATTGATGGACCAATACCACCTCAAGGACCGCAGTACCCAGAAGTACTACCTGTACGAGAACGGAAAGCCGCTCCTGGCCCTGTGGGGATTCGGTTTCAACGACAGCAATCTGCCAAAGCCTTCGTTCATCGAGCCTTACATCGAGCAGCTCCAGGCCCAGGGCTGGGCCATCATGCTGGGCTGCCCGGGCTACTGGCGGGCCGGCGGCAACGACGCCCTGAGTGGGACCGAGCACCGCAAGATGATCGAGATTATCAAGAAGTGCGACGCTTTCATTCCCTGGTACGTGGGCCGCTACGATAACAATAACTTCGAGAGCAACGAGTGGCTGACCCGGATCAAGGACGACATCGCCGAGGCGAAGAAGTACTCCACCGAGGGCCATGTTGTCGTGTACGCCCCGCACGTGTTCCCGGGCGGCAGCGACCGGAACATGCACCCGAACAACGGCTATCCCGATGGCGACGCCACCCAGACGGGCTTCCGCTACGGCGGCAAGTTCTACTGGAAGCAGTTCTACCGCGACATCAAGGCGGGCGCCCAGGCGATCTATGTGGGCATGTTCGACGAAATCGACGAAGGCACCGCCATCTTCAAGCAGATGCACGTGTCCGAGGTCCCTTCGAACGTCCCGTACAAGAAAGCCAATGTTCCCTCCGGCTACGGCTATACCTCCGACGACGACTACTGGGTGACCAGCTACACGAACGGAAACTACCGGATGAACTCCTCGGAGCAGACCGGTGACGGCGTCCGCTGGAGCAAGAAGACGTCCGACCTGGACATCCGCTTCCAGGGCATCGACGACAATCTCCCCACCGACTGGTACCTCCGGCTGACGGGCGAGGCGGCGAAGATGCTCCGCGGCGAAGTGAAGATGACCCCGGACATGCCGAAATAAGCAAAACCAAGATGAAAACTTTACGATTCCTGACGATACCGGCCGTCATGGCCGCCTGCCTGATGGCCTTCTCCTGCGGGTGCGAAAAGACGCCCGCCGCGGAGGAAGTCGTCGAGCTCCAGATGCCCGGCAACCCTTTCATTACCGAGCTATACCTGGCCGACCCTTCCGCCCATGTGTGGAGCGACGGCCGCCTGTATGTCTATCCTTCCCACGACGTGGCTCCGCCCCGCGGGTGCGACCTGATGGACGGATATCATGTCTTCTCCACCACCGACATGGTCAACTGGACCGATCACGGCGAGTTCCTGCATTCCCGGGATGTGGAATGGGGACGGCCCGAGGGCGGCTTCATGTGGGCTCCCGATGCCGCATACCGGAATGGGAAGTACTACTACTATTTCCCGCACCCGAGCGGCACCGACTGGAACAATACCTGGAAGGTGGGCGTCGGCGTCTCCGACAAGCCGACCATGGAGAACATCAAACTCCTGGGCTATCTGGAAGGTCTTGGCGACGCGTTCTCCATGATCGACCCGTGCGTGTTCACCGACGATGACGGCCAGGCCTACTTCTACTACGGGGGCGGCGGCCGGATGATCGGCGTGAAACTCAAGGACAACATGACCGAGATCGACGGCGAGCCCGTGCCCATGACCGGTATGAAGGATTACCACGAAGGTCCGTGGGTGTTCAAGAACAACGGGAAGTACTACCTGATGTATGCCGACAACCACCAGGAACCCGGCCTCGGGGGACGGAACCAGCTCCGCTACTGCTGGAGCGACTCTCCGCTGGGCCCCTGGGAGTACAAGGGCATCATCCTGAAGCCGACGGACTGCGACACCTCCCACGGCAGCATCGTGAAGTACAAGGGCCAGTGGTACCTGTTCTATCACAACTGCAACATCTCCCACATGGGGAACCTACGTTCCATCTGCGTGGACAAGCTGTATTTCAACGAAGACGGCACCATCCGCGAGGTCGTCCAGACCTTTGCGAAATGAGACGGCTGCTGACGCTTCTGACCCTGACCGTTACGGTCTCTGCCTTCGCGCAGGGACCGTATCGGTCTTCTATAACCTACGAGTCCTACGAAGGGCTCGTGATGGCGGGGTATCAGGGGTGGTTCAACACCCCCGGTGACGGAGCCGGCCGGAACTGGCACCACTACGAGAAGGGCCGCCGCTTCGAGCCGGGCTGGTGCACCATCGACCTGTGGCCGGAGGTGGACGAGTATCCGCAGTTGTACGAGACCGCCTTCCGCTTCGAGGACGGTTCTCCCGCTTCTGTACCGTCTCCGTATGACAAGAGTACGGTCGATGTCCACTTCCGCTGGATGCAGGAGTACGGGCTGGACGGGGTGTTCCTCCAGCGGTTCATCGCGGAGATCGCCAATCCCTCCGGGAAGAAGCATTTCGACAAGGTGATGGACTCGGCGATGGAATGCGCGAACAAATACGACCGGGCCGTCGCCGTCATGTACGACCTCAGCGGCATGCCTGCCAATGGCCCCGACATCCTCCTGAAGGACATCGACGCAATCGCGGAGACCCATCATCTCTTTGACCACCAGGCCAATCCGTCCTACCTGTACCAGAACGGGAAACCGCTCGTCACGGTATGGGGCGTAGGCTTCAATGACAACCGGAAGTACGGTTTCGACGAGTGCGAGAAGATCATCGACGGCCTCAAGGCGAGGGGTTTCAGCGTGATGATCGGCGTTCCGACGCACTGGCGGACGCTGACCAAGGATACCCTGCCCGACAAGCGGCTCCACGGGCTTATCCGCAAGTGCGACATCGTGATGCCGTGGTTCGTAGGCCGCTACAATGAATGGACCTACGACAATTACAAGACGCTGATCCGGAAGGACATGGCCTGGGCCGATGAGGAGGCCATCTCCTATGCGCCCCTCTGCTTCCCAGGTTTCTCCTGGGCCAACATGCATCGAGTCGGTCGTCCCGGCGTCCAGATTCCCCGCAACGGGGGCAGTTTCTTCCAGAAACAGCTGGATTATTGCCTGGACAGCGGCGCCAAGATGCTCTACATCGCCATGTTCGACGAGATTGACGAGGGTACGGCCATCTTCAAGATTGCCCGGAAAGTGCCCGTGGCGGCTCCCGGGAGCACCTTTGTCCCGCTGGAGGACGGCGTCCCGTCGGACCGCTACCTGACGCTCGCCGGCGAGGCGGCCGCCCGGCTGAAAGGGAAGCGGACCTTTGTTCCTGCCTCGGCTGTCCGTCCCGCCAGCTATGCCGGGAATACGCCCCGGTTCAAGGCCCTGCTCTATTATTCCGACGCCGTGGAGGAGGCCCATCAGCAGTTTGCGCAGCAGAGCATCGAGTTCTTCCATAAGCTCACCTACGGGGAAGGCTGGATTCTGGACGTTTCCAAGACCCTTGAGGGGGACCTTTCCGGGTACGACGTGATTATCATGCCCAATGTGGCCCCCTCGTCACCCCGGGAGCGGAAACTGTTCGAGGAGTATATGGAGAACGGCGGGGGCTGGCTCGGCTTCCACGGCGCCGGATACAACGACCTTTCTACCGGCTGGGACTGGTTCCGGGATTTCCTGGGCGGGGTCCGTTTCCTGTGCAACACCTGGCCGCCGCAGCCCGGGCTGGTGGACATCGAAACCCACGACCACGACGTGACAAAGAACCTGCCGGACGCCTATGTGGCCCCGGCGACGGAGTTCTACCAGTGGCAGCCCGACCCGCGTTCCAATCCGTCGGTGAAGGTGCTCGCGAGCCTGTCCCCGAAGAACTTCCCGATGGGCCTGAAAGACGTCGTGTTCGGCGGGGATTTCCCGGTGGTCTGGACCAACACGGACTACCGGATGATATACATCAATATGGGCCATGGCGACGAGTGCTTCTCCGACGCCACGCAGAACCTCCTGTTTGTCAATGCCCTCCGCTGGGTGGTCAGCTGCTCTCCGAAGGGGAATCCTTTTGAGCGGTAGGTTATTTTGTCCGTTTATTGTTGTATATTTGTCCTTTGGTAGCACTTGACTGAAACCGGGATGAGATCCTTGCTCCGCATATTCTGCACGCTGCTTCTGGCCGGCGCGCCGCTTTTCGCGGCGTCGGCGCAGCCTGCGTCTGACGGCGGGGACTACCAGGAGGCCGGGCTGGACTATGGCCTCCATATCGTCTCTTATCCGGCACATTCTGACGAGTTCACCGGCCTGGCCCTGGAGGACGGGAAGGCGATTCCCGTGAAAGGGAAGACGCTGGACCTGTCTTTCAACCTGTTCAACCGGCCGGACAACGTCTTCGGCTGCATCTTCCGCATCATCACCGACAAGGGCGAGAACGTGGACCTCATGTACACGGCGGACCTGCAGGACGCGCGGAAACTCATCCTCGTGACTGGCGACCAGGTCCATTTCATCGCGACGGAGATTCCGATGGAGGAGTGGTTCCCGGTCCGGATCGACCTGAACACGAAGGACGGGACCATCAACCTGGACTACAACGGCGCCAAGTTCTCGATCCGCGACGCCGGTACCAAGGGCGCGGAGACCTTCCGGATCAGCTTCGGCCTTTGCCAGCTGGCGGGCTATACCCTCGGCGACGTGGCTTCGGTCAATGTCCGGGACATCAACCTGTCCCTGGGCGGGAAACCGTTCCGCGCTTGGGAGTGCGCCCGTCATTCCGGGGATGTCTGCTATGACCAGCTGCACGGCGTTCCTGCCCGGGCCCTGAACCCGCAGTGGATGATCGACAGCTACATCTCCTTCAAGTCGGTCTTCGCCCATTCCTTCGAGAGCATCCCCTCCATCACCTTCGATGACAAGGACAAGTTCTACCTGACCTGTCCCAACGAGCCCATCCACGTGTTCTCCGCGGCGGACGGCTCGCTGACGGAGGTGCCGGTCCGCGGCGGGTACAATCCGGCGAACTTCCCCAACCAGCTGCTGTATGTGGCCGGCCACCATCATTGGCTCACCGCCTACAACCTGGACGAGGGCCTCTTTTCGAAGTTCGATTTCAAGTCCGGCCGCTGGGAGAACGAGAAGGAACCCGAGCAGGACCACTATTTCTGGAACAACACGAATACGTGGGAACCGCAGGAGCACGCCCTGTACAGTTTCGGCGGCTATGGGCACTATCATTTCCGGAACGAGCTGATCGTCACGTACCTGGAGCGCCCGGAGAAGAATTTCCGGACGACCGTCGAGGAAATCACCCCGCGCTACGGAGCCACCTCCTACATCGTGGACAGCCTGCTGTATGTGTTCGGCGGCCGCGGCAATCCTTCCGGCAAGCAGGAGCTCTCCCCGAAGAACTATTACGATCTCTATACCATCGACACCCGGACCCTGGAAGTGAACAAGCTCTGGGACATGGGCACATCGCCGTACGGGGACTTCATCTCCAGCGAGAACTTCGTGTACAACTGGGCCAACGGGGACTTCTACCTCCTGTCCAACCTGGACGGTTTCACGCTGCTGAAGCTCCGTCCGGAAACGCCCGGTGTGGAACGGATGTCCCTGCCGATTCCCCCGAAGCGGAACGCCCAGTATACGTATGTGAACATCTGGCACAGCTACGAGCTGGAAAAGATCTATGCCGCCATCCTGCAGGCCCAGGTGGACGGCCATACGGACGTGGAGGTGTACGAGATCGACTATCCGCCCATCCCGGTGAGCATGATCCTGCAGGAGGGTTACGAGGAATCGGCGGGAAGGGAGAACGGCGGCCTGTGGTGGAAGATCCTGCTCATCGCGGCCGGGGTGCTGCTGGTCGGCGACTATGTCTGGTACCGGTTCATCCGGAACCGGAAACCGCGCCGCAAGCCGGTCGCGAAGGATCCGGCCGGCGAGCGGGAAGAGAGCTATGAACCCGAGCACCTGTATTACGATTTCTCCCGTTCCTCGGTGAACTTCTTCGGCGGGTTCCGGGTGACGGACCAGGAAGGGAATGACGTGACGGCCCAGTTCACGCCGACGGTAAAGGCCCTCCTGATCCTCCTCATCGTATCCACGGCGAAGTCCGGCGGCATCGCCTCCCAGAAGATCAACCACCTCCTGTGGTCCTACAAGCCCGACGACACGGCGAACAATAACCGCAACGTGTACATGTCCAAGCTCCGTGGCCTGCTGGAGGGCGTGGGCGACATCCGGATCCAGAACCAGAACAAACTTTGGAGTATCGCTTTCGAGGATGGTACCCAGTGTGACTACCTGGAGGCCCTGCGCCTGTTCCGGGAAGGCACGGGCGAAGAGGATGTGGACCGGCTGCTGGAACTGCTTCTCAAGGGCCAGATGCTGCCAAATACCGAACTGGATTGGATCGACGAGTACAAGAGCGCCTTCTCCAACGCCACCATCGACTTCCTCTGCCGGCAGCTCCGGCGTGAGGATCTCTCCGACAAGACGCTCCTGCAGGCGGCCAACACGATTTTTCAGCACGATTTCCTCAACGAGGATGCCCTGCAGGCAAAGGTCCGCATCCTGTGCAAGGAGAACAAGCCGGGCCTCGCGAAGACGATTTACGACAATTTCTGCAAGGAGTACCGAAAGTCCCTCGGCATCGACTACACCGTCCCTTTCAAGGACATGATCTAATAGTCGCTGCCGTTGATCCGGTTGTTCAGCCAGGCCAGGCGGGCCTCATAGAATTCCTTCAAGAAAGCATACTCCTGCCCGTAAGTGGGGAAGGCATAGTAATTGGGCCAGACTTTCACGCCGAGGATCTGCCAGCGGTCAAAGTTCCGCGCCTCGGCGCCGGCCAGGAGGGCATGCTGCCGGTCCAGGAAGGCGGGAACCTGCGTCAGGAGGGTGGAGTAGAGCTCGTTCCACCGGTCCACGACGGCTTTCTTGAAGTCCGGGTCGAAGAACAGCTGGTTGTACCACTTCACGTAACGCATCTGCCAGCCTTCGGGCTTTTCGAAGTTCGTGTAGTCGCAGTTTCCGAGGGTGATGTCGAAGTCCCACACGTGGTACATCTCCAGCGGTTTCCCTTTCTCCTTCGTGAGGTACGTGCTCTTGCGGACGTTCCCGTCCGGGTTCTTGGTAATCTCCTGGATGATGTAGTAGTTGATGAAGGAAGGGATGTCGATGTAGGACCGATAAGCGTAGTCGTGTTCGCCCTGGACCCGCTCGAGGGCGTGTTCGAAGCCGTTGAACCATTCCTTGACGTACCGTTGCTGGGCTTCGGTGGGCTTTTCCGGTTCATGGAACATCACCGGGGTGTCCCAGACGGTCTTGAAGCAAACGGGTTCGTCCATCGCCTCTTCGATTTCCAGGTAATAGCCGCCCTCGATATCGGTTTCCGTCGCCACTTCGATGTTCACCCGGTCCGGGGCGACTTCCTTGTGGTCGCAGAAGGTATATACGCCGATGTACTCCCCGTTGAGGTAGACGTCCACGCTGAGCATCCGAGGGGTCCAGGACATCCCGCAGAGGCGGGAGATTTCCATGGCCAGGATGTTCCGCAGGAGGGTCTTGTCGCTGTAGTTGGCCAGCAGGATCCAGTCCTTGTCGCCGGGGAAGCCGAAGGCGTCGGTTTTCTCGTCCAGTTTGATCCGGTAGGGCTTCTTGGGCATGCCCCAGGTGGTATTTCCCCGGCCCTTGATCTTGCCGGTCACCTCCACCGTCTCCTGGTCGGTATAGAATCGGGACGGGTCTTCGAACCGGAAGGACGCTTTGACATAATCCTCTTTGCTGTCGATGGCCTTTCCGTCTTCCGTGGTGATGTGGACCACCGGAATCCGGAAGTCCGAAGGAATGGCCTTGTCATGCAACGGGTCGGTGGCAGGCGGTTCGGGCGTGGGCGGATCGGGTGTCGGCTGCTCCGGCTTCTCGTGGTCCGGCCGCAGGGACGGCGGAATCACTTCTTCCTGCGTACACGCGCAGAGAAGGCAGGTCAACAGGAGGATAAGCCGGCGTTTCATGGTACAAAGATAGTTTCTTCCCCTTAACCATGGTTCCCCTTTTGGGGTTAAAGAGGCCCTTAACGGCCGATTTAAGGTTTTATTAATAAAGAATAATCCTTATTTTTGTGAGGATTGAACCACGAACCGATGAGACGACTGCTTATTTCGCTTGCGGCGGTCTTCGCCGCCCTCTTCTCCGCCTCGGCGGAATCCATCGACGAACTCCTGCCCGTCCGGGGCCTCGCCATCGAGGCGCCCAAGCCCGGCGGGATGAACGATTTCCTGAAGTTCATCGAGGGGGACCTGGTCCCGGCCCATTTCAACCTGCTCATCCTGCGGGTGGACTGGAACTATGCCTACGAGACCCATCCCGAACTGCGGGACGAGAACCCGCTGACGAAGGAGGACGTGAAGCGGATCGTGAACGTGTGCCGGTTCCGGGGCATCCGCCTCGTGCCGCAGATCAACCTGCTGGGCCACCAGTCCTGGGCCAAGCAGACGCACGCCCTGCTCCGGGAGTATCCGCAGTTCGACGAGACGCCGTCCGTCCAGACGGAGAACTATACCGAATGGCCGAACCCGGACGGCTTGTACTGCAAGAGCTACTGCCCGCTGCATCCTCAAGTGCACGACATCGTGTTCGATGTGGTGGACGAACTCTGCGATGTCTTTGAGACGGATGCTTTCCACGCCGGGATGGACGAGGTTTTCTACATCGGCATGGACGAATGCCCCCGCTGCAAGGGCCGCGACAAGGCGGAACTGTTCGCCGGGGAGGTGGAGCTGATCCGCAACCACCTGGCCGGGAAGGGCCGGCAGCTCATGATCTGGGGCGACCGCCTGCTGGACGGCCGCACCACCGGGCTGGGGGAGTGGGAAGCCAGCTACAACAATACCTGGCCCGCCATCGACCGGATCCCGAAGGACGTCTTCATCTGTGACTGGCACTATGAACGGGCGGATCTGACGGGTGTCTATTTCGCCACCAAGGGACTCTCCGTCGCGTCCTGCGGCTACCGGGACCCGACGGTCTGCGAACAGCAGATCCGCGACATGGTCCGCTTCCGCAAGCAGTCCGCCCCCGAGACCGCCGCGCGCTTGCAAGGGTACATCCACACCGTCTGGTCCGGCGCCGGTCAGTTCCTCCGCCGCTTCAATGCCGTGAAGAATGCCGAGGAACCGAATGAACGCTTCACCGAGGCCCACGCCCTCCAGACCGTCATCGCCACGTTCACCGATTTAGGCCGATAAGTCCATGAAAAAAGCCGCCACCCTCCTTCTCTTCCTGTTGTCCCTGACCCTGGGCGCGCAGGAGCGCGTTCCCGTCTGGCCGAAGGGCAAGATGCCCGACCCCCAGGGACACCAGATTGCCGCCATGACCGACGAAGCCGGCCGGGACGGTTTCAATCCCGACAAGTATCGGATACCGTACCTGGAGTGGTTCGAGAAACCGGCCAACCCGAACGGGACCTGCATGATCCTCATCTCGGGCGGCAGCTACATGAACTGCTGCGACGTGGGGCTCATCGCCCAGTGGCACAAGGAGCTCACAAAACTGGGCGTCCAGTGCGTGAACTTCGTATACCGGACCCCGCGCCCCGTGGGCCTGCCCATCTACCAGTCGGCCTGGGAGGACGGCCAGCGGGCGGTCCGCCTGGTCCGCCGGGAGGCTTCGAAGCGCGGTTTCGACCCGGAAAAGATCGGGGTCATCTCCATGTCGGCCGGCTCGCACTTGGCGCTCCTGCTCGCCACCAGCTCGCAGACGCCGGCGTACGCCCCCATCGACAAGGTGGACGCCACCCCCTGCCACATCAACTGGGCCATCGTGAACGCGCCGGCCTATGTGACGACGGACGGCGAGACGGGCACGCCCGCTTTCCGGGAGGGCTACGGCACGGACGTCACAATCAGCGATGTGTTCAAGTTCGATGAGAAAACCTGCCCGATGAGCCTGCATCACGGTGAAATCGACCCATATACTCCCACGGGCTCTACCTTGGTTTACCGGAAGCTCCGGAAAATGGGCGTTCCGGCGGAACTGCACCTGTATCCGGACAAGGGCCACGGCGCCTTCGGCTTCGAGCGGGGCGTCGAGTTCATGACCCAGATGGGTTTCCTGGGTCCCGTTCAGCCGGAAGTGGCCCTGCTGGACCGTTTCACGTCCGACGAAGCCCGGGCGCAGTACATCAAGGAGGACATCTGGCCGGAGGGCAAGATGCCCGATGCGCAGGAAGCTCAGGGCACTCCTTACATTGAATGGCATTTCCCGAAGGAGCTGAAGACGACGGCCATCCAGATCATCTATTCCGGCGGCGCCTATGTCGGCAACGGTACGGACAGTTTCGAGGTGACACCCGCCCGGCGCTATCTCAACGATCTGGGGATGACGGTCGTGACCCTGCGCTACCGGACCCCGCGTCCGGAAGGCCTCGCCAAGCACACGACCGCCTGGCAGGACCTGCAGCGGGCGGTCCGGGTGGTCCGGAGCGAGGCCGCGCAGTACGGCCTGGACCCGGACCGGATCGGCATCATGGGTTCGTCCGCCGGCGGTCATCTGACGCTGATGGGCGTGACCTCCGCCCGGCACAAGGCCTACTTGCCCGTCGACGCCCTTGACAGGACGGTCTCCTGCAAGGTCCAGTGGGGAATCGGCATCTATCCGGCCTATGTGCTCATCGACGGGGCGGACGGATATAACGCCCACGGCGGCAACGAGGATGCCGACATCCTGGTTCCCGAGTTTTCCTTCGACCTGGACACGGCCCCGATGCTCATGATTCACGGCGACGCCGACGGCTATGCCTCGATGGGCTCCGTCAAGGTGTGGGAGAAGCTCCGGGCCATGGGCCTTTCCGCGGAATTGCACACGCTCGCCCTCCGTGAGCACTGCTTCCAGCGGACGGCTTCGCCGGGTACCGGCAGCTACACCTGGCTGGACCGGATCCAGGAGTTCCTCCAGGGCCGCGGCCTCCTGTAAACGATGCGTAAGTTCAAGGTCCCGAATACCTATGTCATCATTGCGGTCATCATCGCCCTCTGCGCGGTCCTGACCTGGTTCGTCCCGGGCGGGCAGTATGTCAAGGCCGATGACGGGACGCTGTCTTACGAGGCGGTCGACGCCGTCCCGCAGACGTGGCAGGTGCTGTCGGCCGTCTATCACGGGTTCGTGAAGCAGGCCGGCATCATCGTCTTCATCCTGGTCGTAGGCGGGGCCTTCTGGCTGCTGAATGCCACTGGGGCGGTGGAGGCGGGCATCCAACGTTTCATCGTCCGGATCGGCAAGCGGGACATCCTCGTACTGGTCGCGCTGACGGTGCTGTTCTCGCTGGCCGGCGCCGTGTTCGGGATGAGTGAGGAGACGATTCCTTTCGTGGGCATCGTCGTCCCGCTGGTCGTGTCCATGGGCTATGATGCCTTCATGGGCATGCTGGTGGTCTATGTGGCCTCCAACGTGGGTTTCTCCAGCGCCTTCCTGAATCCTTTCACCGTGGGAATCGCCCAGGGCATGGCGGATCTCCCGCTCTTCTCCGGCATGGGCTATCGCATCTTCTGCTGGGCCTTCCTGACGCTCCTGATGGTGGTTTTCGTCTGGTTCTACGCGAAACGAACGCGGAAAGAACCGGCTGTCATTCTGAGCGACAGCGAAGAATCTGTCACGTCCCTGACGAAGCGCCAGTCCTGGATCCTCGTCGTCCTCCTCCTGACGGTCGTCGCCCTCATCGTCGGCGTCACCTGTTGGGACTGGTACATGCCCGAAATCACCGGCCTGTTCCTCGGGATGGGCATCGTGTGCGGCATCATCGCCGGCTTCTCCGCCAACAAGATTGCCGACGAACTCATCTCCGGGGCGCGCGACATCCTGTCGGCGGCCCTCGTCGTGGGATTCGCCTCCGGCATCATCGTCATCCTGCAGGATGGAAAGGTTGTCGACAGCATCCTGCACGGGATGCAGGAAGGGCTGGACGGGAGCTCGCCGGCAGCCTCCCTGTCGGCCATGTACGGCATCCAGGCCCTCATCAACTTCGTTATTCCTTCCGCTACCGCCAAGGCCGCCATCACCATCCCGATCATGGCCCCCTTTGCCGATATGGTCGGCGTCTCCCGCCAGGCGATGGTGCTCGCCTTCCAGTTCGGCGACGGCTTCACGAACATGGTCACGCCCACTTCCGGCGTCCTTGTCGCCGCCCTGGCCATGGCCCGGATCCCTTATGCGAAATGGGTCAAATGGGTCTGGAAGGGGGTTGCCGTCCTGCTCGTGCTGGGCTTTTTGCTGCTCCTGGCGACAGTTTTATGTACGATTCCCGAGTTCTAGTATTGCCGTTTTCCGGGGAATGGTTATATTTGTGGGAAATTTCTAACTTTTCCCACAAATGCAAGAGAAAGACGGCAAATACATCTTCGGCGTCGTGAAGGTGGGGGACAAGGGACAGATCGTCATCCCCAAGGACGCCCGCCAGGTCTATGGCATCAAACCGGGCGACGCCCTGATCATGCTCGGGGACGAGCGCGGCATCGCCCTGCTCAAGACGGAAATCTTCCAGAACGCAATCGACCAGGCGATGGGGGGCCTGACCAAATGAGAAAGCATTGGATCGACAACCTGCGCTGGGTGACGGTGCTCCTGGTGCTGTTCTACCACGTCATC
>Ga0310696_10004800_pt1 | contig 16495 bp, 18 predicted proteins | sample AusTroGonzalo_MG_4_FD_203885 | JGI IMG/M metagenome (GOLD analysis project Ga0310696, IMG submission 203885) | Bovine rumen microbial communities from tropical cattle in Woodstock, Queensland, Australia - Gonzalo_02 (v2) (version 2) | ecosystem: Host-associated > Mammals > Digestive system >...
GATGTGCAAATCCAGTGGATTAAAGAATATCAGGACAAATGTAAGGCAAAGGAAGAACATAACGCCGTAAGCCATCCTGCTCATTACACACAAGGTGGAATAGAGTGCATTGAAGCTATCAAGGCAAGCATGACAACGCTAGAATTTCAGGGCTATCTCAAAGGAAACGCTGAAAAATATCTATGGCGATGGCGCAATAAAGGCGGCGTAGAAGATTTACGCAAGGCTAGAGTTTATCTTGATTGGCTTATAAAAACCATAGATGGAGCGGAAAGGTGAAAATTGCCTTGCATGATGCAGACAGGATAGGGGCGAGAAAGAAAAAGCCTTATCCAAATTTAGCTTTGCTAAAGCTGTCTGCATGGCATAAGGCACATGGTGATGCTGTAAGCTGGTTTATGCCTTTAGAACAATATGACAAAGTTTATTCGTCAAAAGTCTTTCTATTTACGCCGAAAGACCCATATTTGCCTGCTGACGCAATCAAAGGTGGGCCGGGGTATAGAAATTATGACGCATTGCCAGAAGAAATAGAGCATATATGCCCTGATTATTCTCTGTATGGGCTTGATTACAGCATGGGCTTCACGACACGCGGCTGTATACGCCGTTGTCCGTGGTGTATTGTACCGTTGAAAGAGGGTGCGATACGCGAACACGCCGATGTTTCAGAGTTTGTACGCCATAAAGATGTTGTGCTGATGGATAATAACGCTCTTGCCCATGAGCATGGAATCGCACAAATGGAAAAGCTAAAAAATCTTGGCGTTCGTGTTGACTATAATCAAGGGCTTGATGCAAGGCTGATTGATGATGCTGTGGCTCATTTGCTTTCATCTATGCAGTGGACTAAATATATTCGGCTTGCCTGTGATTCTGCACCGATGATGCCCATTATAGAAAAGGCTGTAAGGCGGTTACGCAATGCTGGATATTCAAAAGAGATATTTTGCTATACATTGATTCAAGATAAAAATGAATCTCTTGAGAGAATCAATTTTTTATGTTCAATAGGGGTTTCTCCGTTTGCTCAACCGTATAGAGATTTAGGGGAAAATCCTAAACCTATTGAACAATGCTTAAAAAATCTTTCTTATTGGTGCAACAATCCGCGCATCAGAAAAACTATTCCGTTTTCTGAATATAGTGAGGCTGTTAGGTATCAATTTAAAAAACATAAAAAGGCGGTTGTATATGCTAGCTTGTGATGAATGTAAAATGCCATGTACTGATTGCCCGGTGGGTGCTATGAGCGAATTAGAGCAAATGCGTACCCTTGGCAATGGGAATAGCGGTGCTGGTTATGAATTGCTTTACAGGATTATCAAGGGGCTTGAAAGAGCAAGACGGCTGCATCCTGTTTTTGCGGAAGGAAAATATCAGGCATTGGGCAGAATCAGTGCCGAAGTCGGGGAATTAGTGCAGGCCGTTGAAAAAAATGAAGGCACTGAAAGGGAAAAGTCAGAGATTATCGACTGCCTTGTTGTGCTGATTAGGGCTTGGCTGAATGAACACGAATAAACGCGGTCGGCCTCGGCGGTTTAAGTTCTGCCCTGTATGCGGGGCTGACGCCTTGCGTGAATACGGCGTTTTCAAGTCAGGCCATTGCACAAGCGTTTATTGCTTGTGTGCGTCATGTGGTGAGCGTATTCGCCTTGTTTCTCCGGGGGATAGTTGGTTTCGTGTGCGTACTGCGTCTCTTGAATTAAAAAAACCCTCCAGAAAATAGGTGAACGGCTATCTATTTTTTGCTTGCTCTGATATTCTATGCCCAAATTTTAGGGGCAGACGGCATGGCAGACATAGCGTACATATCGGATTTTCTGAACAGAGACGGCGTAGAAGGGCCGCGTGTGACAACGGGTTACATACCGTGTTGGTTGCGTGGTACTGGGCATAGCAAGAGCGCAAACTTTAAGGGCACTGCCAATCAGCATCCAAGCGATTTTGAAGCAATGGGCGCGTCTGGTGTTACTATCGCCACTGGCTGCGATATGGGGCAGACTGATATTTCAACGCTCCGTGGTTACGGTGTTTCTGATGCCCTGATAAGCAAGCTGTCAACTTACATCGGCCTCAAGAAAGATGCCGCAATCAAGATGCTCTCGCATTTTCCCCTGCAAATAACTCCCGATGAAGCGGCAGAATTAGATCACGCCATTCATGGCGGTTATCTGCGCCGTTATGTGCGTCCAGCCTACGATAACACCTCAAGTGTTCCCTTTGATGCTCTGCCCCGGCAAGCGCAAGCCGTTGTTTTCTCCGTGTGCTTCCAGAAGGGTTGCGGCGGTGTGCGCCGTGATTGGCCTAAGACGTGGCGTTATCTCACGACACAGAACTGGCAGGCCGCAAGTAATGAACTGTGCAACGGCTTTTCGCAGTACAAGCTCCGTCGCCGTATCGAAGGCAATCTGCTGAAGGAGTTGTTCTGATGTTCGGCTGGCTTGATCGCCTCTTTGGCATGGGCGAGAAAATTATTGATCGCAAGCTGCCCGATGCCAACGCCTCACGCGAACAGCAAACGGGAATCAATCGCGTCGAGATCGAAGGCGCTCCGCAATCACGCCTCCGTCTCTGGCGTTCCTTTCTTGGCTGGGTGCTGTCAATCGGCTTTCTGTGGGAACTGATTCGTCCAATTATCTTGCATTACTGGCCCTCGGCTGACTTGCCCCCGTCAATGGCGAAAGAGATAACCACCCTCTTGCTCGGTATGCTGGGGCTAGGCTTTTGATGGGGGGTGAAGAAATGGAAATATTTCTGCACATAATCGCCATTGTTACCCCGGTGCTTACGTCAATATGCCTCTATGTGCTGAGAGATATTCGCACAGAACAAAAGTTGCTCCGCGAGGACATGGAGCGTTATGTGCGGTCGGAAACCTGTAGGGCACATCGTGAGTCGCTACAGCAACAAATTGATACTCTAAGAAAGTGTGGGAAATAAATATGCTTATCGTTGAACAGAATGAAAAAACTGGTGTGCTTGAAGTTGGTAAAGGAAAAAAATTTGAAAGAATCCGCAGGATTACGGGCTACCTCGTCGGCACATTGGATCGTTTCAACAATGCCAAGCTCCGTGAGGTTCACGACAGAGTGAAGCACGGATAGTTTTTTGAGTTTTGATGGAGTAATTCAGCGGCCCCTCTCTGCATTCCGGGGGCCGATTAGGGCAAGTGACAAGCCCGTAACGGATAAACAGCCGCCTTTTTGAAATCTTGCTGGGCTGTACAATGCAAGACGCCAATAGTTGCGAAAGTACAGATGAAACCACGGCTGGGCTGATAATTCGCTGAATGAAATTGTCATGGCTATGGAGAAATGTAGCTAACCAAACTTTTTAGGGAATGCTGAACTATGGCTAAAAAAGCTGACGCAAGCGCAATTCAAAAAGTGCTGGATATAGTGAGCACTGGAATTAGCACTAGAAAAGCGTGTGAGAAAGTGGGAATACCGCTTTCGACGTTTCAAAAGCACGTAGACCGTGGTCAATACGCGCGCGCGCGTGAAGACTGTGCTGACCGTCAGTTTGAGGAAATGGAAGATTTAGAGGAAGATTGCAGGCAAGGTAAAATTGCGCCTGATGTTTTTCGAGTGACAATGGATAGCAGAAAATGGCGTTTAGCAAGAATGCGTCCGCGTGTATATGGCGATAAACAATCTGTGGACGTAAAAGCAAACGTGGATTTCATAACGGAAGAACAAAGGGATGCTGCAATTCGTGGCGCGTTGTTAGAGTTAGGAGCCGCAATTGGTACAAAAGACGAATAAGGTTGCGATTGATTCAGCGCATCTTTCTTTGAGCGGGTATATTGGCTTGCAATATCCCGACTATATCTTTTCGCGTCATCATCTCGCCATTATTCGTGCTCTTACCAGTGTTGAACGTGGGGAAACAAAACGTCTGATAATTTCTATGCCTCCACGTCACGGAAAATCAATGCTGGTTAGTGAATTTTTCCCTGCTTGGTATTTAGGTCGCCATCCTGAGAAAAGTATCATCACGTCAAGCTATGCCTCAGAGTTAGCCGAAGACTTCGGGCGCAAGGTTCGCAATCAGTGTCAGTCGGCAGAATGGAAAGCAACTTTCCCAAATGCTTCTCTTGACCCGTCCAGTCAATCTAGTGCGCGTTTCAATCTGCTTCAAGGTGGCAGTTATTATGCTGTTGGTGTTGGCGGTGCTACTACGGGCCGCGGCGCTCATGTGTTCCTCATTGATGACCCGGTGAAGGACAGAGAGCAAGCCGACTCCGAAACGATACGGCGCAAGGTGAAGGATTGGTATCGCTCCGTTGCTTATACGCGCCTCATGAAAGGCGGTGCCGTCATTATCGTGATGACGCGTTGGCATGAAGATGATCTAGCAGGTTGGTGCATGGAAGAGCAGGGCCATGAAGATTGGGAACTGCTTTCACTGCCTGCGATTGCGGAAGAACATGACGCGCTCGGCAGGGCCAAGGGAGAAGCGCTTTGGCCTGAACGGTTCGATTTGCCATTGCTTGAAACGATACGGCAGACTGTTGGCCCTCGTGAATGGCAAGCATTGTATCAGCAAAAGCCGGCTCCAGATGAAGGCGCATATTTCAAGCGTGAGTGGTTCGCAACGTATGACACTTTGCCTCCATATTTGCGCTACTACGGCGCAAGCGATTATGCCGTTACGGCAGACGGTGGCGACTACACTGTGCACGTTCTCGCGGGTGTCGATGAACAGGAAAACATTTACTTGGTTGACCTCTGGCGCGGGCAGACTGACGCTTTGGAGTGGATAGACGCATGGGCTTCAATCGTCACCATGTATAAGCCGCAGATTTGGGCCGAAGAAGGCGGCGTTATTCTCAAGTCGCTTGACCCGATTATCCGCAAGCGTTGTCAAGAGCAGAAGATTTACAGCACCTATCGTCAGCAATTCGCAAGCGTGGCAGACAAGCCGACACGCGCAAGGTCGCTTCAAGCGCGTATGCAGATGGGCAAGGTATTCTTTCCTTCGCCGTCTCGATGCCCTTGGGTTGCGGACTTGATGGCTGAAATGCTTACGTTCCCTGTGGGCAAGCATGATGACCAAGTGGACGCTTTGAGCCTTCTAACGCGGATGCTGGCAGAAATGCGGCCTGCGAAAGTGCCAGTGCCAGAAAAGACTTTGACTGAAAGGGTTAATGAAGCGGCTGCAACGCCGTGGACTGCACATGATTTGTTTGAGAAACATTTTGAAAAGCGTAGACAAGCAAGGGCTGTGTAATGAGTCAGATAGATACGCAAATGCAGGCACAGATTGAGGATGCCGCGCAGGAACAGAATAAAGATTTGCCTGTTTCCTCTGTCGCATGGCTGGCAGAGATTAAGGCCGCGTTGAAACGTGAGAAACAGTGGCGCAAGGATGCCAAGGCTGTTCTTGACCGCTATCGTAATGAACAAAACAAAAGTGACGTTGGGCAGACGGGCGGCTTTAATATCCTTTGGAGCAATACCGAGACGTTACGGAACGCGACATATAACCAGCCTCCGCGTCCTGATGTGCGTCAACGTTGGCAGTCGAAAGATCCTCTCGCGTTGGCTTGCGCTCAAGTATTGGACAGGTCGCTGGAATATGTGCTTGATGTGGGCAATTTCCATTCAGCGGCTATTGCAAGCGTTCTCGACTTTTTCCTCCCTGGTCGTGCCGTCATGCGTGTTCGGTATGAACCAGAAATCGCGCAGCAAGCCCTGCCCGATGGAAACTTTGTGGACATGGTGGCGGGTGAGAACATCGTTTTTGAGCCTGTGTCATACAAAGATTTTGTCCATGCCGATGCTCCTAGCTGGAATAGAGTTGAATGGTGCGCTTTCAGGCATTGGATGACTCGCGCAGATGTTAAGAGCTACTTCCCTGATGTGGACGCTGACGCTCTCTGCTATGTGGAAGGGGCGCATGAAGGCCGCGATGAAGGCAATGACTATGCCTCTCAAAGCTCGCGTGATGACGGAGAGCATACAGACAAAGACGCAAGGGCTGAAATCTGGGAAGTATGGAGCCGTAGAGACAAGCTCGTGCTGTGGGTTTCCAAGGGGCTTGAAAGTGCGCTCAAGTATGAAGAACCGCCTCTTGACTTAGAAAATTTCTACCCCTGCGCGGCTCCCATGTACGCCGTGCCTTCTCCCGATTCTTTGCTCCCGGCTACGCTGTACAGCCAGTACGAGGAACAGGCGCGGGAACTGGACGTGCTGACCAAGCGCATTGAGGCAACGGGCCGCATAGTCAAGTGGCGCGGCCTCTATGACAAAAGCCTCGGTGCGGAGGTGGAACGGCTTCTTACAAGCGCCGGGGACGGAGATTTAATCCCCACGGATGCCATAACGAAAATGATTGAACGTGGCGGCATTCAGGGGTGCTTGTGGCTGTTCCCGGTGAAAGACGCCGTGGAAACGTTGGGCAAGCTCTACGAGCAGCGCGAAGCCACAAAGCAGACCATATACGAGATAACCGGCATATCCGACATTCTGCGCGGCGTCACGCGGGCCAGCGAAACGGCCACTGCGCAGCAGATTAAGGCGGCGTGGGGTTCTTCCCGCGTTGACGGCTACAAGCGCGAGATTCAGCGCTTTTTGGCGGCAACGCTGCGGCTGGCTGCGGAAATTATTGCTGAAACCTACCAGATACAGACGCTTGCCGAAATAACGGGCCTGAAATTCCCCACGGCACAGGAAAAGGCCGCTGCGCAAGCCCAGCTCCAGCAGATTGATATGCAGGGGCAACAGGCCGCGCAGGCCGCACAAATGGGCGATGAAATGGCGAAATATGCTGTTGAACAGCTAAAAAGCCAGAAAGAACAGATACAGAAGTTCTTGGACACGCCTGCATGGGAAGATATACAGGGCGTTTTGCTGTCTGACTTGCAACGCTCCTACAAGGTCGAGATTGAGACTGATTCCACGATTGCCCCTAATCAACAGCAAGACCTCAAAGACCTGTCAGAGACTATGCAGGCCATCGGCGGTTTCGGACAAGTGTTCTTGCCGGGCGTACAGGCTGGAATTATCCCGCCCGACTTGTTTATGGAGATACTTCGGGCGATAATGCAGAAAACTCCGTTGTCGAATATGTTGACGGATAAATTCGATGAATACATGGAACAGCTCGGCAGCTCTAATCCTTTACAAAAACAAATAGATGCGTTAAAGGGAGAGTTAGAACAGGCCAAAGATGAACGCGGCTTAAAAGAAGAAGCGTTGAAACTGCAAGGCGCAGAGATACAGTCTCGCGAGAAGATTGAAGGCGCGAAACTACAGCTTGAAGCGCAAAAGCTCAATCTGCAAGGTGCTGAAATAGCCCAAAAGCCGCAGATAGAGGCCATGAAAGCGCAGAACGATTTGCAGAAGGCCAGTATGGACGCGCAGGCTAAAGCGCAACAAATGGCAATGCCGGGGTTAGTGTGATGTCAGCGCACAAGATATACGGCCCTTGGGGTAAAGATAAACAGTATATATGGCTGGACGCTGATGACATAAGCCGTGGCGAAGATGCCGCGTCACTTACTGTCATGGTACAGCCTAATATTTCATACGCTAGTCCAATTGACGGCAAGCCTGTAACAACATGGGCGAAACGTAAATACGACATGGAGAGCAACGGCTGCATGGACGCCCGCGAAGGTCGCGCCTGTGCTGCTGATGCAAGACGTAACTGGAAAACTGGCCTTGAAGGTCTAACACACGCCGAGATGGAAAGTTACCTCTCTCGGTAAGGGGATTTTATGGACGAAATGGAAAGCACGGTTGCCGAACCTGAAACCGTAGAAACGGAAGGGCCATCGGCTGAGGAATCTCTTAACGCAGAACTGGACGAAATTTACGCCTCGCACACTGATGAAGGCGATGCGACGCAGACGGTTGCCCCTGAAAAGGTCGGCACTCCTGAGCAGGCGCAGCCCGAACCAGAAGCGCAGGCAATTCCCGCCCCTGCTACTTGGGGTAAAAATTCGCAGGAATTGTTTAATCAGTTGCCCCGCGAATTGAAGGAACAGGTGGCGAAGCGGGAAACAGAACGGGAACAGGTGCTAGGACGCGCCTTTAACGCAATGCAGATGATGCAGAATATGCAACCCGTCATGCAAGGCTTTAAGGAGCTACAGCCCTATTTCCAAGCGTTTCGTGGTGCTGACGGTTCCCCGCTTTGGGGTAATCCTGCCGCCATGATGAAAGAGATTTCCGATGTGCTTAACGTGAAGTCCTTAATTATGCGTGACCCGCAGGCCGGACTGCAAGCCGTGCTGAGTTGGGCACAGGCCGCAGGTCTGAATCTTGCCCCGTCAGAGGACGGTCAGCAAGTTGACCCGCAGGTTATGGCCTTAAGGCAAAGGCTTGCACAGTTGGAACAGGATAATCAACGCCGTGATAACGCGGAACGGGAACGCCAAGCTACAGCACAACGTCAAGAGGCGATTGTCAGCGTAGCCAATGGCTTAAATGATTTCGCACAGGCCAAAAATGAGGCAGGCGAACCGCTTTACCCTCATCTCTTTGGTGACCACGGCGCAAAAGTCGGGGAACTCATGGGCCGTTGGATGCGTGCAAACGCAGGCCCTGATGGCATAACCCCGGAACTGTTTAAATCCGCGTATGAGACTGCCATTTTCTCGGTGGCAGAGACGCGGGAGGCGGAATTTAAGGCTAGGGAACAGGCGCGGGTGGAACAGTTCAAAAAGAACAGTGACCGCGCTCGCAAGGCGGCTGGGATAAATCCACGCGCCAATCGTGCGCCGGAGGTTGACCCCAAAAAGCCGATTGAAGAAGTCTATGAAGATATATGGGCCAAATATAATACGGCCTGATAGGAGATATAACAATGGCTAATCCTAACAGCATGTTTACGGAACTTACGGTTTCGACCCTCAAGAATCGCCGTAAAGACATCATCGACAACATGAGCGCCCACAATGCGCTGTATAAGCGTATGAAGGAGCGCAACAATCTTCAGACGTTGGATGGCGGTACCACGATTGTGGAAAATCTCGACTTTGCCGAAAATGCCACTCTGACGCGCTATAGCGGCTACGATACGCTGAATATTAACCCCAGCACTGTCTTTACTGCGGCTGAGTTTGAATGGCGTCAGTATGCAGAGAACGTGGTTTACAGCGGTCGTGAAATGCGTATTAACATGGGCAATAAGACCCGCGTCTTTGACCTCGTTCGCGCTCGTGTTGATAATGCTATCCGCACTGCCGCTAATGCAATGAACCGTGATATGTATAGCAGTGGCGCACAGTCGAACCAGATTGGCGGCTTGCAGTTGCTGGTTGCTGATACGCCTACTAATACGGTCGGTGGCATCAGCGCGGCTACCTATGGATGGTGGGCTAACCAGACGTTCTCTCTTGCGGAGAACGCCGATGGTACGGCTATCAAGACTGCGATTGACAAGGCGTATATCGCCCTCACTCGCGGCACTGACAAGCCCGATTTCATCCTGATGGACCCGGACCTGTATGCCGACTTCGAGGGCAGCTTGCAGGCGTTGCAGCGTTATACTTCGGCGCGTGAAGCTGAGGCTGGCTTTGAATCCCTGCGCTACAAGGGCGCGGACGTGTTCTTTGACCAGGTGACGGATGATAACGGTAACTCTGTGATGCCTAGCGGCCACATTTACCTCATCAATACGTCGTTCTTGAAGCTCCGTCAGCATCGTGATGCGGAATGGACTGTTGCTGAGGACAAGTTCCCCGTCAATCAGGACTCCGTGATTATTCCGCTGCTTTGGATGGGTAATATGACCATATCCAACCGCAAGCGTCAGGGTGTTATCGTGCAGAATGGCGGCGGCGGTTCTGATACCGACACTACCACCAGCTCGGATACCACTACGACCAGCGATACGACCACCACAAGCGATACCACGACCACCTCGGACACCACCACAACTTCCGAATAACACTTTAACTTGGGGCGGGGGCTTATGCTCTCGCCCCTAACACAAGGAAACATCATGCCCCAGATACAGTTTGAACAGTGCGCTGTGGAAAACATTGCTAAGTCTAACAAGCTCGGTAAAGCGTGTTTTGAAGATGGTATTTGCGCAACGATTACGATTGACCCGAAAACTAATATAAAATTTCCGTTCCCTGCTATGCGCAAGGGTGAAAGTGAGGCGGCTTTCATTGAACGGCTGCCGCTTGAACTGAAAAACAACTGGGTGAATGAAGTTCTTGCGTATTGCAAGGGTAAAGAGTTCTGCGACGGTACGCCTTTGCAGTCTATGGCGTGGCTCTCTCCGGGGCAGATTGAAACTCTCCGTAGTGCTGGCGTTTCCAGCGTTGAACGCTTGGCGAAAGTCACTAGCGGCATACTTGAACCTTTCGGGCTTGATGGCAATGACCTTTCCCGCAAGGCTAGGGCTTGGCTTGATGACCAAAGCGGTAAAGCCGTTGCCACGATTCAGGCTCAGGGCGCGGAATTGGATGCGCTGAGGGCACAGAATGAGGAAATGCGGCAGGCCGTGGAGTTTCTACAGAAACAACTTGCTTCAATGCAGGAAACAGGCGGCAAAAGAGGCCGCAGGGCAAACTGATGGCTACTACGCTTGATATAATACAGGATTGTATTGACCGCCTGTGTGTTGCCAGTCATCCGTCTACGCTTAACACTTCGGACGATACCCAGCGGCAAATGCTCGCCTTGCTGAATGAAACGGGGCAAGACTTGACGCTCTCTTTCCAGTGGCAGGCTCTTACTATTCCCGTTGTCGATCAGGCGGCTGATGATGACCGTAATATGTCTGACCAGGGCGATATAGATGACCTTTGCCCCGGCTTGTCTCGCTTTGTGGATGATTGCCTGTACCTTAACGGGCGCATGATGCCGCTTATCGGCCCTATGTCCACGCAGGGCCGCACTTTTATGAGGGCTGGCGGCATGGCGTTGCTGTACGGCTTTTTTATAGAAGGCAACCATCTTTGGATAACCTGCCCTACCACGTCAGAACAGGAATTGCGCTTTGCGTACATCAGCAAAAACTGGGCTACGGATGCTGACGGGAACGGCATTGACAGGCTGACACAGGCAACGGATACGCCATTGCTTGACAGTCGTTTGCTTACTCTGGGCGTTGTGTGGCGTTGGTTAAGCCGTAACGGTCTGCCCTATCAGCAGGAATTTCTTAATTATGACAATGCGTTAAGGTCTTTGCAGGCAAGCGATACTCCGCGTGGCGTGTTGAATGCGGGTGGGCCGCAGGCGTATGACCCGCGTAATTCGATACTCGGTGGCGTTGCCCGTCCGTGGGCATAGGGGGATAAAATGGGTGTTCGTGCTGACATAGTGGCAACGGCTAAAGCTACGGTAGGCCATATAATCCGCTACATAACGGGCGGCGGTGCAGTCAATGAAATGCCGAATCGGCAATACTTGGATTTTGCCGGTAACTGTACGGTTCAAGATGACGGTACTGGTATAAAAGTAACCGTTCCCGAAGTGCCTGCCGGTTCCGTTACTGTCGGCAATGTCACGTTGACGCCTCCCGGCTCCATGCCGACAATCACCAATAGCGGCACGGATATACACGCCATATTGGATTTCACGCTCCCACAAGGCGTACAGGGGCCACAAGGCGAAACAGGCCCTCAAGGCCCGAAAGGTGATACCGGCGGACAAGGCCCTCAAGGGCCGCAAGGTGAACAGGGCGAAACAGGGCCTAAAGGCGACACTGGACCGCAAGGGCCGTCTGGGCCGCAAGGTGAACGTGGGCCGCAAGGCGAACAGGGGTTGCAAGGGCCGCAGGGATTGCAGGGCATTCAAGGCCCACAAGGCGAAACAGGGCCGCAGGGACCGGAAGGGCCGCAGGGGAAACAGGGCATACAGGGGCCGCAAGGTGAAACAGGCGCGACAGGCGCAACCGGCCCCGCTGGTGCTGATGGGTATTCTCCGACTGCAACTGTTACGTCTACGGAAACTGGTGTATCTATATCCATAACTGATAAAAATGGTACGACAACGGCGTCTGTGGTAAATGGTGTGACGCAATCAGATATGGAGAGTTATGTTACGCAGAACTGTGTAACTCTCACTGGCGACCAGACTGTGGGTGGTACTAAGACGTTTACAGGTTCAAGTCAATCGGTAGCTATTCGCCTAAGAAATGAAGGTGTTGTAAAAGGAACTAACCCGTCTGAAAATAAATACTATAATTTTATGTTTTTGGAACAAGAAGGTACTGCAAATAAAAATACTCTTGCAGCTCTTTCTTCTACTGTGTTTACTAGTGGCATAGTTGCAGCAGTTTTAACAGCTTACAAATTCGTTGCAAACTCTACTGACGCTGCTCAATTACTTCTTAACTATCCTTTAAGTGGTGACCCAAGTTGTACTCCGAATCCTGATAACGCTGTTACTCTAGGTTCAAGTTCTAAGAGATGGAAACAGCTCTATGCAGGCACAACAACCATATCCACCTCTGACCAACGCCTAAAGGATAACATCTCCAGTATTCCTGATGCTGTCTTAGATGCATGGGGAGAACTGAATTTCTCTCAATTCCAATTCAAGGATGCCATCAAACAAAAGGGAGAGAGCGCCAGATTCCATACAGGCATGATAGCTCAGGCTATTCTCAACAAGTTTACTGAGAAAGACTTAGACGCAACCAAGTATGGTCTACTCTGTCACGATTCTTGGGATTCCGAAGAAGAAGAGAGAGACAAAGAAGGGAATATCATCAAAGAGGCTAGCCCGGCTGGCGACCTTTATTCTCTCAGATACGAAGAATGTCTCTGCATGGAGGCCGCGTATCAGCGCAGACGTGCTGACAGATTGGAAGCCAGAATCGTGGCGCTGGAGGATAAGCTGTCATGACGTTCATCGATTTTCTTGGCGGCGATACTACGCCCATCGAACATAGCATTTATGGTTTTTGTATACAGTCAATCGTGATGCTTTGTCTGTGGTGGCTGTCTCCCCTGCTTGCCATCGGTGCGGGTGCGGCGGCTGTCATCGGTCTTTACTTCGGACGGGAACACGCCCAGCAACAGCTTTACTGGTCTGGCGGTGATGATTACGAACCGCATGAACTTGGCGTATGGGAGGCCGCGAAGTTTTGGAAGTGGGATTGGCCCTCTCAGATGGATTTGTACTGTCCGACGGTTACTTCGCTCTTGTATGCAGTTATGATGCTGTTTATTGTTGGGAGATAATATATGGCAAAAGGCGTAGGAATCGGATCGTTGCGTTATGCAGGTGGTCAAGACACAGGCATGAGAGCGGCGCGGTACGCTCCGAAACGTAGAAGTCAATCAAAGTTTCTGCCTGCGCCTATCCTTGGGCTTAACACTATGGACCCACCGGAGATAATGAAGCCCGGATACGCCACGGAGCTTATAAACTGGTGGCCCAATGAGAACGGCCTAACAACGCGGGGTGGTTCTTCACCTTGGGCTTATGGTTTTGGAGGGTATCCCGTCAAAACCGTCATGCAGTGGAACAGTCAGATATTGTTCGGCGTTGCTAATGATTCCATTTACTCCGTGTTGGATACGCCTAATTCTGACTATGAAGCTCCTGTATCCTATACGGGGCTGACGGAAAGCAAACTAGATTGGATTAATTTCTCAAATGACGGCGGCACATTCCTTGTGTGCTGTAATGGCAAGGATACGCCTTTATATTTTGACGGCACGGAATGGCAATCGGCGGCATTTACAAAAAGCAACTCCACATTTGACGCCACTGGCTTCTTTGCAGTGACCTCTCATTTATCACGCCTCTGGTGGCTCAAAAAAGACTCTCAGAGCGTTTATTACACGGCTACGAACGCTATACAGGGTGCAATTACTGAGTTTCCTGTAGGCGCTTATTTGCAGCGTGGCGGCTCTCTGGTGGCCTTTGGTGCGCTTACTCAGGATGGCCTGACAGGCAGTAATGATTTGTTCATTCTGATTTCCAGCGAGAGCGAAGTGCTGATGTATTCGGGTACGAATCCCGATGAATCCAACGCATGGAAACTTGTAGGTCACGGGCAGATTCCTCGCCCTGTGGGTGCGCCTCGGTGTATATGCAAGCTCGGCCCTGATCTTGTCGTGATGACTGAATCGGGCCTCGTGAGCATCAATACGGCAATGTCAAAAGAATATCCCGGTCTGGATGCCACTATCAGTGAGAAAATACGTTCGCATTGGGATAACCACCTAGCAACTTACGGCAGAGGGCAGGGCTACGATATTTGCGTATATCATGGACGTGATTTGATTATTGTAAATCTCCCCGGCCCTATTGGTACGACTCAGCTTGTTGTCAATCCTCAAACGAAAGCTTGGGGGCAAATACAAGGATGGGAAAATATCAACTGTTTCTGCGAATATCAGGGGCGGTTGGTAGGTGCTGGCAACACGGCTATATTTGCGCTTGACTATCAATACATGGATGCCGTCAATGGTACTTTGTGGATAGATGGAACAGGCATTTGGGCGCGGGATGAAGATGACCCTGACGGTTCGGAGTGGGCTCGGGATGCCGACGATGAAGGCGGTAGCACATGGAATATTTACTTTGCCGTGCCTGAACCCGTCCATGCACGGTGCAAGCATGGTTTTGTTGCTCTTGGTGGTCAAGTCAAAAAGAGGTTTACACTTGCAAGACCGTATATAATCAGCACTTCACAGCCTGCGGCATGGTTTGACCTTGCGGAAGATTTTAAAGACGGCGACCAGCTCTCTGAAATGTTCCCTGAAAAGGAAATTTCTCCGGGCGCGGAATGGTATGTGTCGGATTGGAATCGTGACGCCTACGATATAAGTGGCGCAGATTGGATGGTTGGCGAAGGTGAGAAACAAATGCGATCCCGTTGGATGCAGGCAAAAGGCTACGGATATTTTTGCGCTCCGATAGTTGCCATCGATGCAAGTAATCAACACGCTACATATACGGGATGTGAAATTCAATATGAAACCGGCAATACTATATGATGCGGATTCAGAGGTTGCTGCATGGGTATTCAATCAATTACCCTATGCGCCTCACAATCTTGCAGAGTTGCCGAAAGATTGGTATCGTGCAATCGGTATCGTAAGACACGGTAAATTGATTGCCGGGGTTGTATGGCATGACCTACAGAAAAACCTTGGTGATGTACAGATTTCAATAGTTGGCAAAGGGCCGTGGATAACCAAGGATATAGCAAACATCATAACATCTACGCCGTTTGAACGGTTCGGCGTAGCTCATTGCACGGCAAGACACGCCGCCAGTAATGTGAAAGCTACCGTAGGAATCCAAAGACTAGGCTGGATTTTCGAGGGGCGGCAATCACTTGCTTGGGATGGCAAAGAAGACGCCCTGTTATTCGGCCTGACAAAAGAGAGGTCGCAAACATGGGCAGCACGGTCGGCAGCGTATTCGGCTCCGGTGCGAAGGGCGAAAGCGAAAGCAGCGGTTCTAGCTCCTTTAGCAACGATCCTGTAAACAGCTATACACCTTTTGGCAGTGTAACTTATAAGCAAAATGACGATGGCAGTTGGGATCAGACTGTTAAATTGTCTGATAACCAACAAAAAATGCTGAATCAGCAAGAGACGTTCGGCATTAAGTCTGGCGACTACGCCACTAATAATGCACGGCTTACGGGCGCTCTTAATCAGTACGTCACACCACTAGACACTTCCGGTTTATTCAGCCTGTCAGCAAATGGCGATACTCCGCTTGGCACTCAGCTTGCGGAGTCTTTCGGTTTGCAGACAAGCGGCTTTAATCCTGAAACGTATGGCAAGGCGTATGATACGCTTTTGACTTCGTACACTCAGGGTATGCAGTCTGAAAAAGACCGTCAGGCATCCAATTTAGCGCAACAGCTTGCCAATCAGGGCATCCGTCAAGGTTCTACAGCTTATGATAGGGCTATGAGTGACTTTGAAAATACATGGTACGAAAATCTTAATAAGGCGCAACAGCAAGCCGCTAGTGACGCATACAAGTACAGCTCTGAGGATGCCTCGCTCAATAATGCGGCTACTACACAGGCTTTGCAAAACGCGATACAGGCGAATAACGCCAACCTTGAACAACAGACACTTGAAAATACTTACCTTTATAAGATACTTGAGGCTCTTATGGGCAATACGTCCGTCACTCTGCCGCAGGGCTACACGGGTGCGCCGTTGTCTGGATACGGGCAGTCGCAACAGGAAGGTGAAAGCTCTAGCAGTTCTGGCGGTTTGCTTAACTCAATAGGTTCTTTCTTCTGATAAATAGGGGGTAAAAATATGTTTCCTGCTTTTCTCGGTAGCATGATGCAAGGTCTGATGGGCAATGGTGCGGCTGGCGCGGTTGGTAATATCGCAAATGCCGTGGGCAATATAGATGACACAAGCAAAATAAATACGATGCCAAGCACTGGCGGCATGATGCCGAACAATCCGAATGGGCAGAATGTGGTCGGTGGTATGCCGATGGCACAGGCTAATCCCGGCAATGACCCGCTAATGAGCAAGAACAGCCTTCTTAACGGCATAGGCGGCCCTCTGATGCAGTTTTTTGGAATT
>Ga0310696_10004801_pt1 | contig 16491 bp, 15 predicted proteins | sample AusTroGonzalo_MG_4_FD_203885 | JGI IMG/M metagenome (GOLD analysis project Ga0310696, IMG submission 203885) | Bovine rumen microbial communities from tropical cattle in Woodstock, Queensland, Australia - Gonzalo_02 (v2) (version 2) | ecosystem: Host-associated > Mammals > Digestive system >...
AGGTCCGCCGCCTCACGCAGGAGTTCATCGACGACTTCCTGGGCTACTGGATCCTTCCGGCCAACTCCCAGATGTCCTCCCTGCTGGTGGGCTGCGGACTGCCGGGTGGCATGATGGGCTCCATGATGGCCGACCTTCGTAACTTCCAGGGTGCCATCAATGCCGCCCAGCGCGCCCACGGCCGTCCGGAAATGACCCTCGACACCCTGATGGTGAAGCTCTTCGAAGAGGTCGAATATGTGTGGCCGCGCCTCGGCTATCCGCCGCTCGTGACCCCGTTCAGCCAGTACGTGAAGAACATCGCGCTGATGAACCTGTTCAACATGCTCAACGACAAGCCGCGTTGGTCCTCCATCGACAAGGACGCCTGGGGCATGATCCTGGGCAAGATGGGCAAACTGCCCGGCGAACTGGATCCGGAGATCGTGGCCCTGGCCAAGGAAAAGGGTATGGAATTCTACACCGGCAACCCGCAGGACATGTACCCCAACGAGCTTCCGAAGTTCCGTCAGATGATGAAGGAAGAAGGCTGGGACTGCGGCGAGGACGACGAGGAACTCCTGAACATGGCTATGTTCGAGCGTCAGTACCGCGACTATCGCAGCGGCATCGCCAAGGAGCGCTTCAACAAGGACCTGGCCGATCTGAAGGCCAAGGCCAACGCGCCCATCGTGGTCACCCGTCCCGTCGTGGAGATGCCCAAGTTCTCCGTCGACGAATACGTGGCCAAGTATCCGAAGGCCACCCCGGTGCAGGTTCCCGTCAAGGGCCAGCTCCTGTGGCAGGTGGATGTGGACGACGCCTCCGCCGCCCCGGCCGTGGGAACGGCTGTGAAGGCAGGCCAGGTGATCGGTCACGTGCAGGCCTGGTACGGCATGGAGGAAGTTGTCTCCGCCGTGGACGGCCGCATCGTCGCCGTGGTGGGCAAGCAGGGCGACAATGTGGCGAAGAACGAAATCATCGCCTTCGTCCAGTAAGAAACCGATAAAATACATAGTGAAACAACACCAGTTATCCACAACTGGTGTTGTTTTTTCTATTTGCGTCCTATCTTTGGGGCCATGAGACTGAAGGATTGGAATACGGAAGAGCGGCCCCGCGAGAAACTGCTCAGCAAGGGGCCCGGAGCGCTGGGAAATGCGGAACTGCTGGCGATTTTCATCGGATCGGGCGTGCCGGGGGCGAACGCCGTAAGCGTTGCGCAGGAGCTCCTGTCGTCAGCGGGCGGCCGGCTCTCGGAGCTGTGCCGGCGCCCGGCGAAGCAGCTGATGCGGCAGCGGGGCGTGGGACAGGCGCGGGCCGTCGCCATCGCCGCCGCCCTGGAACTGGGGCGGCGGTACCTGGCGGAGGCCGCCGTAAGGAAGCCCACGGTGAACGGGCCGGAGGACGTGGTGGATATGATGCTGCCCCTGCTGAAGGGACTGGACCATGAAGAATGCTGGGCGTTGTACCTAAACCGGGCGAATGTGGTAACAGGACGGGAAAGACTCACCTCCGGGACGGCCGACTGCACGCTCATCGACAGCAAGCAGGTCCTCCGCCGGGTGCTGGACGAGCAGGCGAAAGCCGTCATTCTCGTGCACAACCACCCGTCCGGTTCTCCCCTCCCCGGCGAATCCGACCTGAAGGCCACCCGGCGGCTGCAATTGGCGCTCAAGGCCTTCGACGTCGCGCTGTTCGACCACGTCATCATCGCGGATGGATCGTACTATTCATTCCAGGATGAAAGGGTTTGCAAATCGGAATAAATTCCTATATTTGTACTTCGAAGTAACCATATTCGAAACCCCATGAAAGTTGTCAATCTCGGTGAGAACCCTTCTGTTCTCAACAATTTCATCGCAGAGATGCGGGATGCCACCATCCAGAAAGACCGTCTCCGTTTCCGGACCAATCTTGAACGCGTCGGCGAGATCTTTGCCTATGAACTCTCCAAGGAACTCACCTACACCGAGAAAGACGTCGTCACCCCCCTCGGTATCGCCCGTGTCGCGACCTGCGACACCCCGCTCGTGATCTCCACGATCCTCCGGGCCGGCCTGCCGCTCCAGAAGGGTGTCTTCAACTTCTTCGACCACGCCGAGACCGCCTTCCTCGCGGCCTTCCGCAAGTACGGCGCCGGTGACTACTTCGAAATCCGGGCGGACTACTGCACCACCCCGTCCCTGGAAGGCAAGACCCTCGTCCTGGCCGACACGATGCTCGCCACCGGCTCCTCCATCGAGGTCGCCATCGACAAGCTCCGTCAGGAAGGCGGAGAACCCATCGCCATCCATCTGGTCTGCCCCATCGCCAGCACCTATGCCGTGGACCATCTCGCCAAGCTCTATGGCGACGAAGTCACCCTCTGGGTCGCCGCCGTCGACGAAGAACTCACCAGCCACAGCTACATCGTCCCCGGCCTCGGCGACGCCGGCGACCTCGCCTTCGGCGACAAGCTCTGATTCCAGCGATTCCCGCAAGCATACAGAAGCCCGGAGCAAGATGTGCCCCGGGCTTCTTGTACGTATGCCTCTGCTTAGAACACCAGCAGGAAGAGGCCGGCGGCCAGGCAGGCGCCCAGCATCGGGCCGGCGACAGGGACCCAGCTGTAGTTCCAGCCGCTGTCACGCTTGCCGGGGATGGGCAGGATGGCGTGGGCGCAGCGCGGGCTGAGGTCGCGAGCCGGATTCATCGCGTAGCCGGTGGTTCCGCCCAGGGACATGCCCAGGGCCATAATCAGGCAAGTGACCGGCCAGGCGCCGATGGCGCCGGTGGATGCGGCCGTCCCGCTTACCTGGAAGGCGTTGCCCTCGAAACCGATGGCCAGGATGATGAACACCAGGAGGGTGGTGGCGATCAGCTCGGAGAGGAAGTTCCGCCAGGGATTCCAGATGGCCGGCATCGTGCAGAAGGTGCCGAGCATGGTGTCGGGCTCGTCGGACGTGGCCTTGTAGTGGTCCTTGTAGAAGACATAGACCAGCAGGGCGCCCACGAAACCGCCCAGCATCTGGGCGACGATATATCCGAGGACCTGGCCCCAGGCGAACTTGCCGGCGATGGCAAGGCCCAGGGTGACGGCCGGATTCAGGTGGGCACCGGAGACGGGACCGGCGACGAGCACGCCCATCATCACGGCGAGGCCCCACGCGAGGGCGATGACGACCCATCCGCCGCCTTTCGCCTTGGACTTGTTGAGGGAGCAGGCGGCGCAGACGCCGTCACCGAAGAGCACCAGGACCAGGGTGCCGATGAATTCGAAGATATACGGGTTGAGGTGCATAGTGTATGAGTTTAGATTTCTCGACTTCGCTCGAAATGACAAGCTATTTGCTTAAGGTGCGGCTGATCGCATCGGCCCAGCCGGCCTTGAGGGCGGCGGTGTCGGCGCCGGAGGGCGTGAAGACGTGCTCCGCCTGCCACTGGGCCTTGATCTCGTCCAGGGAGGACCAGAAGCCGACGGCGAGGCCCGCTAGGTAGCAGGCGCCCATCGCCGTGGTCTCGGTGACCTTCGGACGGATGACCGAGGTGTCCAGGACATCGGCCTGGAACTGCATCATAAGGTTGTTCCGGGAAGCGCCGCCGTCCACTTTCAGCTCGGAGAGCTTCACACCGGCGTCCTTCTCCATCGCCCCGACGATGTCCATCGTCTGGAAGGCGATGCCTTCGAGCGCCGCACGGGCGATATGCGCCGCCGTGGTGCCGCGGGTGATGCCGCAGATGGTACCATGGGCGTACTGGTCCCAATAGGGAGCGCCCATGCCGGTGAGGGCCGGGACAAAGTACACGCCGCCGTTGTCCTCGACCGTCGATGCCAGGGCTTCGATCTCGGAAGAACTCCGGATGATGCCCAGGCCGTCGCGGAGCCATTGGACGACGGAACCGCCCACGAAGATGGAGCCTTCCAGGGCGTAATTGACCTTGTCCCCGATCTTCCAGGCGACGGTGGTGAGGAGGTTGTTGCGGGAAAGGATGGGCTTCTCGCCCGTGTTCATCAGGAGGAAACAGCCGGTTCCGTAGGTGTTCTTCACGGAGCCGGTCTCGGTGCACATCTGGCCGAAGAGGGCGGCCTGCTGGTCGCCGGCGATGCCGCCGATGGGCACTTCATGGGCGAAGAGAGTAGTCTTGGTGACCCCGTACACCTCGGAACTGGAGCGGACCTCCGGCATCATGGACGCGGGAACGTCCAAAAGATCCAGGAGTTCCTGGTCCCATTCCAGCGTGTTGATGTTGAAAAGCATCGTCCGGGAGGCGTTGGAGACGTCGGTCACGTGGACTTCGCCCCGCGTGAGCTGCCAGACGAGCCAGCTGTCCACGGTGCCGAAACGGAGCTTGCCGGCCTCGGCCTTCTCCCGGGCGCCGGGAACGTTGTCCAGGATCCAGCGGATCTTGGTGCCGGAGAAGTAGGCGTCGATGATGAGGCCCGTCTTCTCGCGGATGAAATCGGCCTTGTCACGGAGGGTGTCGCAGAACTCGGAGGTGCGGCGGTCCTGCCAGACAATGGCGTTGTACACCGGTTCACCCGTTTCCGCATCCCAGACGATGGTGGTCTCGCGCTGGTTGGTGATGCCGATGCCGGCGATGTCCTTGCCGTTGATGCCGATCTTGGTGATGGCCTCGGCGATGACGGCGGCCTCGGAGGACCAGATTTCCATGGGGTTGTGCTCAACCCAGCCGGGTTTCGGGAAATACTGGGTGAACTCCATCTGGGCGGTGGAGCGGATGTTGCCTTCGTGGTCGAAGACGATGGCCCGGGAAGAGCTGGTTCCCTGGTCCAGGGCCAGAATGAATTGTTCCATAATTATGTGGTTTCGATCAATTGGCAGATGAGGGTGGCGCTGGTGCAGTCGACCACCTGGACATCGACATATTCGCCCGTACGGTGGCCGCCGCCGGGGAACACGCACATCTTGCTGTTGGAGGCGCGGCCGCACAGGTCGTCCGGATTCCGCTTGGAAGGGCCTTCGACGAGGACGGTGAAGCGCTTGCCGATGTCTTTCCGGTAGCTTTCCAGTGACTTCCGGTTCTGGAGGTCGATGATCTCGTTCAGGCGGCGTGTCTTCACTTCCGGAGGGACGTCGTCGGGATAGTTCCGGGCGGCAAGGGTGCCAGGGCGCTCCGAGTAGGCGAACATGAAGGCCCAGTCGAAGCCGACTTCCTCCATGAGGCTCATCGTCGCGGCGTGGTCCTCTTCCGTCTCGGAGCAGAATCCGGCGATGACGTCGGTCGTAAGGCCGCAGTCGGGCATTACACTGCGGATCTTGGCGACCCGCTCCAGGTACCATTCGCGGTCATATTTCCGACGCATCTTCTCCAGCATCCGGGAGCTGCCGGACTGCACGGGAAGATGGATGTGTTTGCAGATATTGTCGTATGCGGCCATCGTTTCGATGACTTCGTCGCTGATGTCTTTCGGATGGGAGGTGGCAAAACGGACCCGCAGTTCCGGGCTGACCGACGCGACACGCCGGAGCAGTTCCGCGAAGTTCACGGTCTCTTCTGCCGTCTTCCACAGGTAGCTGTCCACGTTCTGGCCCAGCAGCGTCACTTCCTTGTAGCCCTTCTGGAATACGTCGCATGCCTCGCGCACGATGGAGTGCGCGTCGCGCGAGCGTTCCGCCCCGCGGGTGTAGGGCACCACGCAGTAGGAACACACGTTATTGCACCCACGCATGATGGAGATGAAGGCGCTCACGCCGTTCTTGTCCGTCCGGACCGGGGTGATGTCCGCATAGGTCTCATCGCGGGAAAGGAGGACGTCGATCTGGGGCTGGTCCGGCATGAGGGCCTTCAGCAGCCGCGGCAGCGACCGATAGGCGTCCGGGCCCACGACCAGGTCCACCTTCCGCGTATCCAGCAGTTTGTCCTTCAGGCGTTCCGCCATGCAGCCCACGATGCCCACGACCACGCCCGGGCGCCGCTTGCGCTGCAGGTTGAACTGCTCGATCCGGCCCCAGATCCGCTGCTCCGCATTGTCTCGGACGGAACACGTGTTTGCTATGATCAGGTCCGCCTCCTCCATCGACTCCGTCCGCTCATATCCCTCTCCCGCCAGGATGGAGAAGATGACCTCCGTGTCGTTCACGTTCATCTGGCAACCGTATGTCTCTATGTAGGCTTTCTTCATATTCAAAGTTCCCTCCGCAGGCGGGCCTTGGGGATGTCCAGTTGGGCGCGGTATTTCGCGATGGTCCGGCGGGCGACCTTGTAGCCCTTGGCAGTAAGAGCGTCCACCAGGTCGTCGTCCGTGAGCGGGTTGTGCTTGTCCTCATTGTCCACCAGGTCGCGGAGGACCTTCTTGATCTCCCGGGTAGAAACCTCTTCGCCCTCACTGTTCTCCAGACCCTCGGAGAAGAAGTACTTGAGCGGGAACACGCCGAAGTGCGTCTCGATCCACTTGCTGTTGACCACGCGGGAGATGGTGGAGATATCGAAGCCGGTACGCTCGGCGATGTCCTTCAGGACCATCGGCTTCAGCGAGGATTCGTCCCCGTCGATGAAATAGTCGTGCTGGTACTCGATGATGGCCCGCATCGTGCTCTCCAGGGTGTTCTGGCGCTGGCGGAGAGCCTCGATGAACCACTTCGCGGCGGCGATCTTCTGGCCCACGAACGTAGCGGCGTCCTTCTGGGAACGGTCCGTGGAATACTTCCCGTTCTCCATGATCTCCGCATAGCGGCGGTTGATCCGGAGCTCCGGGATGGAGAAACGCGGCATGGACAGGATCAGCTCGCCGTTCTCGTAGTCCAGTCGGAAATCGGGGACGATCTGCTGGGCCTGGTCGGCATAGCTATCGTCGATCTGGCCACCGGGGGAAGGATTGAGTTTCTTGATCTCGTCCAGGACGGCCTTGAGCTGGTCCGCGTCCAGGTGGAAGCGGTTCATCAGCTTCGGGAACTGGCGGCCCTTGAACTCGTTGAACCCGTCGCGAAGGATGCGGACGGCATTGGCCACGGCCGGGGTCTGCTTCTTGTCCTCGAGCTGGATGAGGAGGCACTCGCGGAGGTCGCGGGCGCCCACGCCGGAGGGTTCGAACTGCTGGATGATCTTGAGCATCGCCTCCACCTCTTCCGCATTGGTGGTGATGCCTGCCCGGAATGCGAGGTCGTCCACCAGCGATTCGATGTCACGGCGGAGGTAGCCGTCGTCGTCCAGGCTGCCGATGATGAAATTGGCCACGGCACGCTGGTGCTCGGTCAGGTTCCGGTACCCCAGCTGCTCCTGGAGGCTCTGGGTGAAGCTTTGCTTGACGGAGAAGGTATTGTACTCGGGGCGTTCGTCCTTGCCCCAGTTGTTCACGGAACGGTTGTAGTACGGGGTGGGATCGTCGTCGTCCGAGTAGGAGTTGTAGTTCTCCTCCAGGGAGCCGCCGCTGTTCTCGCGGTCCTCCACCTCGGAGATGGACAGGTCGCGGGGTTCGTCCGAATCGCCGCCGGAAGCGGGCGTGTCGTCAATGACGGGATTGTCGTTCAGCACCTCGCGGACATGCTGCTCCAGGGCCTGCACCGGCATCTCGATCAGCTTGATGGTCTGGATCTGGAGCGGCGAGAGCTTCTGCTGAAGCTTCTGTTCAAGTCCCTGCTTGACCGTGGGCATAACCTAGCGCGGATAATTGATGGTCTCCTTGAGGATGATGGCGGTCGGATAGGCTCCCTTGAGGGAGTGGTATACCTTCAGGGCCTCATCCTTCGTCCGGAAGTCGCCCACGCAGACCTTGAAGTTGGGGCTTTCGAATGTCCGGTACACACCGATGCCCGGATAGGCGCCGGAGATGGACCTGGCAACCGCCTCGGAGCGGTTGCGGGCGTTCTGGCCATTCTCGAAATAGACGCGGATGCGGTAGCCCGTCAATTTCTTGGACGCGTTGTTGGAGACATAGTTGTCAAAGGCGGAGCGCATCGCCCGGCTCTGGTTCACGGTGACGCCGGAACCCAGGACCGACAGGATGCTCCGTCCCACGAGGGTGGAGTCCACCTGCGCGGAGCCGTTATCCACCCGGTATTCCTGCGCCCGAAGCGTCAGGCACGGAAGCAGGGCGAGAAGGAAAAGGACCAATAATCTTTTCATCATGCTAATCACTGAACTGGGACAGGTCGATGCCGTTGAAGGTCAGGACGGTTCCCTTCCCGCCTTTCAGGCTCACCCGTAGTTTCACATCGGCCGTCATGCCTTCCATGGACCGCCGCGCCGCGATGGCGAGCAGGTCCAGCAAGGAGACCTTCTCCGCCAGGACGGCCGTGCAAGGCAGTTCATACACTTGCACACTCCGTGCCTGGACCGGCAGCTCGCCGGCCGTGAAGCGGGCGATTTCCCGGTCGTAATGCTTGACGACACCCGATACATCCTGCACCGTGAAGGAGATGGAAGGATTGTCCAGGCCGAGGAGCAGGACCGCGTCCATCGACCGGGAGGAGGTGGGAACCAGGTACTTGACACCGACCGACGTCACGCTCAGATCCTTGATCTTCGCGACGTCGCAGCCCCAGAGGCCCGCCAGGACCCCGAGGAGCAAGGCTCCGATCCCGATTTTCCGCCAAAACTTCATTCCTTCACGTTGCAATAATATACAAAGATAGCAAATTTCTCAGACAATCACCTTGTTCTTCTTGTACAGGGCCCGGAATTCCCGGGGCGTCACCCCGCGCTTGGCCTTGAAGATGCGGTTGAAGTTGGACAGGTTGTTGAAGCCGCATTCGTAGCAGATTTCGGAAATGTTCCTAGCCGTATCCACGAGCAGGCGGGCGGCGTTGCCCAGCTTGATGTCGATCAGATAATCCGACAGCGTCCGCCCGGTGCGGAGCTTGAAGAACCGGCTGAAGGCCGACGGACTCATTCCCACCATGTCGGCGAGGTCCGCCAGGTGGACCATTTCCGTGTAGTGCTCGTCAATGTACTGCTTCACCTTCAGGATGCGCCGGCTTTCCGAACTCTTCGCCGCGTGCGCGAAAGAGGTACTGGCCAACACGCGGGCGTCTTCGGAAGATGCCAGCTCGTTGAGCAGCAGCAGAAACTGCAGGAACTGCCGGAAGCGGTCCTTCTGGGAAGGGAGCGTATCGAGGATATGGTACACCTTCATGATGCTGGACACCGGGAAGGCCAGGCCGTGCTCCGCCTGCTGCAGCATCCGCCGGATGGCGGCGAACTGGTTCTTCGCCAGTTGCTCCGGCGAGAACATGTCGCGCGGGAACTGGATCGTAATCTCCCGGATATCCTTGGATTGGCAGTCTCCCTGCTCCCACACGTGTTCCAGATCGTCGCCGCCCACGAGCACAAGGTCGTAGTCCCCGATCGTTTCCACGCTGTCCCCCACGATGCGTCGCACCCCGGCGCCACCCTCGATGAAGTTCAGTTCAAACTCCTTGTGCTGGTGGACCGGATAGGTAAATTCGGTCTTGTGCCGCTCTACGATGTAGAAAAAGTCCTTCTCGGACAGCGGGGTGATTTCGTTCAGTACGTCGCTCATGTCGCAAAGATACGAAAAAATGACTACCTTTGTCACTGCATGGACTCCGGACAGCATATCGGCTGGTTCGCCCTCATCACACGGTGGGGGCAGTGGAAGAAGATTTCCCTGCGGCTCCAAGAGCTTGGAGTCGGATGCTTCATTCCGCCGTCCTACAACACGCTGGTTTTCCTCCACACCGGCAAGGACAGGGCCCTGAGCCTGGTCAATTCCGGCGAAGTGAAAGGCCGATTCATCGTAGACCATGCCACCCACGCCATCCTGGAAGTGCCTGACAAACAGATGGAGGCCTTCATCAGGGTCGTGACAGAATATCCGGACACCCCCGTGACGAATGACTTCCCCATTACGAAAGGGGCCCGCGTCAAGGTGGTCCGCGGACCGCTGAAGGGAATTGAAGGAGAAGTGGAAGATACCCCGAACGGGGTCCAGCTGGTTGTGGGCATCGAGTCCCTGATCTGTGCCAGGATCACGATTGCCCGGACGGATGTCGTACCTGCCTAATGTCTTTACTCCAGCCTATGAAACGTATATTATTCTTAATAATCGCCAGCATCGGTTCTGTCTCGCTGGGAGCCTGCGAGGGGATAATAGACTTGGAAACTCAATTCGACATCGCATTCGGTGAGACCGATGGGGGCAACGGTGACGGAAGCAATAACAGGGGAAGCATCGGGATTGGCGTCGGTGTTGGTTTTGGCAATAGCGGACCTGAGGAAGACGATGCAATACTGGAATATGAAGACATCATTCCGCCCGAAATAATCAAATCAGCAAACGTACAGGGAGGCGATTGCTGGGGAGATTACTTCTTCCAATTCGGAACGAACAATACTCGGATCAGGGTTTACGACCTAGCGCTTAAGACTTATGTCCAAAACGTCTATATTCCTAATGATCAGAAAGGATTTGTCCCGAACTGCCATTGCAACACTGTTGCATTCGGGACGGAGTATTACGATACAGAAGATTTGTTCCCTCTGATCTACGTTTCCACCGGATTTGGAGTCGATGGCTATACCGGCGCCTTGGTATATCGGATTACGAAGGATTATAGAGGATCATTCTCTGCCTCTCTTGTACAGACCATCAAATTCCCCAACATGACGACGTCCTGGACAGAATTCATTCCAGCCGGCGGTTATGCTTATCTCTGCTACCCAGGCGAACGAACCGCCTATAAAGTCGAAATGCCAAAACTGAAACAAGGTAACCTTGTGTTCATTGATCCATCCGATGCTCTGGAAGTCTATCAGTTTCCCCCTCGACCAACCTGGATGGGTTCATCCAGAAATCAAGATAATTTGTTCCGTGATGGAAAGATCATTTTCATCACTGGTGTATCGCAAGGCTTTATCGGCCTTGTGGTTTTAGATCTGAAGGAGCGCAAATGGGAGCGGATTATCAATTTCAAAAAAAACGGGCTCACAAGTGAACCCGAGAGCATTTTTATCTGGCAAGGGAGCATTTGCGTTGCCCTTAGTGGCCGGATTGTGAAACTAAAACTCTAGAGATACCCCAGGAAGAGCCGCCAGAAATAATGCTCGAGACGGGCGTAGGGCGCCCAGACTACCTCGCGCGGATACTGGCTCAGATGGGAAAGGACGCGGGAGGATTTCCGGAAAAAACGGTGCAGACGACTCTCGTCGGCCTTCTGGTAGTTGCGTCGATCCCCCACGCCGAAATTACCGCCGCTGATGGTCTCCTCCATGAGTTTCCGTCCCAGTTTGGGATCCCGCGGACAAAGGAAATACTCCTCCTCCAAACCGAAATTGAACCAGAGCGATTCCATCATCGCCGCCGTGAAACGGCCCATACCCAAATGACGGAGGGCCTCCATCACCGGTTTCCGGTCGGCCGGGTCCAGGATCCGAAGGGTGAAATAATAATCCATCATCTGTCGTAGGCCGATTCCGCCTTCCAGGTAATGATGGAACATGTGCGCCATGCAATAGACGGCATCAAAACGAGGGGACGGCATGGACAGGGTCACTCCGTCGCGGATAGGGGTCTCCTTTTCCAGATACCACTGCAGGCGGGCGTTCAGGAAAGGATTGTACATCTTGCCCGGGTGAAAATGGATCTCGACTTCCACGTCCGGGAAGAAATCGGCCTTGCACTCCTGGTAGACAATGTCGAAAGGGTGATAGGATGTCCGCAGGGACTTCAAGATGGAACGGTGCGTGCCCGCCACCCATACATCGATGTCCCCGCACATCCGCCGCTCCGGGATGGGATAGAGCCGGGACAGGGCAGTACCCTTGAGGATGCACCCGCAAAACCCGAGTTTTTCCAGGATGGGAACCATCTCCTCCGTCCGTTTCAGATGCAGGCTGTGAATCTCGGCGATCATTTCCGTCAGGCGATGCCAGGAATCCAGGATATCCTGCGGAGGGAGCTGATGCTCAGGGATACGGCTGATGCCATCGTAGCAGACGCCGATGAGCGCCTGCTGGCGGGCCATCCGGAACATGACGGCCCAATCCTTGGGCGTCGGGTCCTTCCGGAAGGAAGATTCCCTGCCCAGGGAGATCAGAAGCAGGTTTCTGAAAGGATGCATGAAGCGTTAGCGCCGGTCATCCCAGCCGAAAGGATGGTGGGACAACGGCAGTTTGGCCAGCGGATGATAATCCCCTACCAGGCCCACCGGCGTCGCGTTTCGAATCTGGCTGACAATCTCGATGCAGGGACGCGCTTCACCGATGCGGAAGCCGTTCCCCGCCAGGATTTGCCGGTAACTCTCGGTATGGAGCTCGGTAAATCCCTGGGAGAACTCAAATTCGCTGCCATCGATGGACAGGGTCCGATACGTGCGCTTCTCCCCCTGGACGGCGTTCTCCGGGAGGCAATCGGCATTGATGCTCAAGAAATAGCGGACCCGGGCCTTCTTAAGACCGAGGTAACCGGCCACCCGGTCGAAGCTCATCACATGGACGATATTCTCCTGCACGGGGCCGAAGATCCACTGGAGCATGTCGTAGAAATGCACGCCGATGTTGGTGGCAATGCCGCCGCTCTTGTGGACATCGCCCTTCCAGGAGGTATAATACCACTTGCCCCGAGAGGTGATGTAGGTAAGGTCCACATCATACACCTTGTCCGCCGGGCCCTCGTCCACCTTCTTCTTGAGGGCGACGATGGCCTCATGCAGGCGGAGCTGGAGGATGTTGTAGGCCTTGTGCCCCGTCTCCTCCTCCACCTTCTGGAGGGCGTCGATGTTGTAGGGATTCAGCACCACCGGCTTCTCGCAGATCACGTCACAGCCCAGCCGGAGTCCATAGCGGATAAACGCGTCGTGCGTGTAGTTGGGCGTGCAGATGCTCATCCAGTCCAGCGGCTCTGCCGACTGCTTCTGCTTGGAGCAGAACCGGTCGAAGAGTTCGTGTTCGGTGAAGAACGAACAGTCCGGGAAGAAACTGTCCAGCCGTCCGACGCTGTCGAACTTGTCATAGGCGGCCAGCAGGTTGTTCCCGGTATCCTTGATGGCCTTTAAATGACGGGGGGCGATGTAACCCGCCGCCCCAATCAATGCGAAACTCGCCATGGATTATGCCTCTTCTTTGGTATCGGAGGAAGAATCTTCCTTCTTGTGATGATGGTGGTGATGGTGTTTCTTGCCATCAGACTTCCCGTCACCATTTCCGTAGCCATAACCATAGCCGTAGCCGTAGCCATAACCATAGCCGTAACCATAGCCGTAACCATAGCCATAGCCATAGCCATATCCGCCGTAGCCGCGATGCTTCTTGAACTGGATGTCATTCATGATGATCATCATGTTCGGGAACCGCTTCTGGTCCTTGAGCTCCTGCAGGTCAGGCAGCATGCGCTTGTCCACCAGGTTGGAGCGGAGGATGAACACACTCACGTCGGCGAAACGGCTGAGGATGGTGGCATCGGCCACGATACCTGCCGGAACGGCGTCAATCAGGATGAAGTCATACCGTTCCCTCAGGTAATCCATGAGGGTATCCAGCCGCTTGCTGGCCAGCAGTTCGGCCGGGTTCGGCGGCAGGGAACCGGACAGGATGGTATCCACGCCCGGGGCCACGACATCGTGGCTGATGATGCTTTCGATATCGTCGGTCTTCGCGGAAAGATACGTAGAGAAGCCCGGAAGCTTCCGGCTGGCAATGTTGTGCGTCAGCGTACCCTTGCGGAGGTCGAGGTCCAGCAGGATGACCTTCTTCTCCACCTGCGCGAGACTGGCTGCCAAGTTGGTGGTGAGGAACGTCTTACCGGATCCTTCCATCAGGGAGAGGAACAGGTAGGAAGTGGCCTTTTGGCCGGGCACCCGAGTAAACTCGATGTTGCTTCGCAGGATACGGAAGGCTTCCGTCATGGTATCTCGTCCCTGGTCGGTCACGACCAGTTCGCGGGTATCCTTCTTGTCCTTGGCCGGAATCTCGCCCAGGATCGGAATGTCGGTATAGGCCTCGACATCCTTGCGGACCCGGACCTTGGTATCCAGCATCCGGCGCAGGAGGAAGATGGCGACCGGAATGAGAAGACCGATCAGCAGGCCCATCAGGACGCTCCGCCGCGTGTTCGGGGAAATCGGGTTGTTATTGACACGGGCCTTGTCGATGACCTTGGCATTGCCGGTCAGGGAAGGCTGGCTGATGAGCATTTCCTCGCGGCGGCTCAGAAGCGTGATGTAAAGCTGCTCCTTGATGCCTTGGACGCGGGAGATATTATCGATGTACAACTGACCGCCCGGTACTTGACGAACCTTGTCGGCCGCCATCTGGCTCAGGGCCTGGACACCGCCGATCTGCTGCTGCATCGCGCCGATGTAGGAGGACAGGAGCTGGTTCAGGTTCGCCTTGAGCGAAGCCATCTCCGTTTGCAGGTCCTTGACAATCGGGTTGTTGGTCGTGCCCGTCTCCTTGTACTTATCCAGTTTGAGAACGAGTTCGTTAAACTTGCGGATGGTGCTGTTGATATGGTCATCCTTGATGTCGACAGTCACCGGGAACAACTTGTTCTCCGAATTGGATGTCGTCAACTGCTGAAGATATTGCGCGTGGGAGATCTGAGCATTGATGCGGTTGATTTCCTCCTGAGATTCTATGCTCTGGCTTAGGTAGGACTTGCCGTAATCATTGAGGTTCAAGATCTGGTGCTGGCTTTTGAAACTCGCAATCTGGGATTCCTGGGCACCCAAGTCACGGTCCAACTGGGCGACACGGGAGTTGATGTAATCGGAGGTCTGCTGGATGATTTCCTTCTTCTCCTCGATGGTGTTGTCATTATAGACAGCGATCATCTCGTTCAGGATATCGGCGGCCCGCTGCGGAGAAGTATCGTGGAGGGAAAGGTTGATAATGCCATCAGAAGTGCTGTTGCGGCTTACGTTCACCTTGCCGCGATATGTCTCGGCCACGGCATTGATATTCCGGTGCCGTACCGTAATCGGATTATCGTAGAACAGTTCGCGAAGGGCCCAGGTCGGTTTCACGGAAATACGGCCGAGGCTGGTGGAAACCGTATCGCCCAGATGCCCGGACACCGGCTCGAACTCACCAATCTGAATGACAAAGGTGGAATCCTTGCTCACGGTCACAAGGGCGGTGGCGTTGTCAGTTTCACTGATGTCCATCATCTCGACCCGGATCGGGGACTCTTTATACAGGTCCTTCATCCGCTTGACAAGCTTGGTCTGGTAATGGTAACTGGTTCCCAGGCCCAGGTTCTTGGCCACCTCCAGCATCGGGGTTTCCGAACGGAGGACGATGATCTCGTCGTTGATGGCATTCATCGTGATGGCGACACGGCGGTCCGTGATATTCTCCAACGTAGTTGTACCGGTTTCCAGCCGGTTCCTGGTGACGGAATTCAGGCGGATCTTGGCATGGCTCTCATAGATGCGGTTTGCCCGGTCACTCCGGTAATAGGCGAAACCGGCGCAGATGGCGGCGCTGATGAGGAGCCAGTGCAGGTTCCGGAGAATGGTATAGAAAATATCTTTCCCAGAAAGGGAATTGGCGTCTTTTTTCTCCAGGAAGGAGAGGTCGGTTTTATCCTGGTTGATGGCCATAGTCAGGTCGTAGATTACTTAATTCTTATTGTTGCTCGAATTCAGATACGCCCGGACGGCGAAATACGTGGAGGCGAGTCCGGTCATCGTGGAAAGGACTGAAAAGACGGTACCGAACATGGACCAGGACTGCTGGAAGTTCCGGTAGCCGGTATCCCGGGTGATGATGAAATCATTCTGCTGCATCATGAAGAACGGGTCGTCGAAGACCTTGGAGGAACGGGGATCCAGGTAACGCGAAATCATCTGACCGTCCACCTCGCGGACGACCATGATCTTGGTGCGGTCGGTATAGATATTCAAGTCGCCGGCCAGGGCGAGGGCCTGCAGGAAAGTACAACGCTCCTCGGGGATCGTAATGGCCTTTCCCCCATTGGATCCCAGAACGAAAATCTTGAAATTACGGAAACGGACCATCACATACGGGTCGTTGATATACCCGCCTGCGATGAGCATGTTCTTCACATGCTCCTGCAACTGAAGTCGGGTCATACCCTCAGCGTGAATCTTTCCGAGAACCGGCATCTCGATATTTCCGTACTGATCGACCAGATAACCCAGACCCGCACCTGAGAAGGTCCCCGAGCCAGAATTACTCGACCTCAAGTTGAACGGCCGAGACAATTCCTGGTCGAAACTGGAAACGATGACATCCAGCTCGTCATAAGGGCTGATGACCGCCTCGAACCGGTTTTCCAGCTCGATCTGGGTCGCATGCTTCATGTCCTGGAGATAAGCAATCTTCCGGTTCGTAACGCAAGAAACGGCCGACAGGGCGACCAGCGTGATGACGATTCCCGTCCGGAGCATTTTCTTCATTTCCATATGGCGTATTGTTTTAATCAAATATTCAACCTGCAAAAATAAGCATTTTATTTGAATTTCACCACAATCCGGGGGCAAGCATTGCCGTCCCCGTAGGGGTTCACGGCCAGGCTCATCGCCTGATAGTGCGCCGGATCCTCCATCAAGGCGGAAACTTCCGTCATAATCCGATCATAATCCGTAC
>Ga0310696_10004802_pt1 | contig 16487 bp, 12 predicted proteins | sample AusTroGonzalo_MG_4_FD_203885 | JGI IMG/M metagenome (GOLD analysis project Ga0310696, IMG submission 203885) | Bovine rumen microbial communities from tropical cattle in Woodstock, Queensland, Australia - Gonzalo_02 (v2) (version 2) | ecosystem: Host-associated > Mammals > Digestive system >...
CCACCATTGGCAGCACCTTTGCTTGCTCCTTTATCTGAAGCACGCGATCGAAGCGGGTGTCGCCGGTGATGGTGACATTCGTCAAGCCGATGCTGGCCAGCAGTTCTCGGCTCTTCTCGTTCTGCACGTAGAAATGGGTGAAGCACTTCAGAACACGGCCATACTGCCGCCCGTACCAGCGGAAGAACACCTGCCCTTCGCGGAAAATGCTGCTGACACTGTAAGCAGGCACGTTGCGGTGTTTCAGGATGTGGAGGTAGTTGTACCAGAACTCGTACTTGATGAAGAATGCCATCTCCGGACGTATGAGCCTGAGGAAGCGGCGGGCATTGAGCGGCGTGTCGAGTGGCAGGTAGCAGATGATATCCGCTCCGTCGTAGTTCTTGCGCACCTCGTAGCCCGAAGGCGAGAAAAAGGTTAGCAGAATCTTCAGCTCAGGTCTCTCTCTGCGCAACTGCTCCATTAACGGCCGTCCCTGCTCGAACTCACCCAGCGAGGCGGCATGAAACCACACGTACCTTGCTCCCGGCTCCACTTTCTCGCGCAGCACACGGAAAGCGTCGCGCTCGCCACGCCACATCTTCCGCACCTTGTCATTGAAGCGGCTGGCGACGGCAACACCGAGGAGGTACAAGTATATTATAAAGTTATACATAATATTTGTGGAGTGAAAGGGGAGTGAAGGGGAAGTGAAAGGGGAGTGAAAGGGACGTTACTTTTAGGGTTGAGAAAGTATCGTCCCTTTCACTCCATCTTCACTCCCTTTTCACTCCACCTTCACTCCCTAAAATATCTATAGCTTTCTTTGTGCGCCGCAGCGTCTCCTCCTTTCCGAGGAAGGCCGATAGCTCGTACATATCAGGGCCTTGGCCGGTGCCGACGAGGGCGATGCGCCATGCGTTCCAGGGCTTGAAGCCCGTCTGCTCCACCCAGGGGTCGATGACGGCTTTCTGGCCTTCCACACTCCAATCGGTGATGGTTTCCAGCACGGCCACCATCTGTCGCATCTGGTCGGCGGTCTGCTCGTTCCAGTTCTTGCGGATGAACTTGTCGCCTTCGCGGTCAAAGTCGGTGGGAGCCACGAAGAAGAACTTGCAGAGAGGCCAGAGGTCGCTGGGGAAGGAAACATTACGCTTTCTCTTGTTGCCCTGTTTATCCTCAACTTCGATGACTTTCGTCTTCATCATCCTCACCACTTCTGCCTCCTGCTCGGCGGTGGCAGTGATACCGTTCTCTTTCAGCACCTTGTCAAAGGCTGGACACCAGTCGGCATCGGGACGCTGCAGGAGGTACTGGCGGTTGAACCATTCAGCCTTAATATAATCAAACTTCGCTCCGGCCTTCGAGCATTTCGACAGGTCGAAGAGGCTGACCATCTCGTCCAAGGTCATGAGTTCCTGATCGTTGCCGGGATTCCAGCCAAGCAGAGCCAGGAAGTTGATGACGGCTTCGGGCAAGTATCCTTGTTCACGATAGCCAGAGCTGACTTCACCCGTCTTGGGGTCGTGCCATTCCAAGGGGAATACGGCGAAGCCCAGCTTGTCGCCGTCGCGCTTTGAGAGCTTGCCGTTGCCAACAGGCTTCAGCAGCAGCGGCAGATGTGCAAAGCGCGGCATGGTGTCCTGCCAACCGAAAGCCTGGTAGAGCAGCACGTGGAGCGGAGCCGACGGCAGCCACTCCTCGCCACGGATGACGTGGGTGATCTCCATCAGATGGTCATCGACGATGTTGGCCAGATGGTACGTCGGCAGCTGGTCGGCACTCTTGTAGAGCACCTTGTCATCAAGTGTATCGCTCTTCACGCGCACCTCACCGCGAATCATATCGTCGACGAGCACCTCCTGTCCAGCGTCTATCTTGAAGCGCACCACGTACTGCTTTCCCTCGGCAATGAGCTTCTCCACCTCCTCAGCGGGCATCGTCAACGAGTTGCGCATCTGCCCACGGGTCGAGTTATCGTACTGGAAGTTTTCTATTTCCGCGCGTTTGGCGTCCAGCTCCTCGGGTGTATCGAAGGCGATGTAAGCCTTGCCCTCGTCAAGTAGCTGCTGCACGTATTTCTTATAAATGTCGCGGCGCTCGCTCTGGCGGTACGGGCCGTAGTTGCCGCCGAAGGAGACACCTTCGTCGAAACGTATGCCTAACCACTGGAAGGCCTCAATAATGTAAGCCTCGGCTCCTGGCACAAAGCGTGTACTATCAGTGTCCTCGATGCGGAAAACGAAGTCGCCACCGTGCTGGCGAGCGAACAGGTAGTTATAAAGCGCGGTGCGCACACCGCCTATGTGTAGTGGTCCCGTAGGACTGGGTGCAAAGCGCACCCTAACGCGTCTGTCTGACATAATCTTAAAATGTTTATTTACAATTGGCTGCAAAGGTACGCAAAAACTTTAGGCTATGCAAATAAATTAAATATTATTCAACTTTACATGGACAGCGGAAAGATGGAAGAGCAGTCCCTAGGTTTAGTTAATCTTCCATAATCACTTGGCGGTTACATCAATTCTTCGTAATTTTGCGCTCCCAATTAAAAAACTTATGCATAACGAAGAGAAGGGCGTGCTGCGCTCGCTGGACTATGTGACCATCGTCATCTATATGCTGCTGCTAGTTGGCGGTTGGATTAGTGTGTGCGGGGCGAGCTACACCTACGGCGAGCCGTCGGAGATTTTCTCGCTGGATTCACGTTCGGGCATGCAGATTGTGTGGATAGGCACATCGCTGGTGTTGGGCCTGGTACTCCTGCTGCTCGATGACCGTCTTTATGACACCTTCGCCTTCGCCCTCTACGGCTTTCTTATTGTACTGCTCTTTGCCACCATCTTCAACCCCCATAGCATCAAGGGCAGCCATTCGTGGCTCGTACTGGGCCCGTTGCGTATTCAACCGGCAGAGTTCGCGAAGTTTACCACCGCCCTGGCGCTGGCGAAGTTCATGGGCAGCTATGGCTACGACATTCACCGTACGCGCGACTTCCTCATCACGCTGGGATTTATCTTTGCGCCTATGGCGTGCATCGTCTTGCAACGCGAGACGGGGTCGGCACTGGTTTATCTGGCTTTCTTCCTTATGCTCTACCGCGAGGGCATGACGGGCAGCGTGCTCTTCACGGGCGTGGCAATGGTTGTCTACTTCGTGGTTGGCATACGCTATGCCGAACCATTGCTGTTCAATACGCCTACGAGCATCGGCATGTTCATAGTGCTCTTGTTGGTGCAGCTCTTCTCGTCAGTGATGATTGGGGTGTTCTGCCGCAACTGGCGCGAGGCTCTTGCATGGATAGGCCTATGCTTGGGCGTAACGCTGATAGGACTGCTCTTCGCCGTCTATGTCATCCCGTTTAACCTCGTATGGATTCAGGTGCCACTGTGCGTGGCACTGGTTGCCTGGCTCGTTTGGCAGGCCTTGGGTTCGACGATAAAGAACTACTGGTGGGTGGCGGCCTTCACCCTCGGCTCACTGGTGTTCTATAGTTCTGCCGACTATGCCCTCGACCACATGCTACAGGACCATCAGCGCATCCGCATAAAGGTGTTGCTGGGCCTGGTGGAAGACCCCAAGGGCGTGGGTTACAATGTACACCAAAGCGAGATTGCCATCGGCTCGGGCGGTCTGGAAGGAAAGGGATTTCTCAATGGCACGCAGACGAAACTGAAATACGTGCCCGAGCAGGACACCGACTTCATCTTCTGTACCGTGGGTGAAGAGGAGGGCTTCGTGGGAGCCGCCGGCGTGCTGCTGCTCTTTCTGGGACTTATCCTGCGCCTCATCCATTTGGCCGAACGACAACCCACGACCTTTGGTCGCGTCTATGGCTACTGTGTGCTCTCGGTGTTCCTCTTCCACGTGTTCATCAACGTGGGAATGGTGCTGGGACTGACACCCGTCATAGGCATTCCCCTTCCCTTCTTCAGCTACGGAGGCTCGTCGCTGTGGGGATTCACGCTGCTGCTTTTCATCTTCCTGCGCATCGATGCAGGAAGGAACCGGCTACATGCCTAGCAAGAATCTATAGCCTCTCCAACCATTCCAGAAGGGAGCGGCAGGATTATGGCTATAGGCAATCATAACGACACGACCAATAATGTATTCCTCGGAGACGAAGCCCAAGAGGCGCGAGTCGACGGGATTGTCTTTGTTGATGCTTTCCAACCAGTAGTAATCTGCATCGGCACAGTCCTTCAGACTGGGCACGACGAGTGTCTCACCAGCCACGTCGAGGGTATCGCCAGGCAATCCCTTGCATCGGCAAATAACGATGTCACCCTCTGTGGGATGCTCAAAAGCCAGGATGTCGCCCTTTTCAATGGGCTGTCGCCATAGTCGTCCGTAACCGAAGAACGAGTTGTCGCCTCCGCCCACGCGCAGGCCGTAGCTCCAGCGGTTTACCAGCACGCGGTCGCCCGCCTCGAAAGCAGGACTAAGACCACCTCCATTGATGGTATAGATAGTCATGCCCACGGCACGGAAAGCGACCATCACCAGAAGGGCGATGGCCAGCGAGAGCAGGAATTTCAGCCAGGTGCGCAATGAAGAATGAAGAATGAAGGATGAAGAATGAATTCTTTGTCACGCAGATAGCGCAACCGAAGATACACTACTTGATGTTGTCGACGAAGCGGAAGAGGCGGTTCCAGCGTATGCCGCCGCTGAAGAGGCCGCGGTCAGGGTCGCTGCTCCACCAGATGAAGATGGGCTTGCCCACGATGTGGTCCTCGGGCACGAAGCCCCAGTAGCGCGAGTCGGCCGAGTTGTGGCGGTTGTCGCCCATCATCCAGTAGTAGTCCAGTTTGAAGGTGTACTCGTTGGTCTCCTCGCCGTTAATGAATATCTTGCCGTTGCGCAGCTCCAGGTCGTTCTTCTCGTAAGCCTTGATGGGACGCTCGTAGATGGCCAGGTTGTGGAGCGATAGTTGCACGGTGGCGCCCTTCTTTGGAATCCAGATGGGTCCGTAGTTGTCGCGCGTCCAGTGCGAGTTCATGTTGTGCGGATAGGTATCGCCAGATTCAATGTCGCGGTCGCTGACCACGCGCACCTCGCTGGCTATGCCGCGGGCCTTCAGCTGTTTGGCGGCCTCGTGGGTCAGCGGCATGTAGCCGTCGTACTGTTGTAAGACCGCGGCGTTAATCACCTTGCCGCTCGAGGCGTCGTAGTTGTGCAGCATGCGCAGGCTCTCAACGTCTTCAATCGAGATGCCCAGCTCACGGCGCACCTCGTCCATATTGTCGCTAAGCAGGTTGAGGGCTGATATGCCGTTGAGCTTCACAAAATAGGTGTACTGCACATTGTCAGGCTCTTTGTTGGCCTTGCCGTTGATATAGACGATACGGTCTTTTATCTGCAGTGTGTCGCCAGGTAGGCCTATGCACCGCTTTACGTAGTTCTCACGACGGTCTGTGGGGCGCCAGTCCACCTCGCCTATGGGGTTGACTCCGTTGTAAGCCAGGTTGGGGTTCTGCTTGAGGAACGTGGAGCCAAGGGTGTAGATCTGTTCGTAGCGCTGCCACTGCTGTTCGATGCTCAGCGAGTCGAGGGGCAGGGCATCGGGGTGCTGCTGCCAGAACAGGTTTTTGCCGGCCTGATAGGGCAGCGAGTAGTATTCTGTCTGGTAGGGCATGTTGACGAAGATGGTGTCGCCAGCAGGATAGTTGAACACCACGATGTCGTTGCGCTCCACCTGACCCAAGCCCTTCACGCGGCGGTAGTCCCAGTGGGGCCACTCGATGTAGCTCTTCAGGTTGCCGAAGGGCAGGGTGTGCTGTGTCAGGGGCACGGTCAGCGGCGTCTCAGGGATGCGCGGGCCGTAGCTCACCTTACTCACAAAGAGATAGTCGCCCGTGAGCAACGACTTCTCCAGCGACGATGAGGGGATGACGTAGTTCTGGAAAAAGAACTGGTTGATGAAGTAGACAGCCACCAGTGCGAACACGATGGCGTCGACCCACGACATAATGGCGCGTGTAGGACCCTCGGCATCCTTCCACCACTGCCAATTGATCTTCTTCGAGATATAGGCATCGTAGATAAAGGGCACGACAATGAGACCCAGCCACGACTTCACCCAATAGAGGAAGAGCAGGTAGAGCACGAGCACGATGATGAACTTTAGCCATTGCAGCTTCTTATTTACTTTCTTCTTTTCTCGTTTCATTGTTTTATTTGTTGGGGAGTGAAGGGGGAGTGAAAAGGAAGTGAAAGGGGAGTGAAAGGGACGTCACCTTCTGTCTCTTATGGAAATGCAGGAACTATCGTCCCTTTCACTCCCCTTTCACTTCTCCTTCACTCCCCTTTCACTCCATTAAAAGTTAAACATGTCCGAAATTGTAAGCAGCCCGCTATGCTCCTTGGTGTACTCGGCAGCGAGCACGGCACCAAGGGCAAATCCTCGGCGCGAATGTGCATCATGGGTGATGGTGATGCAGTCCTCCAGCGAGTCATAGCGGATAGTGTGGATGCCTGGCACCTCACCACGGCGAATATGGTCGACGCGCAACTTACTTGAATCGGTGGTGTCTTCGGCCCACTGTTTCTTGCGGTCAAGCCGTTCCACGATTTCCTCGGCCAGGGTGATGGCCGTACCCGACGGATGGTCAAGCTTATGCACATGATGGGTCTCCTCCATCTCCACGTCGTACTGCGGGAACTGGTTCATTATCTTAGCCAAATAGCGATTTACGGCCGAGAAGATGGCCACGCCGATGGAGAAGTTCGATGCCCAGAAAAGGGTCTTACCCTCCTGACACATCCGCCGCACGTCGTCGCCGTGCTCCTTCATCCAGCCGGTAGAGCCGGAAACGACCTTCACACCCTGTTCCCAGGCTTTCAGGTAGTTGCCATAGGCGGCTTGCGGAGCAGTGAATTCTATGGCCACGTCAGCAGAGCGAAAGGCATCGCTGTCAAAGTCCTGCAGGTTGTCAATGTCGATGATGCTCACGATTTCGTGACCGCGGCTGAGGGCAATTTGCTCAATCATCTTGCCCATCTTGCCATAACCTATCAATGCTATTTTCATGATTTCCGTCTTGGTTATTGTTTATTGGTTATTGTTTATTCAGCAAATGCTGCGGCCTCGGCAGCAGCGATAATATCTTCACGCGACTTCTCCACAGGGTTGTGGGTGATGTCGGAGAGGTCGAACTCGTTAGAGGCCCCCTCTTCGGCCCCCGAGGGGACTACTATAGTTTTGCCCCTTGAGGTTTTGGAGGTCTCGACTATCGTGCCCCCCTCGGGGGGGGAAGGGAGGGCTTGTTCTAGGCTTGGTGCCACGCTTACCGGTTCCTCCTCCATCTTTGTGCGATTGCTTTTTGCCTGGAAGATGGCATCGATGAACTGCGGCTCACGACGGAGGCGCTGCAGGGTATTCTTCGATGCTTCCTGCTGCGCTTCCTTCTTGGAGAAACCTTGTCCCTTACCGCCTTCCACACCTTCTATCATCACGACATAGCCGAAGACTGGCGAACCCTTTTCATCGGTGGTCTGCTTGAGTATCTGAAACTCCATCTTCACACGGTTCTTCTGCGTCCATTCCAACAGCTTCGACTTGAAGTTCACCTCCTTGTAGGCCACCTTGTCGATGTTCACCATCTGCGCCAGTATGCGTTTCTTCATGAAGCGCATCACTGCATCGTAGCCCTGGTCAAGATAGATAGCGCCAACAAGTGCCTCGAAGGCGTTGCCAGCCATATAACTATTGTGTGAACGTTGCTGTCCGTTGCTCTGTATCAACTCCGTCAGTCCCATTTCCTTGGCCAGCTTACCCAGCGAGTCACGGCTGACGAGCTTCGACCGAGTATTGGTGAGGAACCCCTCGGGCTTGCGTTCGAAATGCTCAAAGACAATATGACCCACAGTAGCGTCAAGCATCGCATCGCCAAGGAACTCCAGCCGCTCATTGTGCAGCGGGCGTCCCTTGTCGTTGCGTTGTCCCGAACTCTTGTGGGTCAGTGCCAGTTTGTAGTGGCTGATGTTATTCGGATAGAAGCCTATCACCTGTCGCAGCTGCCGCCGCAATTCCTTATCATCGCGGAAGGGCAGACACAGGCGTTCGATAATGTCTCTAAGGTTCATACTTCTTGAACACCACACAGGCGTTGTGTCCTCCGAAACCGAAGGTGTTGCTCAGAGCGGCACGGACGGTGCGCTTTTGTGCCTTGTTGAACGTGAAGTTCAGGTTGTAGTCAATCTCTGGGTCATCGTCGCCCTCCTCGTGGTTGATGGTGGGCGGCACGATGTCGTCCTTCACAGCGAGCAGCGTGGCCATAGCCTCTACGGCACCGGCAGCACCGAGCAGGTGGCCAGTCATAGACTTCGTGCTGCTGATGTTCAGCTTGAAGGCTGCATCGCCAAAGACTTCCTTGATGGCCTTTGCCTCGGAGATGTCTCCCACATGCGTAGAAGTGCCATGCACATTGATGTAGTCAATATCCTCAGGCTTTAGGCCTGCATCTTCGAGTGCATTCTGCATGACGAGCTTGGCACCCAGTCCCTCGGGATGCGAGGCAGTGATGTGGTAAGCGTCGCCGCTCATACCAGCACCTATCATTTCGGCATAGATTTTTGCTCCACGAGCCTTGGCATGCTCCAGCTCCTCCAGGATGAGGCATCCGGCACCCTCGGCAATGACGAATCCGTCGCGACTGGCACTAAAGGGACGGCTGGCCTTCTCAGGCTCATCATTGCGGGTGGAGAGAGCCTTCATGGCATTGAAGCCACCCACGCCACAGGCACAGATGGCGCTCTCGGCACCTCCGGCGAGGATGGCGTTGGCCTTGCCCAGGCGGATGAGATTGAAAGCGTCGGCCAGTGCATTCGACGATGAGGCACAGGCAGAGGCTGTGATATAGTTGGGGCCATGGAAACCGTACATGATGGAAATCTGTCCGGCGGCAATATCGGCAATCATCTTAGGGATGAAGAACGGGCTGAACTTCGGCCCTTCCTCTTTATGCACACCATAGTAGGACACCTCCTCTTGGAAAGTATTGATACCACCGATGCCCACGCCATAGACCACACCAATGCGGTTCTTGTCAACCTTCTCCAAGTCCATAGCACTATCCTCCACAGCCTGCTTGGCAGCAATAAGTGCCAGCTGGGTGTAGCGATCCATCTTGCGAGCCTCCTTGCGGTCGAGGTAGTCGTTCACGTCAAGGTTTTTGACCTCGCATGCAAACTTGGTCTTGAAATTCGTTACGTCGAAGCTTTGTATCGGTGCTGCGCCACTGACTCCCGCCAAAAGGTTTTTCCACATCTCCTCGGGGTTGTTTCCCACGGGTGTCACGGCGCCAAGTCCTGTTACAACAACTCGTTTTAGTTCCATAGGATTCTTGTTTAAGCCCCCTAAGTCAGGGGGATGGGGGTCTGAACAATTGCTGTCCCCCAATGTTTGTTATACGAATTGAGGGTCTGAATGATGAAAAACTCGTTCAGACCCCCAACCCCCTAAGCTAGGGGGCAAAATAAATTACTTAAGATTATCCTCGATATAGGCAATGGCATCGGCCACCGTTCCAATCTTCTCGGCCTTGTCATCGGGAATGCTTACTCCGAACTCCTTCTCAAACTCCATGATAAGTTCGACTGTATCAAGAGAATCGGCCCCCAGGTCGTTGGTGAAACTTGCCTCGGGCTTAACCTCGGACTCTTCAACACCAAGTTTGTCAACAATAATGGCCTTTACTTTGCTTTCAATTTCTGACATGATTTTACTTTTTAAAATGTTAATAAATAATGTTCTAAATTCAGAGATTCTTTGAAAATCGGGTGCAAAGTAACACATTTTCTTTCAGTTACACAAACTTTTTTACAAAAAACAACCATTTGTGTGCACACACAGTAGGGTAGTGTGCACATTTTTGACGTTTTTTTCGATTTTCTGTGGCTTTTGTTTTACCTTTGCAGCCGTGAACAGGAAAATTCTGGCCTTGGCCCTGCCCAGCATCGCCTCAAACATCACCGTGCCGCTGCTCGGACTCTGCGATGTGACCATCATGGGACATATAGGCGGAGCCACCAGTATCGCGGCCATCGCCGTAGGGTCGATGATTTTCAACGTGATGTACTGGCTCTTCGGTTTCCTGCGCATGGGGACGAGCGGGTTTACGGCTCAGGCATACGGCAGGGGAGGGGGGATGCTGGAGATACTGAAGAGCAGCCTCCTGATGGCCCTCCTCCTCGGTGCGGCCATCGTGGTGCTGCAAGTGCCGCTACAGTGGCTGTCGTTCTGGCTCATGCAGATGCAGGACGACGTGAGCCAGCTCTGTACACATTATTATTATATATGCGTGTGGGGAGCTCCGGCCATGCTCGGCCTCTACAGCCTCATGGGCTGGTTCATCGGTATGCAGGACACGCGCACACCCATGATGATTGCCATCGGGCAGAACGTGATGAACATTCTCCTCTCGCTCTTCCTCGTCATCGTGCTCCACCTGGGCATCGTAGGCGTTGCCCTGGGCACGATGCTCAGCCAGTGGGCGGCGTTTCTGGCGGCCTTGTTCTTCGCGAAACGAAAAGTCGAAGAAAAGGGGCTCCAAAGGCCGTCGGAGTTTACCCAAAAGTCCCTGAAACGTCTCCTCACACCGCATTTCAGGGTCTATCTCGATATTTTCCTGCGCACGCTCTGTCTCGTAGCCGTAAACCTCTACTTCACGTCTGCTGGTTCGGCACAAGGGGCACTGACACTGGCGGCAAACACGCTGCTCATGCAGTTCTTCATGTTCTTCAGCTATGTGATGGACGGTTTTGCTTTCGCTGGCGAGGCCCTTGCAGGCAAGAGCTATGGGGCCGGCGACGGAGTGACACTGCGACGCGTAGTGAGACTGCTGTTCGGCTGGGGGCTGGCTGTGGCGGCAATATTCACCGTGGCCTACTGGCTGCTGGGTACAGAGGTATTGCGTCTGCTCACCAGCGATGCCGAGGTAGTCACCGCCGCCGAGGGTTACATGGCTTGGGCGGTGCTCATACCCGCTGCGGGCATGGCGGCCTTTGTGTGGGACGGAATCTTTATCGGCATCACCGAAACGAGGGGTATGCTCTGGTCGTGCCTCGTGGCCTCCGTGGCCTTCTTTGCCATCTATCTGCTGCTGGCACCAATAATGGCCAACCATGCTCTATGGCTGGCCTTACTCGTATACCTGGCGCTGCGCGGACTGCTGCAGACGCTGATTTTCATTCACTAAAGAATACTCTGGCGACATTCTCGTTGGTGCGATCCGCCATTTCCTCCTCGCTGATGCCATAGGCCTGTGCCAGACGGGCAAGCACCTGAACTACAAAGGCTGGCTCGTTGCGCTGGCCGCGATGGGGAACGGGAGCCATATAGGGCGAGTCGGTCTCCAGCACAATGCGGTCTAAGGGCACCACAGCGGGCAGCACCTCCGGCAGATGGCTTTTCTTGAAGGTCGATACCCCACCAATACCCAGCACGAAGCGTGGGAACTCCAACAATTGCTGCGCCTCGATTTCATTGCCAGTGAAACAATGGAAAACGCCGCCAGGAAGGTCGTCCTGATAACGTTTCAGGATAGCGACCATTTCATTTTGCGCCTTGCGGCAATGTATCATCAGCGGCAACCGCGTCTCTATCGACCAACGTACCTGCTCTTCGAAAGCCAGCATCTGCTCTTGCTCGAACTCGCGGCTCCAGTAGAAGTCAAGACCCACCTCGCCGATGGCGATGAGACCACCTCCCCCACCCGTTCCAGAGGTAGGGAGGAGTTGACGTATCTCCTGTAGCACTTCGCGCCAATCAGCACGAACCTCTTCAGGATGTAGGCCCACCATGGGGTAGAGCGTTCCTGGGTACTCCTGGCACAGTTCAATGATACGCCGTGATGACGGCAAGTCAATGGCAGGCACGAACATCTGCATCACACCAGCCTCGACGGCACGGGCAATCACCTCGGCACGGTCATCATTGTACTCCTCACCGTCGAGGTGGCAGTGGGTGTCAATTATTTCCATAGTTTAGAATGTGAGACGGAAGATAAAACGTATGCCCCATTTCTCGCTGGTGTCCAGCCCGAGGTAGTTCAGTCGGCGAACGTACTCCACGTGTAAGATTTTGAAGATGTTGTGCACACCAGCGATGGCCTCAAAGTAGGGCACCTTGGGATTCATCACGTGACATCCCGTAGGGAAGTACATCAGCATGGGGTCGCCAGGATTCTTGTCGGGGTCGTTCTTGTCCGAGAGGTCACCCCAGAGCATGTTGATGGCCAGGTATTCACGCCACTTCAGCTTCTTTAGCAGGGGCACACGATTGAAGAACTTACCGTTCATATCCCACGAGAGCATCGCCGAGGCGTAGCGGTCGTTGAGGAACTCCATGTTGTTGATAAGGTTGAACATCTCTTCCTCGATGATGAACGACTGGTTGGCCACAGGGTGGATAAGCAACATATAGGGCACCTTGTTCCACTGTATGCCAGCCTTCAGGTGGAGGTCCACCTTTCCCCAGCTGTTGAGCCAGAAGCGCTGGTAGAGCTTTGCCTCTGTGAAATTGGAATTGTACTGTCCGCCGAGCACGTTCTTGAATCCGAAGGTGTGGCTGATGGACATCGACGGCGCATCGTGGTTGATGGTCACACGGCGCTGCTTACTGTTGATGTAAGTCTCGCTGGGGGCGAAACGCAGCTCGGCAAAGAGCTCGGTAGTGCGCATGAACTCGCCATTGGGCTTCAGACCGTCGTAATCGACTCGCGGCTGGTCGAGCGTGCGGAACGACATGGCACCACAGGCCTCATACTCCTCAGTCTTCAGACTCAGTGTCGTGCGCAGACCGCCATACATCTCGTACTCGAAGGAGAGCTTCTGGCGGTTGTTGATGGTCATCTTGTTGATGCCCGCCCACTTGAATGCCACGAGGAAGTTGTCCTTGTCCGTAGGCAGGTAGCGGTCACTGGGCGACGACATGTCGTAGGTGCTCTCCAGCTTCAGCGTGCGTTTGGGGTACTCCCACGGCATGTAGACCTTGTCGATGAACGAGTAGGTCAGCCCGCCATGGTAGTAGTTCTTGTGGCTGCCGAAACCGTATGCATAGTAGCCCTCGGCAAAGAAACGCTTGCAGAGATTCGCCGTGGTCTTCAGCGAGAGGCGCGTGCGCCAGCCGTCAATCTGGTTGCGCGAGATGAGGGTGTTCACCGGCGAAATGTCAATCTTGTTCGGATCGCCCGTCTCAATGGAGTTCTCAATGAGGGCGTTCAGGCCATACATGATGTACTTGAAGCCCTTGATTTTCTGGATGTTCTCCACAAAGCCGCCCATCGACTCCTCACTCTTCGTCAGCTCCACCTGGCGGTATTTGCTCCAGAACTGCTTGCTCTGCATACCGGCATCCGGCTCACGAATCTCCGTGCGGGCACCCTTGAAGAGCCGTTTCGGCAGCTCGTCGAAAGAGTAGTCGCTGAAGCGCGTGGTGCGTATGACGATGGCCTGCTGCAGGAACTTGGCAAATGACAGCTCGGTGATGGCATCGTCCTTCGTGAGCACCCACTCACCGTTGGGCAACTGCTCGAACTCCTGCTCTATGTGCATGTTCTTCACGAAGTTCACCGAACTCTGTTTCGGCAGCGTCAGCTCACAACGGCGCACGTGGTAGCTGCTGTCCTTCAGGATATAGATATCACCACGGAAGCCGAAGTCCATCTGGTTGTTGGGCAGGAAGTGCAGGTGTATGCAGCTATCGGCCAACTCCCCTTCCTGGCGTGAGACGGACACTGTGTCTACAATATAGAACCTATAGAAACTGATGGCATCCTTGCCGATGGGCGAGGTGAAGGGATACTGTAGGAGGCGTATCTGGTCCTCGTAGAGGTCTACGTCGGTGAACACGTCCTTCATCACGATATTCAGGATGTCACCCGTCTGGAAGAGGTCGTTGATGCCCGATGACTGCTGGCCCTTGATGTACGTCTTTTTCGACTCTGGGTTCTTGCGGTAGACAATCTCAGAGGCCGTCTCGTCAACGCTCAGCGGCAGAATCATCTTCAGGTTGTACTGGCACACCTCAACCTGCTCCATGAGCCAAGGGGTGCTGGAGAAAGGCTTTTTCGATAGCATCTCGGGCGTAAGGTCGTTGGCGGCAAGGGTAAGCTTCTCGTATTTCTCATACTTGTAGTAGTCGTGGTTGGCCAGATTGGTCTCTTTCTTCTTCTCTATGACCTTGCGCATCAGGTCCACGGCGGGGTTGTTCTTGCGGCTGTATCTCACGCGCTTCGACTTCACAGTCACCTCGGCCACCTGTCCGCCGTCGGGCGAAAGCTTCACATCCATGTGGCTACGGGTGTCATAGTCTATCTCTACGACCTGCGTCTTGTAGCCCACGGCACTGTAGGTGATGCTCCAGCCGTTATGGCGGTCTATGCGGTAGTGGCCGTTCTCGTCGGAGACGACAGCCACGTTATGCCCCTTATAGACCACGCTGGCGTAGGGAATCCCCTCACCTGTCTCCTGGTCGATGACTGTGCCCGTGATAATCTGTGCCGCAGACGTCAGATAAAAGGCTGTCAGCAGCACTGAAAGAAAGAATAATCGTCGTATCATTTGATTATATTCTTACGCTTGTATAAAAAGTGGTGCAAAATTACAACAAAGTTTCATAACGCTTGTTAGCTGTTACAATCTTTTAGCCTTTTTTAATGACACAACAATAAAAATGCTGACAATACCAATGAAACATTTTGGTATTTTCGGAGGTTTTTTATAAAAACATTTTGGTATTTTCGGAGGTCACATATAGTCGACCGACGGTATCTGATATACACAAAGGATTTGAAAAGGGATGAAGAAACAATTCTACTTCCTGTCTACATGGCTCCATTCATTTGAAGTGATTCACTCTCCCATAGTGTAGGTATACCTAAATGTGTACCAGATACCGCCAAACAAGATACAGGCCACGCTCGCCATGGTGGATGAAGAGCAACTGGAATCGAAGCAGGAAGCGATGTGGCAGGAATCGTCACTGCTGTTCTGAGAAACACCGGTGACGATAGTGACGATAAGTTTTGCAACTTTCCCTTATAGGAAAATATTTACCCCCTACCCTGCCGATTCCGAGGCTTTGTAGCCATCGTTAAACTTTAATTTTTCTTAAATAATCTTCGAGCCACCGTGCGGTTCGGATTTTTGTTCGTATCTTTGCCATGTTTATCATATACCAATACTTATGGGAAAGTTCATCAACCCGTTCACCGACGTAGGGTTCAAGCGCATATTCGGGCAGGAAATATCCAAGCCCGTGCTGATAGCTTTCCTCAACAGCCTACTTGAAGGTGAGCGACATGTCGTTGACCTCCAGTACCTTGACAAGGAGAAAATCGGCATTTACGATGGAGATCGCTCATCTACGACGTGCTGTGCAAGACTGACAGCGGGGAGTATATCATCGTGGAGATGCAGAACAAGAGCCAACCCTATTTCAAGAACCGCAGCATCTATTACTCTGCCCGCTCCATCATAGAGCAAGGTGAGCGCGGCAGCGAGTGGGAGTACGACATCAAGGCCGTTTATCTCATTGCCCTCCTCAACTTCCGGCTAGAAGGACTTGAGAAGGAGCTGCGCACCGACGTGGCACTCATGGACATGAAGCGGCACACGCTCTTCTCCGACAAGGTACGCATGGTATTCCTCCAGCTGCCCTATTTCACAAAGGAACTGGATGAATGCGAAGATATTTTCGAACGAATCATTTACGTATTGAAGCACATGGATATATTACAGCGGATGCCGTTCCTGGCACAGGATGCCGTTTTCAAGCGGCTCTCAGAGATTGCCGACGTCGCGTCGCTCTCCAAGGAAGAGCGCAGAGAGTATGACAAGAGCCTGAAGCACTACCGCGACACCATCGCCGTGATGCACGGCCAGTGGCTTGAGGGTCATGCCTCCGGGCTTGCTGAAGGCATGGAGAAAGGCATTGAGAAGGCCAAGTATGAAGATGCACGACAGATGAAAGCCGACAATATGCCAGTGGAGCTTATTGCCAAATATACCGGCCTCACGAAAGAAGTGATAGAGGTCTTGTAACCACCGTTAAACTCTAATTCTTCTTAAATAATCTCCGAGTCGCCCAGCGGTTCGGATTTTTGTTCGTATCTTTACAGTTGCAAAGTTACTAACTTTTCGGGTAACGGCAAACTTTTAGTAAATTGTAACAGTTTTCGTACAAGTTCCAAACCGGTGTAAAGACATCAGCAACAGTGGCACAGCCATTGTCGCTGCTGTTGAAAAATATTTACATTGACCCCTCTGAGAATCCGATTTTTTGAATGAGGTGTTTGGTGGATTGCGTATGAGCCAGTTTTGACAGGGTTCGTCTCCGCGTTTCTCACGCTACTGCTCAGCTATGGGCTGTTTGCCTCTTAAAACTGTTTCGTTTTAGTCGGTTTTTACCGAAAAAGGTGGTCTTGTAGTACAAGACCATATCTTTTGTAGTACAAGACCATATCTTTTGTAGTACAAGACCATATCTTTTGTAGTACAAGACC
>Ga0310696_10004803_pt1 | contig 16484 bp, 16 predicted proteins | sample AusTroGonzalo_MG_4_FD_203885 | JGI IMG/M metagenome (GOLD analysis project Ga0310696, IMG submission 203885) | Bovine rumen microbial communities from tropical cattle in Woodstock, Queensland, Australia - Gonzalo_02 (v2) (version 2) | ecosystem: Host-associated > Mammals > Digestive system >...
ACCTTGTTGCTGTCGGTCAGGAAAATCTGTCCGAAATCGAGCGTCGAAACCAGCGACAGCAGGTTCTCGACCCGCTGCATGTCGAGTTTGTCGAACACGTCGTCGAGCAGCAGGATGGGCGTCTGGCCGCAGCTCTCCCGCACGAAGCGGAACTGCGCCAGTTTCATGGCCAGCAGGAAACTCTTCTGCTGTCCCTGCGAACCGCAGCGGCGCAGCGGATGCCCGTCGATATGGAACAGCAGGTCGTCGCGCTGGAGGCCTGCCGTAGTATAGTGCAGTACCCGCTCCTTCTCTGCCTCGCGGGCGAAAAGCTCTTCGAGCGGACAGTCGTCCAGGTCGGAGCGGTAGGCCACATCGACCGCCTCTTTTCCTTCGGAAAGCCGGGCGTAGAACGACTGGATGAGGGGCCGCAACTGCTCACAAAGGGTACGGCGCGCCTCATGGACATAGTCAGCATGGGGTGCCATCCGCTCGGAAATCGTGTCGAGCAGCGCTGGGAACACCGTCTCCGACTTGAGGAGCTTGTTGCGCTGCAGCAGCAGCTGGTTGTAGGCCTGGATATGCTGCAGGTACTGCCGGTCGCTCTGGGAGAGGATGAAATTGAGGTATTTGCGACGGTCTTCGCCCGCATCGTTGATGAGCGCCGCGTCGAGCGGCGACACCATCACCACGGGCAGCAGGCCGATGTGTTCGGAAAAGCGGGCGTAGTTCTTCGCCCCACGCCGGAAAGTCTTCTCCCCGCCCCGGCGCACCGACGCGGATATTTTCTCCTCCGTGCCGCCATCCATCCGATAGAAACCGCAAAGCGTCGCCTCCGGCGCGCCATAGGCGTAGACATACTGGTCGGAGGCGGAAAAGTAACTCTTGGTCATCGACAGGTAGTACACGGCATCAAGCAGGTTGGTCTTCCCCGCCCCGTTGCTGCCGTACACATAATTGACCTTCGGCGAGAAAGTGATTTCCGCCTCGGGGATGTTCTTGAAATCGTGAAGGATGATCCGGTTTAAAAACATAATTGAACTTATGCACAAATATATAAAATAATATTGGTGATTCCCATTTTTGTCGTAAATTTGCAGGATACGAAAATTACGAAAAAACTATAAAAAATGGCACAGAACAAACAACCTGAAGTTCAGCAGGAGCAGGTCGCAACGACTGTCTCCGGTGTAGAAAGTTTTATCAAGGAAAACCAGAAATGGATTGAATGGGCACTCATCGCCATTGTCGTGATCATCCTCGGCATCCTGGCCTATAACCGCTGGGTCGTGACACCCGCCCGCCAGGAAGCGCAGGAACAGATGTTCCAGGCAGAGCAGAGCTTCCGCCTCGGCGACTTCGAGACCGCCCTCAAAGGTGACGGCAACGTCCTCGGCTTCGCCGACATCATCGCCAACTATGGCAAACGCGCCGGCAAGAGCGTATACCTCTACGCAGGTCTTTGCAACCTCCAGCTCGGCAACAACGAAGAGGCCATCGCCAACCTCAAGAAGTATAGCACCAAGGACAAACTGATGCAAGGCCGTGCTTGGTGCGCCATGGGTGACGCCTATTCCAACATGCAGGACTACACCGCCGCCCTCAACTGGTACAAGAAAGCCGCCGCGCTGGAAGACAACGCCTATGCCGCCGGTTATCTGCTGAAAGCCGGCATCGTTTCGGAGGAACTTGGGGACAAGGAAGGCGCCCTGAAATGCTACAAGGAAATCGAGACGAAATACCCCCAGACCCTGGAGGGTTACGACATCCAGAAATATATCTCCCGCATTGAAAACCAGCAATAATCCGGACTATGGGAAGAGCATTTGAATTCCGCAAGGAAAGAAAATTCAAACGTTGGGGCCACATGGCCAAGACGTTCACCAAGATCGGCAAGGAAATCACCATCGCCGTCAAGAACGGCGGACCCGACGTGACCGGCAACCCGCGCCTCCGCGCCCTGCTGCAGACTGCTCGCAGCGAGAACATGCCGAAAGAGAACATCGAACGCGCCATCAAGAAGGCCACCGACAAGGACCAGGCCGACTACAAGGAAGTGGTGTACGAGGGATATGGCCCGCACGGCGTGGCCATCCTGGTGGAGACTGCCACCGACAACACCAACCGTACCGTGGCCAATGTCCGCAGCTATTTCAACAAGTTCGGCGGCAGCCTGGGTACCTCTGGCAGCGTGGCTTTCATGTTCGACCACAAATGTGTGTTCAAGATCAAGAACAGCCCCGACATCGACATCGAGGAACTTGAACTCGAACTCATCGACTTCGGCGCAGACGAAGTGTTCGTCGACGAATTCGAGAACAAGGACGGCGACACCGAAGAAGTGATTACCATCTACGGCGAGTACACCGCTTTCAACAACATCCAGAAGTACATCGAAGACAAAGGCTACGAACTCGTGTCAGCCGGCTTCGACCGTTTCCCAAATGGCGAGATGAAACACCTCACCGCCGAGGAGCGCGTGGAACTCGACAAACTGCTCGAGAAACTCGAGGAAGACGACGACGTCCAGAACGTCTTCCACAACCTGGAAGAAGAATAATCTATTTTAACACACTATATTATGAATCTCACACACATCGAACACCTCGGAATCGCGGTCAAATCGCTGGAAGAGGCCATCCCTTATTATGAAAACGTACTCGGTCTGAAATGCTACGCCATTGAAGAGGTCGCTGACCAGAAAGTGAAGACCGCCTTCTTCAAGATCGGCCAGACCAAACTCGAGCTGCTGGAACCCACCAGCCCGGAAAGCACCATCGCCGCTTTCATCGAGAAACGCGGTGAAGGCATCCATCACCTCGCCTTCGCCACCGACGACGTGGCTGCCTGCCTGGCAGAAGCCGAAGAGAAAGGTGTCCGCCTCATCGACAAGGCTCCCCGTCCGGGCGCCGAGCAGATGATGATCGCTTTCGTCCACCCGAAGTCGACCAAAGGCGTGCTCACGGAATTCTGCATGAAGAAGCCGCAGGAGTAAGCAAAACCGAATACAAACCCTAGATCTTACTATAATGAGTCAGCAACTCGAAAAAGTAAAAGAGCTTATCGAACTGAGAGAGAAAGCTCGTATGGGCGGCGGCCAGAAAGGTATCGACAGCCAGCACGCCAAAGGAAAATACACCGCTCGCGAACGCATCAACATGCTTCTCGACGAAGGCAGCTTCGAAGAATTCGATATGTTTATGACCCACCGTTGCACCAACTTCGGCATGGAGAAGAAGACCTACCTGGGTGATGGTGTGGTGACCGGTTACGGCACGATCGCCGGCCGTCTGGTCTATGTCTTCGCACAGGATTTCACCGTGATCGGCGGCTCGCTCTCCGAGACCCTGGCACAGAAGATCTGCAAGGTCATGGACATGGCCATGAAGAACGGTGCTCCCTGCATCGGCCTGAACGACTCGGGCGGCGCCCGTATCCAGGAAGGTGTGAATGCACTGGCAGGCTACTCCGAGATTTTCGAACGCAACATTCTTGCTTCGGGTGTCGTCCCTCAGATCTCCGCCATCCTCGGCCCTTGCGCCGGCGGCGCCGTGTACTCCCCGGCCCTGACCGACTTCATCATCATGTCGGAAGGAACTTCCTACATGTTCCTGACGGGTCCGGCCGTGGTCAAGCAGGTCACCGGTGAGACCGTCACGCAGGAAGAACTCGGCGGCGCTTCCGTACACGCTTCCAAGAGCGGTGTGGCCCAGTTCAAGGCCGCTACCGAGGAAGATGCCATCGCCACAATCCGCGAACTCCTGAGCTACCTCCCGCAGAACAACATGGAAGAACCCCCGTACGTGCCGACCGAAGACCCGATCGACCGCAAGGAGGACTCCCTCAACGAAATCATTCCCGACAGCCCGAACGCACCGTACGACATGTATGAAGTCATCGGTGCCATCGTCGACGACGGCAAGTTCCTCGAAGTCCACAAAGACTACGCGAAGAACATCATCGTCGGCTTCGGCCGCTTCGGCGGTACGGCCGTCGGTATCGTGGCCAACCAGCCGAAATACCTGGCCGGCGTGCTCGACATCAACGCTTCCCGCAAGGGTGCGCGTTTCGTCCGCTTCTGCGACGCCTTCAACATCCCCATCGTGACGCTTGTCGACGTGCCGGGCTTCCTCCCGGGTACCCAGCAGGAATACGGCGGCATCATCGTCCACGGCGCGAAACTTCTCTACGCCTACGGCGAAGCCACCATTCCGAAAGTCACCGTCACGCTCCGCAAGTCCTACGGTGGTTCCCATATCGTGATGAGCTGCAAGCAGCTGCGTGGTGACATCAACTACGCCTGGCCGACCGCCAACATCGCCGTGATGGGTGCCGAAGGTGCCGTGGCCGTGCTCTATGCCAAGGAAATCAAGGCCGAGGAAGATCCCGCCAAACAGAAGGAAATCGCCGAAGCCAAGAAGAAAGAGTACAACGACCTCTTCTGCAACCCGTACAATGCAGCCAAATATGGCTACATCGACGATGTCATCGAACCGCGCAACACGCGTTTCCGCGTCATCCGCGCCCTCGAGCAGCTCTCCACCAAGAAGCTCTCGAACCCGGCCAAGAAACACGATAACATGCCTCTGTAATCAAACCTGCAACGTATGAAACATTTGAAACTGTTTTTGGCGGTTGTCGGTTTGACCTTGTGCTTCACGGCAGGAGCGCAGAGCCAGGACGCCATGCGCCTGAACGAGTACCTGGTGATCAACACCGATGATTTCCAGGATGACTTCGGGCAGCAGAACGCCTGGATCGAGCTTTTCAACTCCTCCTACGGCACGGTGGACATCGCCGGATGCTTCCTGTCCGACGACCCCGACAACCTGAAGAAATACGCCATTCCGGGTGGCGACGTCCTGACCAAGATCAAGCCGCGCCAGCACGTCATTTTCTGGGCGGACAACCAGCCGTACCGCGGCACGTTCCACGTGTCGTTCGACCTGGCGGGCGCCAAGGAGATCATCTTCACCAAGGGTGACGGCAAGACCATCATCGACCGCATCCCCGTCAAGCACGACCTGGGCGAGAACGTCTCGTTCGGCCGCGCGGAAGACGGTATCGGTTCCGTGGACGGCAGCGGAGAAGGCTGGAACGTGCAGCCGCGTACCTCCCCGAGCACCAACAACGCCCTGATCGACAAGGCAGCGAAACCCGACCGCATGAAGGCCATCGACCCGTACGGCTGGATCCTTGCCCTGACGGCCATGTCGGTGGTGTTCCTCGCACTGATCCTCCTCTATTTCATCTTCAAAGCCATCGGCAATGCCAACATCAAGGCCGGCAAGAAGCGCTCCGCCGCTGTAGCCGGCACCGATGTGAAAGCGTCGGCCTACGGGGAAGTTCCCGGTGAGGTCTATGCCGCCATTGCCATAGCCATGCACCTGTACCAGCAGGACGACGAGGGACACGATGAGGAAAGCTTCGTCGTGACGCTCCATCATACGGACCGTACCTACTCGCCGTGGAGCTCCAAGATCTACACGCTCCGCCAGACCCCGTCGCTCAACAAAAGAAGATAACACCCTAACCCAGAAAAGAAATGAAAGAGTATAAAATCAAGATCAACGGTAACAACTATAACGTTACCATCGACGAGGTGGAGGACAATGTAGCCAAGGTCGAGGTCAACGGCACTCCGTACAACGTCGAATTCGAGAAACCGCTCTCGAAGCCCAAGACCATCAGCGTGGTCAACAAGCCCGCCGCCGCTCCCGCTGCAGGTCCGGCTCCCGCCAACAAGCCCGCCGCCGCTCCTGCTGCCGCAGGTGGCGCCACGGTCAACTCCCCGCTCCCGGGCGTCGTGCTCGAAGTCAAGGTCAAGGACGGCGACAAAGTCACCAAGGGACAGGTCATCATGGTCCTCGAAGCCATGAAGATGGAGAACGCCATCGAGGCCCCTTGCGACGGTACCGTCACCATCAAGGCCCAGAAGGGCGACTCCGTGCTGGAAGGCGCTCCGCTGGCCGTCATCGCTTAGTACACGCTTATGGAACATATCATTGAAAACCTGAGGCAGTTCTGGCAGTTCACCGGCTTCGCGAATTTCGAGATCGGGTACCTCATCATGATCCTGGTGGGATGCCTGTTCATCTTCCTCGCCATCAAGTTCGAGTGGGAGCCCATGCTGCTGGTCCCGATCGGATTCGGTATCCTGATCGGTAATATTCCGCTGTTCGCCGGATTGAATGTCGGCGTCTATGAAGAGGGCTCCGTGCTCAACATCCTGTACCAGGGCGTGCAGCGGGGCTTCTATCCGCCGCTCATCTTCCTGGGCATCGGCGCGATGACAGACTTCTCCGCCCTGATCGCCAATCCGAAGCTGCTGCTGATCGGCGCTGCCGCCCAGTTCGGTATCTTCGGTGCCTACGCCATCTCGCTGGCGCTCGGCTTCGATGCCGCCCAGGCGGGTGCCATTGGTATCATCGGCGGCGCCGACGGCCCGACCGCCATCTTCCTGTCGTCGCGTCTGGCTCCGACCCTGATGGGCGCCATCGCGGTTTCCGCTTATTCCTACATGGCTCTCGTGCCGGTGATCCAGCCGCCGATCATGCGTCTGCTCACCACCAAGAAGGAGCGCCTGATCCGCATGAAACCGCCGCGTCCGGTATCCCCGACCGAGAAGAAACTCTTCCCGATCATCGGCTTCCTGCTCACGGCCTTCATCGTGCCGTCGGGTATTCCACTGCTCGGTATGCTGTTCTTCGGCAACCTGCTGAAGGAAAGCGGCGTAACGAAACGTCTGGCCAACACGGCCAGCGGTCCGCTGGTGGACATTGTCACCATCCTCATCGGTGTGACGGTGGGCGCCTCCACGCAGGCCAGCCAGTTCCTCCGCTGGGAGTCGGTGAAGATTTTCATCATCGGTGCCTGCTCCTTCGTGATCGCCACCTTCGCCGGTGTGCTCTTCGTGAAATTCTTCAACCTCTTCCTCAAAGAGGGCAACAAGATCAACCCGCTCATCGGCAACTCGGGTGTGTCGGCTGTGCCGGATGCCGCCCGCGTTTCGAACAACGTCGGTTTGGAGTACGATCCGAAGAACTATCTGCTGATGCATGCCATGGGTCCGAACGTGGCCGGTGTGATCGGCTCTGCCGTCGCCGCCGGTATGCTGCTGGGCTTCCTGGGTTAATCAGCGCCTGTAGACAACGTCATGCCGGGCCTGACCCGGCATCCATCAAAAAGGAACCGGATCCGCATCCGGTTCCTTTTTTCTTCGCTGCACCCGCAGCTATGTTTCTGAAATTCCAGTGATCTTCGCGGGAATGATCCGGATCTTCTCGAGGAGGAAGCAGAAAAGGTATTCCAGCAGGAGAACCAGCATCGACGTGTAAAGCGGCGTGGCCCCGTGCTGAGGGAAATACGGCGGGAAGACCGAATAGAAGAAAGCGATCAGAACGAAATGCGTCAGGTAGATGGTGTAACTGTAGCGGCTGATGCACTGTACGAACGACTGTACCGGCTGCGCGGGGATCCGCACCGACTTGAGCAGCAGGAACAGGCAGAGGACCTCCAGGATCTCCAGCGTCACGAAATCGTGTCCCCGGGACATCATCCAGGCATTCAGGGCATAGGCCAGCGGGAAACCTATCGCACCGATTTTCAGGTTCAGTGCGCGCTGGTTCGCCTGCTCGCAAAGATAGCAGCCCATCAGATAGTAGCCCAGGTATTTCCCGGCAATCGGGAAGAAAGGAATCAGGGCACAGGCCGGATACACATCCTGCAAAGCCATGAAAGCCACCCAGACCGCCAGGCAGTATTCCAACAGGCGCTTGCGGTCAGACGCGGCCTGCAGCGCCGCCTGCAGGACCGGGGTCACCAGATAGAGCCCGATGAGCATGAAAACGAACCAGTAGGCGGTATTGATGCGATTGGTCAACAGGCGCGGAAAGAACTGCAGCAGCGCTTCCCGCAGCGTCGTCACCTCGGGATAGTGGTGGATGCAGACGGAAATCACGTAGACAATGACGGCCCAGAAAAGAAAAGGCAGCAGGATGCGGGTGAAACGCTTTTTCAGAAAATCGGGCAGCGGCATCGGATGACGCAACTGCAGGTAGCCCGAGAGCATTACAAACAGCGGAACTCCGTAGATCAGGGCCTTGTAGCCATAGTAAGAGATGGCCGGGGCGGGTCCGTCGAGTCCCAGGATCGACCAGGCGTGCTGCACGATGACCAGCAGGATGGCCACCGCCCGGATGAAGTCCAGTTCAAAGTTCCGCTTGTCCATCGCGCTATTTGCCATAGGTCTTTGCCAGGAAGCGGTCGATATCAATGATGAAGCGTTCATGGGTTCCTTCGCCGATCAAGCCCCGGTCGTCATGGGCCGAGACCCTGAAAACCAGCCGGCGTCGGTCGATCTCAACCAGTTCGCTCTCAGCTGTTACCGTTTTTCCGACTGGCGTCGCTGCCACGTGAGACACCTCGACACGCGTCCCGACCGTCCCCTGTCCTTCTGCCAGATAAGGCTGAACGCTGTCGTAACAGGTTTTCTCGATGAGGGCAATCATCATCGGGGTGGCAAACACGGCCAGGCCGCCACTGCCGACCCGGTCTGCCGTCACTTCGGGCGTGACCTGCCAGGAAGCCTGCCCTTTGATTCCGATTTGCAAATCCATAACGATAGAGATTCTGGGTAAGTCCATACAAAGATACGGCGATTTTTGTAAATTTGCAGAAAAGCAAGCTCAAATGAAAGCAACCCGTTTCTTTCCGATGACCGCCACGCTGGTCTTGCTGATACTCCTGCTGGCTTCCTGTGGTGCCAGCCGTACTGCCGTCGCTTCGGGCGAGGGTCGATCCACCGGTCCTGACGATCCCAGCGGATTCGTCGTCCTGACCGACGTCGTTCCCGACGTCCTCCTGGAGATGCGCTACTACAGCACTTTCAACTTTGTCGGAACCCGTGTGGATGGCTATGAAGAGCCCATCGCGCTGATGACCCGCGAAGCTGCGCAGGCGCTCAAGGAGGTCAGCGACGAAGCCATGTCGCTCGGCTATCGGATCAAGATCTGGGACACCTACCGTCCGCAGATGGCTGTCGACCATTTCTGCCGCTGGGGCGAAAATGTGAGCGATACCCTCACCAAGCGCTATTTCTATCCCTACCTCGACAAAGACGTGGTTTTCGACCAGGGCTATATCGCCCGCCGCAGCGGCCACTCCCGTGGCTCTGTCGCCGACCTGACGCTCGTCGACATGAAAACCGGCCGTGACCTCGACATGGGCTACGGCTTCGACTGGTTCGGTGGAGAATCCCATCCCGACTACAAGGGCATCACCGAAGAGCAGTTCAACAACCGCATGCTCCTGCGCAACCTCATGCTCAAGCACGGCTTCCTCCCCATCGAAGAAGAATGGTGGCATTTCGTCCTCAAAGATGAACCCTACCCCGACACCTACTTCACCTTCCCGGTGCGCGACCTGAAGAAGAGATAGCTTTTCATCGTAGTTGTGATGCCCAAAGACGCCCAGAGAGCACTGCAGCAGGACGCCAAATTTGTCCGGATGACGACCCAGCCGGTCGGCCGGCTCGTCACAGCCATGGCGATCCCGTCCATCGTGAGCATGCTGGTCTCAGGCATCTACAATCTGGCCGATACCTTCTTCATCGGGCAGATCAACACCCCGTCGGTGGCAGCCATGGGCATTGTGTACGCCTATATGGTGTTGATCCAGTCGCTGGCCATCTTTTTCGGACAAGGTTCGGGCAACTACATTTCCCGGGCACTGGGCCGGCGTGAGACAGTTGACGCTGAAGAAATGGCTGCCGTCGGACTGGGCTCCTCCATCCTGACCGGCATCATCCTGGCCGGCGCCAGCTTCCTGGCCATGCGGCCGATCCTTGCCCTGCTGGGCTCGACGGAAACCATTATGCCCTATGCCGTCGACTATTTCCAGTATATTCTGATCGGCACGCCCTTCATCATGGGCACTTTCACGCTCAACAACCAGATGCGGCACCAGGGCAATGCGATGCTCTCGATGATCGGTATTGTGTCGGGCGCCGTCCTCAATATCATCCTTGATCCGATTTTCATCTTTGGTCTCGGGCTGGGCATCCGCGGAGCGGGCATGGCTACGGCCCTTTCGCAGATCATCGGCTTCATCGTCATCCTGAGCATGATCGGCAAGCGGGGTTCGCTGCCCATCCGGCCGTACCATTTCAAACCGACGCTGCGCCGCTACCGCGACATTGCTGCCGGCGGCCTGCCGTCGCTGGCCCGCCAGGGCCTGATGAGTATTTCGGCGATCTGCCTGAACCAGTTGGCGTCGAACTACGGTGACGAGGCCATCGCTGCTTTTTCCATTGTCAACCGAATCATGATGCTGGCCTGTGCTGCGATGATCGGCTACGGGCAAGGTTTCCAGCCAGTTTGCGGCTTCAACTACGGAGCCGGCCTGTTCGACCGGGTACGCCGGGCCTACTGGCACAGTTGCAGCGTTGCCACTGTCTATTGCACGGTGCTGGCGCTGCTGGGATGGTTTTTCGCCGGACCTTTGGTCGCTCTCTTCCGGGCCGACGACCCCGAGGTAATCCGCATCGGCCGCGAAGTGTTGCGCTATCAGTGCTACAGTTTCCCGCTGACCGGTTTTGTCGTGTTGGCCAACATGTACTTGCAGAATATCCGGAGAACCATTCCCGCGATTATCATGGCTTCTGCCCGCCAGGGGATTTTCTTCCTGCCGATCCTCTTTATCGGACACGCCCTCTGGGGTTTCACGGGCATTGAGATTTCCCAGGCGCTGGCCGATGTCTGTTCCTTCCTTTTCGCCGTTCCCGTCGTCCTCCACACGCTCCAGACGATGGACCAACAACCCATCGCCCGATGAGCGCCAACCGTCCCATCGATTCGCCCGAGGCCCTGATTGCCGAAATCCGACGTTTTGGCATGTTGCCTTTCTTTCGCTGCCGTGTCCCTGGTTGGTCGGTCGAAGAGTTGACGGCGCCCGGTTGCTGGATCTTCGAAGACGATGAAGCTGTGCTCGGTCCCTGGGACTGGAAAATCGATGCGGTGCGCGAAGGTGACATCGCCTACGGCAAGTTTCTGGGCGGCAAAGCGGCTTTCGCCACGGTCGAATGGTACCGTGAACTGATGAACTGGCGCCGCAGTCAGCCCCGCTGGCGGATGGCGGAAGGCGGCCGCTACCGCGCCACGACCGAACACGACAAATTGATGAAACGTATCGCGCCCGTAGCGCTTGATGCCATCCGGCAAGCGGGCGCATTGGAGGCGAAAGAACTCCGTTTGATCTGCTCAGCAGCAGAGAAGAAGCCTGTCAAGAAGAACGTAATGGACAGCGTCATCCAATTCCTGCAGATGGGCACCTGGACCGTCATCGGCGACTTCGAACGCGTCTACCGCGGACCCGACCTGAGCTACAACGGCTGGCAACGCGCTTCGAACACCACACCCGACGAACTCTTCGCTGCACCCGACCTTCCCCTTGCTTCGGCCCGTCTTCTGACAGACCCGCTCGCCACAGACCTCACCCCCGCCGCCTCCCGCGCAAGGCTCATCGCCCATGTCCGCGAATTCTTCCCGAATGCTGATCAGAAGGAGCTGGAAAAATTGATCTGATCTTCGACTAAACGTCAAGATTATTCCTCTTTTACTATTGGCAGTCTGCCTTTTTCTTCGTATTTTTGCTTGATAGATTCGAATTCAATTTTATTAGAAAAATATGCAGGACAAATTGCAAGAATTGACGGACCGGCTGTACGAAGAAGGTTTGTCGAAGGGTCGTCAGGAGGCGGAAGAATTGCTCGCCAAGGCGAAGGAAGAGGCGAAAGAAATCGTAGAAAAGGCACAGGCGGAAGCCGACGCCATTGTCAAGGACGCCGAGAAGAAAGCATCCGAGACCCGTACGACGGTCGAGGGCGACCTGAAGATGGCCTCTACCCAAACCATCGCCGCCCTGAAACAGCAGGTGGAGAACATGATCATCACCCAGGCCGTGGCCAAGCCCGTGGGTGCCGCCCTATCGGACGAAGGATTTGTGAAAGATCTCATCACGATGGTGGTCCGCGCCTTCAATGCGTCGAATCCCGACGGTATCGGCCTGGAAGTCATCCTCCCGACCGCTGCGCAGAAAGAGCTGGAGCAGGCCTTCGCCAACGAACTGACCCAAACCCTCGGCAAAGGCGTCGAGGTGAAGAACGTCAAAGGCCTGTCCAATGGCTTTAAGATCGGGCCCAAGGACGGCGGCTACCAGATCAGTTTCACGGCCGACGATTTTACCGGCCTCGTCGGTGAATACCTGCGTCCGGCCTCCAAGAAGGTCCTCTTCGGCGACTGATGGCGAATTATCCCTATATCATCGCCAGTTTCCCCGACCTGCTGCTCGACTACGAACGGCATGCGCTCAACGTGGAAGCCGTGGTCGACGAAGTGAAAAGCCAGCTTTCCGAGAAAGACGGCAAACTGGTGGACTGGCTGACGTTCGGGATGGAAGGAAGCCATCTGACTCCTCATTTCTACCGGAACATCCGCCAGACCCGCTGCCACTTCCTCATCGACTGGTTCGGCTTCGACCGCAAACTGCGGCTGGCCAAGGTCGCGTACCTGGAGGGCAAGCCGGTGCAGGAAGAGTTTCCCGAGCTCGACAAGGTGGAAATCATCTTCCGGGTCGACAACCTTGCCCAGCGCGAGAAACTGCTCGACCGGCTCCTGTGGGACAAGGCGGCCGAACTCGCGGAATTCGACATTTTCACTCTTGACACCATCCTGTCGCTGCTGACACGCCTCCATCTGGTCGCGCGCTGGAACCGTCTCGACCCCGAGACCGGCGCCGCACTCTTCCGACAGTTCGTCGATGAAGTCCGGGGAACCTTCCATGGAATCAATGCTGAACAATTTAAAGTATAGATAATGAAAACAACAGGTATAGTTACCGGTATCATCTCCAACCTGGTGACGGTGCGTTTTGAAGGCGACGTAGCACAGAACGAGATCTGCTACATCGACCTGGGCGGCACGAAAATGATGGCGGAAGTCATCAAGGTGTCGGGCAAGAACGCCTTTGTGCAGGTCTATGAAAGCACGCGCGGTCTTCGGCAGGGCGACAAAGTGGAGTTCGAGGGACACATGCTCGAAGTTCAGCTCGGCCCCGGCCTGCTCTCCAGCAGCTATGACGGTCTGCAGAACAACCTTGCCACGATGGACGGCGTCTTTCTCAAGCGTGGTGAATACACCGCTCCGCTCGATCACGACAAGGTCTGGCATTTCACGCCGCTCGCCCATCCGGGCGACACCGTTTACGCCGCCGACTGGCTGGGCGAGGTGAAGGAAGGCTGGCTGCCCCACAAGATCATGGTGCCCTTCTCCTTCAAGGACGAATACCAAGTCAAGTCCGTCGCACCGGAAGGCGATTACAAAATCGATGACACGATGGCCGTCCTGACCGATCCGCAAGGAGAGGAACATATCGTGACGATGGTCCAGAAATGGCCCGTCAAGGTGGCCGTAGGCGGCTATGTCGAGAAACCCCGTCCCTTCCGAATCATGGAGACGGGCGTCCGCTGCATCGATACCCTCAACCCTATTGCCGAAGGCGGTACCGGATTCATCCCGGGCCCGTTCGGCTGCGGCAAGACCGTGCTGCAGCACGCCATCGCCAAGCAGGGCGACGCAGAAGTAATCGTGATGGCGGCTTGCGGCGAGCGCGCCAACGAGGTGGTGGAGATCTTCGCCGAGTTCCCGGAACTGATCGACCCGCATACGGGCCGTCACCTCATGGAACGTACCACCATCATCTGCAACACCTCGAACATGCCGGTAGCCGCCCGTGAGGCCTCGGTCTATACGGCTATGACCATCTGTGAATACTACCGTGCCATGGGCATGAAAGCCCTGCTGCTGGCCGACTCGACTTCCCGCTGGGCACAGGCCCTGCGCGAAATGTCGAACCGTATGGAGGAACTTCCGGGACAGGACGCCTTCCCTGTGGACTTGTCTGCCATTATCTCGAATTTCTATGCCCGCGCCGGCATTGTGAAGCTGCGCAACGGCCAGACCAGCGCTGTGACCGTCATCGGTACCGTCTCTCCGGCTGGCGGCAACCTCAAGGAACCCGTGACCGAGTCGACCAAAAAGGCAGCCCGCTGCTTCTATTCACTGGCCCAGGCCCGCGCCGACAAGAAACGCTATCCGGCCGTCGACCCTATCGATTCCTATTCCAAGTATCTGGAATATCCCGAAGTGGTGGAATACCTCAAGGAACGCGTGAGCAAGGATTGGGTCGACAAGGTACTCCGTGCCAAGAACCTCATCCGCCGCGGCAAGGAGATCTCCGAACAGATCAATATCCTCGGTGACGACGGCGTGCCCATCAGCTACCACGAGCAGTTCTGGAAGAGCGAGCTCATCGACTTCGTGATCCTGCAGCAGGATGCCTTTGACCCGATCGACTCCCTCTGCCCGTTCGAACGTCAGGAATTCATGCTCTCGCTGGTGCTGAAAATCTGCGACATCCCGTTCCAGTTCGACGACTACGAGCAGTGCAGTGCCAAATACAAGGAGATCATCAACGTTCTCCGCCAGATGAACTATTCGGTGTTCAGAAGCGAACAGTTCAACCAGTATCTTGAACAGCTTAATACCCTTTTGAACCATGAGCAATAAAGCATTCCAAAGAACCTATACCCGCTTGGAAGCCATCACCAAGGCAACGGTGACGCTCCACGCACAGGGCGTCAGCAACGACGAGCTGGCCACCGTGTCCGGCCGTCTGGCACAGGTCGTCAAGATCAAGGGCGACCTGATTACGCTGCAGGTTTTCTCGGGAACCGAGGGTATTCCCACCAATGCGGAAGTGCTCTTCCACGGCGAACCCCCGACGCTCGCCGTGAGCGATGAACTCGCCGGCCGTTTCTTCAACGCCTATGGCGATCCTATCGACGGTGGTCCGAAGGTGGAGGGCGAGCGCCGGCAGATCGGCGGCCCTTCGGTGAACCCTTTCAAACGCAAGCAACCTTCGCAGATCATCCCGACCGGCATCGCCGGCATCGACCTCAACAACACCCTGGTCTCCGGCCAGAAGATCCCCTTCTTCGCCGACCCCGACCAGCCCTACAACGCCGTGATGGCACAGGTAGCCCTGCGCGCCGATGTCGACAAGATCATCCTCGGCGGCATGGGACTGAGCAACGATGACTACCTCTATTTCCGCCACGAATTCGAGAATGCCGGCGCCCTCAACAAGATCATCAGCTTCGTCAACACCACCGACCAGCCGCCGGTGGAGCGCCTGCTGATTCCCGACATGGCCCTGACGGCCGCCGAGTATTTCGCCGTCAACAAGAACGAGAAGGTGCTCGTGCTGCTGACCGACATGACCCTTTACGCCGACGCTTTGAGCATCGTGAGCAACCGCATGGACCAGATTCCGTCGAAAGACTCGATGCCTGGTTCGCTCTACTCCGACCTGGCCAAGATATACGAAAAGGCCGTGCAACTGCCCAGCGGCGGTTCCATCACCATTATCGCCGTCACCACGCTCAACGACGGCGACATCACGCACGCCATCCCCGACAACACCGGTTATATCACGGAAGGCCAGCTCTACCTGCGCGCCGACACCGATACGGGCAAGGTCATCATCGACCCTTTCCGCTCGCTTTCGCGTCTGAAGCAGCTCGTGCAGGGCAAACAGACCCGGGAGGACCATTCCCAGGTAATGAACGCCTCCGTGCGCCTTTATGCCGACGCACAGAATGCCAAGACCAAGCTGGAAAACGGCTTCGACCTCTCCGACTACGACGGACGCTGCCTCGATTACGCCAAGGACTACGCCACCGAGATTCTTTCGATCGACGTCAACATCGGCCTGACGGAAATGCTCGATACCTGCTGGAAGATTTTTGCAAAATACTTCAGCAAAGCCGAGACCGGCATCAAACAGGAGTTTGTCGACAAATACTGGCCTGCAGAATAAGGTATGGCGATTAAATTTCAATACAACAAGACATCCCTGACCAACCTGGGCAAACAGCTCAAGGTGCGCCAGCGGGCACTGCCGACCCTTAAGAACAAGGAATCGGCCCTGCGCGTGAGCGTACTTGTGGCCAAAGCCGAGTCGGATCGTCTGCAATTCGAGCTCGAAAAAGCGCTCAGGGCCTACGCCGACATGGCCGGCCTGTGGAACGAATTCGAACCCGGGCTGATTTCCGTCAAGGATGTGGAGTTGACCACCGTCAAGGTGGCAGGTGTCCGTACGCCGGAGCTCAAGCAGGTCATCTATGAGGTCAAGCCCTTCGATGCCTTCGCCAAGCCCATGTGGTATGGCGAGGGGGTCGACATCCTCAAGAAACTCGCCCAGCTTGGCATCGAGAGCGAAGTCTTCGCCGAGAAGAGCCGGATCCTGGAATTCCAGCGGAAAAAGACCACCCAGAAAGTGAACCTATACGAGAAGGTGCAGATTCCGGGCTACCAGGAGGCCATCCGCAAGATCAAACGTTTCATGGAAGACGAGGAGAACCTGTCGAAAGCTTCCCAGAAAATCGA
>Ga0310696_10004804_pt1 | contig 16480 bp, 14 predicted proteins | sample AusTroGonzalo_MG_4_FD_203885 | JGI IMG/M metagenome (GOLD analysis project Ga0310696, IMG submission 203885) | Bovine rumen microbial communities from tropical cattle in Woodstock, Queensland, Australia - Gonzalo_02 (v2) (version 2) | ecosystem: Host-associated > Mammals > Digestive system >...
CAAACTTAAAATCGAGTTTCTCACGAATGAAACCCAGGTTGCGGAACATGCCCTTTGTGAACTTCAGTTTCTCGAAGCTGTCGATCTGCTCGTCGGCAGGTTCCTCTATGAGGGTGCCATCACGGTCTATAAATAAGATTTTGTACATATTCTTCATCTTTAGTTTCTGCTTTCTTCTTAAAGTTTTCGCGCTCTTGTTCCTGAGTGGCAATGGAGCCTCGCATCAAATAAAGAGGTCCTAACAAGGTGAGCCAGACATAGGCCTGAATAAAGCCTGCGATGAGGAAGACCACAATGGAGAGCCACGTCATGTACTGAGGCATACCGTTAGGATCGCCAACGAAAGTGCCTGCCTGATTCACCCAGTTGGCTATCATCACAATGAACATGGGGAGTGTGGTGATGACACAGAGCGACAATACCACTATGAGGCAGAAAAGCCACACGAGCAGTACCATGCCCAGATGACGAAGCCATGCAAAACGACTCTTCATGGGTGGGCGACGTTCGAACAACTGCTTGCGAACCAGCACCCTATAAGATACTACAAGCAACAGCACTATAGCTACTAACTCAATGGCCAAGGCTGGCAAAAGCAGGGCTGGCGATATCAAGACGGGCAGGGCTGCAGCTATAGCTGAGAGGATGGCGAAACAGAGGGCCACCCACCACGTGTGACGGAAGATGCGACGGAAATGACCAGTGAAAAACTGATAGCCCTCGCGGATGCAAGCACGCCCACTGCGGCTCTTCATCAAGATGCTTTCTTTCTCTTCGTTCATCGTTATAGAATATTACACGTATTGGCGGAGGGCAGCAATAAGTTCGCTGTTTTCCGTCTTGGTTCCAATGGTTATACGGAGACAGTTCTGGCAGAGCTGTACTCGGTTGCGGTTTCTGACGATGATGCCCAAATCAACCAGATAATTGTATATCTTCGTGGCATCAGTCATCTTGGCGAGGAAGAAGTTGGCCTCTGTGGGATACACCTTCTGGCAGATGGGCAACAGTTCGAAAGCTTCCATCACGCGAGAGCGTTCCTGTAGCAATACCTTCACCCAGTTTTCTACCTCGTAGGGATCCTTCAGGGCCTCAAGAGCCTGTTGCTGCGTGAGCTGGTTCACGTTGTAGGGGTACTTCACCTTATTAAATATAGCGATGATCTCAGGCGAGGCAAAGGCCATACCCAGACGAATGGCTGCACAACCCCATGCCTTTGACATCGTGTTGAGAACGATGAGGTTAGGGTATTTGGCCAGTTCTGAGCGCAACGTCTTCTGAACAGAGAAATCGCTGTAGGCTTCATCAACGATGATAAGACCTTCAAAGCCCTCGATGACTTTGATGACTTCTTCGCGCTTCAGGCAGTTGCCTGTGGGGTTGTTAGGCGTGCAGAGCCAGATGAGCTTCGTATGGGCATCGGTGGCTGAGAGCAATTTATCAGCTGTGATCTGGTAATGCTCGTCGAGCAGCACTGGACGATATTCTACGTCGTTGATATCGGCACACACTTTATACATGCCATAGGTGGGTTCGATGGCCACCACGTTGTCGATGCCAGGATCGCAGAAACAACGATAGGGCAGGTCGATAGCTTCATCGCTGCCATTACCGAGGAAAATGCTGTCAGCAGGCACACCCTTCACCTTCGAAAGTGCCTCTTTCAGTTCCAGTTGCAGGGGATCGGGATAGCGGTTGAAAGGCTGGTTGTAAGGGTTCTCATTCGCATCGAGAAACACTCTGGCCTCCCTGCCTGCATACTCATTGCGGGCACTGCTATATGGTGCCAGATTCCAAATATTTTTCCTGCACAACTGCTCCAGACTCTTCATAATCTTCAATTGTTTATTTTTTAATAGCTTTCAAGCGCACTGTCATGGCATTCTTGTGGGCATCGAGCTGCTCGGCTTCGGCCATGAGTTCAACAGCGTGGCCAATGCTGTGGATGCCTTCGGCAGTGAGATGCTGGAAGGTAACCTTACGGCAATAGCTGTCGAGATTCACACCACTGTAGGCTGTGGCATAACCATGTGTAGGCAATGTGTGGTTAGTACCACTGGCGTAGTCGCCAGCACTTTCGCAGGCATATTCGCCCAGGAACACACTACCTGCATTGACCACCTTCGCTGCCAGTTTCTCGTAGTTGGAGGTCTGGATAATGAGGTGTTCAGGGGCGTAGGCATTCGAGAGGTCGATGGCCTCCTGCTTATCCTTTACGAGTACTAAGTTGCTGTTCTCAAGAGCCTTAGCGGCAATCTCCTTACGAGGCAGGAGGTCGAGTTGACGATTCACCTCTGCCTGTACGTCGAGGATCACCTGTTCTGACGTAGTGATGAGCAGCACTTGAGAGTCGATGCCATGCTCTGCCTGTGACAACAGATCGGCAGCAATAAACTCGATATTGGCGTATTCATCGGCAATGACACAGACCTCTGAGGGACCTGCGGGCATATCGATGGCTACGTCGTGCAGGCTCACCTGTTGTTTGGCAGCCATGACGTATTGATTACCAGGACCAAAGATCTTAAACACCTTGGGCACACTCTCAGTGCCATAAGCCATGGCACCAATCGCCTGAACACCACCAGCCTTGAAGATCTTGCTCACACCAGCAATGCGGGCCGCTACGAGAATGGCAGGATTGACCTTGCCTTCACGATTCGGAGGCGTGCAGAGCACAATTTCCTGACATCCGGCAATCTTAGCAGGCGTGGCGAGCATTAGGACGGTAGAAAAGAGTGGGGCAGTGCCTCCTGGAATATAAAGTCCTACCTTCTCGATAGCTACACTCTTCTGCCAGCACACCACACCAGGCTGTGTCTCCACCTTCTTCGTGCGGAAGGTCTGTGCCTCGTGGAAGGCATTGATATTATAATGGGCCAGTTGGATGGCAGCTTTCAGTTCAGGACTTACCAAGCGCTCTGCCTCTTCCATCTCCTCGTCGCTTACAGCGAGCGAGGGAAGATCCACATGGTCGAACTTCAGCTCATAACCTTTCACTGCATCGTCGCCACGCTTTCTGATATCGGCCAGCACATCGGCTACCGTCTTGTTCAGCTTCGACACATCGAGGTGTGGCCTCTCTACAATCTTAGCCCAGTCTTTTCTTTCTGGAAAACGAATGATATTCATTCTCAATTATCAATTTTCAATCATCAAAGAATCATCTTCTCAATGGGCGTCACTAAGATACCTTGTGCACCCATCTCCTTCAGTTTGCCAATGATCTCCCAGAACTGTTTCTGGTCGAGCACGGTGTGTACAGAGCACCACTCCTCGTCAGCCAGAGGAATGATCGTAGGACTCTTCAAGCCTGGCAGCACGTCAATGATTTCCTGCAGACGGGCTTTAGGCGCATTCATACGCACATACTTCTTGTCCTCAGCATCTTTCACGGCCTTGAAGCGGAACAGCATCTGATCGAGAATGTCACGCTTCTCCTGAGAAAGCTGCTTGTTGCCAATGAGTAGGGCCTCGCTCTGCATCACCACCTCCACCTCGCGCAGATTGTTGCTTACGAGGGTAGAACCTGACGACACAATGTCGAAGATACCGTCAGCCAGACCGATGCCCGGGCTGATTTCTACAGAACCAGTAATGACGTGGATTTCTGCCTTGATGCCGTTCTTATCGAGGAACTGCTTCAGGATACCAGGATAACTGGTGGCGATCTTCTTGCCATTAAACCACTCTACACCTTTGTAGTCGATTTCTTTGGGAATGGCCAATGACAGACGGCACTTGGAGAAACCAAGGCGTGAGATAATATCGGCATCTTCACCACGCTCTACAAACTCATTTTCACCCACCACACCAATGTCGGCTACACCACTGGCCACACTCTGTGGGATATCATCATCGCGAAGGTAAAGCACCTCAAGCGGAAAATTCGACGACTGGACTAACAGGGTACGCTTCGACGCACTAACCTTGATGTCTGCCTCTGCCAGCAGATTCATCGTATCGTCGAAAAGACGTCCTTTCGATTGTACTGCAATTCTTAACATATTGTTCTTTTGGTCTCTAAATTTGCAAATTCGTGTGCAAAGGTAGTAAAAAACTGCGTAATACCTATCATCCGTGCCTAAAAATTCGTATCTTTGCACCGATTTTGTGGACTATGTCAAAGGTTATGAGGCGTTTTCTGGATAAATATGCGCTTTGTGGAGCCCTGTTGGTGTTCCTTGCAGCTTGTTCTTCGAAGAAGGAACGGGTGGTTACGCCTTACGGTTCGGTGCTCGACTCTGTGGTGGTGGAAGAAGATTTCGATCTGGCTGATATCCAGACCAATGGCGAACTGATTATTGCCACCTTCAGTGGGCCTGAAACCTATTACGACTATCATGGTAAGCAACTGGGTACGCAGTATCTGATTTGTCAGCGCTTTGCTGATTCATTGGGTGTCAGACTGCGTGTAGATGTTTGTCGCGACAGTGCCGAGATGGTGCGCAAACTGCGTGAGGGTGAGGTAGATATGTTGGCATGGCAGATACCTGGAAAGATTGAGGTGGGTGAGGCTAAACCCGAACTTGCTGAGGAACTGAAATCATGGTATCGTCCCTCGCTGATAGATGAGGTGAAGAAAGAAGAAACTGCCTTGCTTACCACGAAGAAGGTGCGACGTCGTATCTTCTCTCCGATGCTCGACAGGGGTAAGGGTATCATCTCGCATTACGACCAGTTGTTCATGACCTATAGTAGGGATATTCGTTGGGATTGGCGATTGATGGCTGCACAGTGTTATCAGGAGTCAACCTTTGATCCGAAGGCTGTATCGTTTGCAGGTGCGAAAGGTCTGATGCAGATTATGCCAGGTACGGCAGATCATCTGGGCGTTTCGCGTAGCCAACTCTATGATCCTGAGACGAATATAGCTGCTGCTGCCAAACTTATTGCAGAACTCACACAGGCCTTCTCAGATATCCGAGATAACTATGAGCGCACCAACTTTGTATTAGCCAGTTATAATGGCGGTTCTTTCCATATTCGTGATGCGATGGCTCTGGCTAAACGTGATGGGCGTAACCCTCATCGTTGGGGTGATGTGTCGCCTTATGTGCTGAAATTGGCTACCCCTCAGTATTACAACGATCCGTTGGTAAAACATGGTTATATGCGAGGCTCTGAGACGGTGGATTACGTGAAACGTATTCGTGAGCGCCATGCGAGTTATCAGGGTGTGAAATCACCACACATGGGTTTTCACCCCAGCCAACCCCGAAAGGCGGATAAACGCAAAAACAAGTATGATTTATAATTCGGGGAGCAGATCCTTGACGTAATCGCGCTCCCAGTCGCGCAGATGATAGCGCACACTATCGTATTCCAACAGGTCAATATCAATGGTGACAATTCCACTCTTGTCGTGTTTTCTGTCAAGCTGTTGCTCTATATCCTTGAGACGCAGGTTCAGTTCGTCAGGTCCTAAGTGTGTCAAACCTGTGGCGAGTTGGTTCAGATATTGGTCGGGTCGTAAGGCATTCACAGGTTCCGTCCAGTGTTCTGTAGTATAATGAAGTTCGTTCAATACATCCCTCAGCAATATTCTCGCAGCTTCCATATTCTGCTGCTGGTTCGAGTTTGAAGCCAGACATAACAAAACCTTATGGGATTGACTACTCATGTTTTGGGGATTTCCAGAGTGAATCGGCAACCTTCCTGATAGCTGGTATCGACAGTGAGATTACCACCAAGGCTGCGAGCATGGCGCTTAGCCAGTGGGAGTCCTAATCCGAGACCTTCTGACAGATCGTCGATCTTAGTGAAAGGATTGAAGATCATCTCCTGCGAACCCTCAGGCAGACCTTGGCCCTTATCCTCAACAGTAAAGCGCACCATGTCTGTATAAGTCAAACGCATGAGAATATTCTGACCATCAGAGTATTTAGCTGCATTATAGAGCAACTCACGCAGCGTTCGCATCAGGTAGAGATGATTGGTGTGAACCTTGAAATTATCGTCGAGATCCGTCAGGAACATAATGTTTTTATCAGGGAAGTGCTCACGCGTATAATTGATACATTCGCTGGCTATTTGATTGCATGAAACCAGATCGTCTTGATGGCTTTTCAGTTCTTCTGTAGCACCCATATCAGAACTGTCGAAGAGCATAAGTATCATACGATTCAGATGCAGGGCATTATGTTTCATGGTTTTGGTGATCTCTGCCAGATCTTTCTTAGACAAATCGGGAGTCTCATGCAACACATGTGCAAAGCCCTGAATAATGTTCAGAGGTGTGCGAATCTGGTGCGACACGTTTTGTATGAAGATGTCTTTCTGCCTGAGCGATTCTTTGGCCAATTTCATGGTGTTTGCCAGATCTTCGTTGCTTTTTTCCGTCTCCTTAGTTGTCTGACGGATATTATCAACATGAGTGGTAAGAGAGTGGTGCATGGTGGCAAAGCTGTTCTGCAGACTACCTATAGCGTCTTCGCGATCTGTATGAGAAATGAGTAGGTCGTACTGACCTTCTGAAATCTTCTGCGAGGTTTCTAAAAGCTCATTTAGTGGACTGATAGCATGATTGACACCTTGACGACAAAGCCAAAGAATCACCAATAGTCCGATGATGGAGAACGCCAAGATGATGTATGTGAGATGGTTGTAGTTTTTCAATATCTCGCTGTCGAGACATACGAGGGCGATACTCCAGCTGGTGCCTGTGACAGGACTATAACACACATGATATAACTTGCCATTCATCTCCACATGCAAGGAACCTTTTTTGCCTTGAGTCATCTCGTGGCCTAAGGCTATCATATCGGCATGCATATTTGGATCTGCATCTGTAAAAATGTTCTTCCGGAAGAGTTTTGTGGTATCAGGATGGATAAAGTACCTACCATCTTGTCCCAACAGTACGAAATAGGCGCCAGGGTAGGGAGGCTCAGATGTATTGATCAGTTTGTCGATACTTTTGAGCGAAAGGTCAGTTGCAATCACACCTAACAATTTACCATCCTTATAGAGGGGCTTGCTGTAAGAGGCAATCATCTCTGGGTTCGAAAGTGAACCATCTGTAAAGTCGTCGAACGGATCAGACCATAAAGCCTTGCCCAATATGGCAGATGCTTCATACCACACCTTGCTGTAATAGTCGTATTCAGCTTCACGCTGAGTGATAATCGAATCACCTTCCCTGATGGTATAGGCAGAGAAATAAGTACCTACTTCTGGGAACATACCTGGTTCAGCGGTGATGGAGCATCCTGTGACATGGCTGTTTAGTCTTACAATGCGATTGGTGAGTGCCAGCAGAGAGTCAGGTTTAAAGTTCTGCTCTGCAAACCATGTATTCGAGTTCGTGGCTGTTTCCACTATTGTCATGTAGTTTCTCACGCGCTGCATAGTGGTATTGAGTGAGCTGTTGGCACGCTCTATTGCCTCCTCGTGGATAGCTTTCTGCGACTGCACGAACAAGAGACCCATTGATACGAGGAAGATGGGGATGGCCATCAGCAAGATGCTCACCATGAGCTTGGTTGCCAGTTTATCTTTGATTTTACTCATGACTCACCTCCTGTATCTATATCATTATCAGCGGTTTGAAGCATATCGTTCAGCATTTCCACCATCACTTTGCTCTGTTCGCTGATGGAGTTAATCACAGGCTCTGCCTCATCCATATTACCACTCTCGTATAAGTCGCAAAGCGATTTGACGTTAATGGTAATCTGATTTGACGGATCTACCATCTTATTGGTCATATTATGCAGGAACAAGGTCTTCATCCTGTCGGCCTTCTGAGCCTGATGATAGGCTTTTGCCAACTCTTCGTTGCGCTCCTTGAGGGTAGCTGAGAGATTCTCCAACTCGCCGATGTGGGTTGCCAGTGCTTCTTGCATGTGCTGGAAGTGTCCTTGTAGTTGTCCTATTTCGTCCTCACGCGTGGTAGTAGGAATTTTTTCGTCATAGTTTCCGTTGGCAATGCGCTGAGCTGATTTCGTCAGCATGGTAAGGGGCAATAACTGGCTATGCGTATTCGTACGACAGATGATGAAGAAGATCACCAATCCTACGAAGACGATAGCCATCAGCACATAAAGAAGTCTGTCGAACACACCAAAGATATCATCGTTGGGATATACCACGCCTACGCTCCAACTTAGTTCATTCGTTATGCGCCCAGGTGCTGCAGTGCGCTTGAAAGGCTTATAGAATATGTGCCATTTTTCACCATCTACGTAGAATGATTTAAAACCTTGTTCGCCTGCCACCATCGCTTCAGCAGCTTCCAACATTGTATGATCGGCTCCCTGCTCCATCTGATAAAACGCCGTTTGGAAGTTCAGTTTCGTAGAATCAGGGTGCACGATATAGGAACCGTTTTTAGCCAGCATTGTGCTGTATCCACGGGGCGAGGGCTTGGCAGCCAGCACAATCTGTGAAAGAAGACTGATGGGAAGGTCGGCAGCCAGCGCACCCACACACTCCCTGTTTTTATCGTAGATAGGCAGACAGAAACTTACCAGAGGCACGTCTTCTGCTTCTTCGTTTTTCAGTGGATCTGTCCATCCGGCTTGTCCTGTTTCCATGGGTTCTGTGTACCACACCTGCTCTGTATAAGGACGATTAGTATATGTATCCTGTCTTACCAACTCCGAATTGCCCTCTTCATCCAGTTTATTGCCCTTACGATGTATGTAGGCCATAAACAGCTCTCTGTCAGGATAGAAATATGGTTTAAAAACAATGGCACACCCCACGATGTAGGGGTTGCTCTTTATGAGTTCCCTGCAGTAAGTGTACATGCGATCAGGCTCGTCGAGATGCCTTATCATGTCAAAGTAGATGTTGCCAGCCGACTGTTCCACACTCATCAGGATATTGTCGATCTGTTGCGAAGTGCCCTCCAGCGTCTGTTCAGCGTCATTCTTAGCCTCTTCTTTCATGGCCAGCCATGAGAAATGGAACATTACGATCAAACTCACGATGAGCAACAGCCCAATCGCAATAAGCATCATCAGACTCAGTCTAAGCGACAGGGTCTTTTTGATCGTTTTTATCCAATTTATTGTCATACGTGCATTGTCTGAAGGTTATATTTGGTGCAAAGATAGTATATTTCTTCGAAAACAACAAAAAATAACCTATTATTTTGATAATTCTAAATTTTTTTCCTATCTTTGCAGAAAGTAAGTTATTCACAAGAACAATATGACTATGAGAAAAGTTACATTTCTGATGACAGCAGTTCTGATGACCTGTTGCATCGCCGTCAACGCACAATCACAGAGCAAGAACAAGGCATCCATTGACCTGTTGTATTTGACTGCTGAGGAAGTGCCAAATGCTGTTTATTGGTTGCCTGCTCCTCCAGAGCCTGGATCGACGCAGTTTACCCATGACATCAACCAGTATTACTGGGGTAAGGAGCAGCGTCTCGACTCTGCCCGTGCCCAGAAAGCTATCCGTGAGGTAGTCTTCGAAACGGCACCTATGGCTGAGTTGTTCAGTCCTGCCTTTGGCATGGAGATTTCTGAGGAGAAGACCCCAGCCATCTATAAGATGCTCCGCCGTTCCATTTTAACTATTCGCCTGAGTGCATCGAAGCCTAAGACTACGTATAAGCGTCTGCGTCCCTATGTCAGATTTAACGAGTCGACGCTTTATCCCCAAGATGAAGATGAACTGCGTGGTGAAGGATCATATCCCTCAGGTCACACCGTCAGAGGATGGGGTATGGCATTGCTGCTTTGTGAGGTAAACCCTGATGCTCAGGACGAGCTGTTTAAGTTGGGTTATGAGTGGGGACAGAGTCGTGTGATAGCAGGATACCACTGGCAGAGCGATGTCGATGCTTCGCGCATGCTGGCAGCCGCTGCCTATGCCCGCCTGCATGGTTGTGAGGAATTCCTTGAGGACATGGCTGCTGCGCGTAAGGAATTCCAGAAGCTCAAGAAAGCAAATAAATAAGATATGATAAGACGTAGAGGATTGCTTGTGTGTTTGGTGAGCGGATTATGTGGTTTGCTGGGTTGTGCTCAGACGATGCCTGATGGCGATCTGGTTTGTGTGGAATACTCACGTCACGGTACTATGGCGCGAGCAGAGTTTGAAGGTAGTATTGAACGCGATTCTACAGGTGTCTATGTGTTGCGAGCCATGCAGGAGCCTTATGGGCCATTGTTCCAGAAAGTGCTCGATGTTACCGAGATGCAACAGTTCCGACAGATTATTGAAGAAGAGAAGATGTATAAGTATAAGGAAGCATATAGGCCCATGATGCAAGTGCTCGATGGTTGGATGTGGTCGTTTCGTGCCAAGTTTTCTGACGGCACTTCGATATCTTCCCATGGTTCTAATGCAGGTCCCAAGGGTGATGGTCTTGTCAGAATTCGGGGACTCATGACGGAGCTTGCAAAGGAGGGTGTACAAATTGAAGAATCGGAAACTCCGTAAGGAGCTTCCGATTCTCTTTTGTTTCCAAAAACATTCTATTGCTAAGAGGTGCCTGGCGGATTCGAACCGCCGTAGACGGTTTTGCAGACCGTTGACTAAGCCACTCATCCAAGGCACCGAGCGCGAGGTGACAAGACCAAAAGTCAATGCACCTTTTCTTGAATGCGGGTGCAAAGGTAGTCATAATTCTCGACACTGCCAAATGTTTTTCTGTTTTTTTCTTTTCTTTGTGCATTTTTCCGCTAAAGCGCATCCTCTGCAAGCCTCATTCACGTCTGTCAATGCTTTGTATATCCGATAACCAGCATAGCTTACGGCACCTGTTAAAATGATAGCCATTACCCAAACCTGCCACATATCTTTCACTTCTACATCTTCGACAGTCTTCTGAGCATCAGTTTGTTGATTACCTGAATCCTGTGTCCCGTCTTTTCGATGTCCTCACGTACATTATTTATATTATTAAAGAGATCACTGAAAGCATTCAACAGGAAATTGGGTTGGCTAAGGTCCTCTGTCATCTCAGGATTTGTCACAATGTTGATGCCATGATGCTCAATATGTACGTCGATATCCTCGCCTGTCATAATGGGATCGCCATCGTAGTGAATGGCACCAGGCTCCTCGCGGTGAATATGTAGGCTCTTCGTACGGAAGGTTTTGATCTTCGAGTTATTGGTCAGTGTCTTCATAAAGAGGTCGGCAGCCACCTGCGGTGCATCGAGCGTATCGAAGGGTTCCATGATGATCACATCCATCTCACCGTCTTTCATCGTGGCACCTGGGGCGATATAGGCATTATTGCCATACTGTGACGCATTGGCACAGGCTATGAGGAATGCCTTATAACGCTTGGTGCCCGTCTCGTCTTCCACCTCGTAAGTCTCGGGCTTGTATTTCAGTCCTTCTTTCAGTACGTTCTCCAGATAAGTGATAGGTCCTCGTTTGCCTGCCTCGGCAAACTTCAGCGAGATAAAGGCGTCGAAGCCCATGCCACAGGTGCAGAAGAAGGGCAGGTCGTTGATCACGCCATAGTCGAAAGCCTCAATCTTGCAGCTGTTTAAAATCTGTATGGCTTTCTTGGTATCCATAGGCAGACACAAGTGCCGTGCCAGTCCATTACCCGAACCACAGGGGATAATACCCAGAGCTGTCTCGGTGTGAACCAGCGAACGAGCCACCTCATTCACCGTACCGTCGCCACCAATAGCCACCACAATATCTACGCCCTTCGAAGCGCAGTCCTTGGCAATCTCTGCCGCATGACCTGCATACTCTGTCAGCATCAGTTCGTGGTCAAACAACTCCTGGTCAATTGTCTGATCTATCAACTCTGGAATCTCTCTCTTTGAGTGAGTCCCAGAGATGGGGTTTAATATGAATACTATTTTCCTTTTTTTAGCCATATTCATGTGCAAAAATACAAAAATCGGGAAAAAAAACATGATTTTTCCATAGAAATTTTACAAAAAACAAAGTTTTCCTAAAAAAACTTGCACGTTTACATAAAAAATGTGTATCTTTGCACGCTGAAAATAAAAAGTAAAGCTATACCTTATATAGGAATGGGACAATTACAAGAGAAATACAAGCACTATCGTGAGCCTCAGAAGTTCATGGAAGCTGATGTCTATCCCTATTTCCGTGCCATTGAAGGCAAGCAGGGCACGGAGGTAGAGATGGGTGGCCACAAGGTGCTTATGTTCGGTTCTAACGCTTACACAGGACTTACGGGCGACCAGCGCATCATCGATGCTGCTAAGCGTGCGCTCGACAAGTACGGTTCTGGTTGTGCCGGAAGCCGTTTCCTGAACGGAACACTTGACCTTCACGTTCAGTTGGAAAAGGAGATCTCCGAGTTCATTGGCAAGGAAGACTGCCTTTGCTTCTCTACGGGTTTCTCAGTAAACCAAGGCGTGTTGGCTATGGTAGTCGGAAAAGACGACTATATCATTTGTGACGATCGTGATCATGCCTCGATTGTTGACGGACGTCGTTTGTCGTTTGCCCGTCAGTTGCACTACAAGCACAACGACATGGCAGATCTGGAGCGTGTGCTCAAGAAATTGCCTCACGAGGCTATCAAGCTTATCGTGGTTGATGGTGTATTCTCGATGGAGGGCGATCTGGCTAAGTTGCCTGAGATTGTGGAGCTAAAGCATAAGTATAATTGCTCAATCATGGTCGATGAGGCCCATGGTATCGGTGTCTTCGGCAAACAGGGTAGGGGTGTGTGCGATCATTTTGGACTCACTGATGAGGTTGATCTTATCATGGGAACCTTCTCGAAATCGCTGGCCAGTATTGGTGGATTTATCGCATCAGACTGGGATACCATCAATTTCCTGCGTCACACCTGTCGCACTTATATCTTCTCAGCCTCTAACACCCCTGCTGCTACAGCTGCAGCCATGGAGGCCCTGCACATCATTCAGAAGGAGCCCGAGCGTATTCAGGCTTTGTGGGATGTCACTCACTACGCTCTGAAGCGTTTCCGTGAGGAAGGTTTTGAGATCGGTGATACCGAGAGCCCCATTATTCCGCTCTATGTGCGCGATGTGGATAAGACATTCTTGGTAACGTCACTGGCTTTCAAGGCAGGTGTGTTTATTAATCCGGTGATACCTCCCGCATGTGCTCCTCAGGACACATTGGTACGCTATGCTCTCATGGCAACGCACACCAAGGAGCAGGTTGACCGCTCGGTAATTGCCCTGAAGAAGATTTTTGTAGAACAAGGTATTATTAAATAAAAGTAAGAAAGATCGAGGTGTAGCGCAGTTGGTAGCGTTCCTGGTTTGGGACCAGGCTGTCGCAGGTTCGAGTCCTGTCACCTCGACTTTAATTCAAAAATTGTTGTATAATCGTAAAATTATGAACCGCCGGCTTGTGAAAGTCAGCGGTTCGTTGTTTTTATCTATACATTCCACTACCTTTCCGTTAAAGTTAAACAAGTTGTTTTACTTTTCCAGTTTCATAACTTTTACAGGACGGTCTGAGCCGACTTCCAGATTGGGACATAGTGTCTCTTCGCCAGTATCCACGAAACCGCATTTCTCCATTACGCGACCTGACGCAGGATTCAAAGGGAAGTAGTCACCCCAGAGCGTAGTGAAGCCTTTTTCGTTAAAGCAATAGTCGATGATCATCTGAAGTGCTTCCGTACAAATGCCTTTGCCCCAAAACGGACGGGCTATCCAATAACCCACCTCCGCTTGATCTTCAGTAATCTTCAGGTTCGACGCGGATGCTGGGAGGTAGCCCACACAACCAATGGCTTCTCCTGATTCTTTCCATATCACCGCCCACATCCCTTCCGCGTTGAAGACAGTTCGGATAATCTCCAGACTCTCTTCCACAGACTTATGTGGTGGCCATCCGGCACGAGGTCCTACTTCTGGGTCACTGGCGTATTTAAACAACGTCTCGGCATCACTATCCTGCCAATGGCGTAATAAGATTCTTTCTGTTTCCATTTTCTTTTTATCTATTGAACCGTTGGTACAGAGTCCAAGCGTCCTGTAATCCTTCCATGTTGTTGCTGCCATTGAAGAAATCCACTTGACAGTCTTTGCGGAAGGGTGACCAATTGCCACAGATAATGCCGTTGCGAGCTATGATGGGTTGGAAGATGCCGCTGTTGTTATGGGCATGGTGACGATATTCTGGTGGCAGCACAATGTCACGGGACTTATAGCCAATGAGATATTCGTCGTATGGCGGAATCAGGAGTAGCTTGCCTGTTCTGAAGCCTCGTGTCCGACAATTATCCGTGAGATAGAAGTCTCTGCCTTTCCACGTTTCTTTGTGGATGGTGTCGCCCAAGAGCGCAATACCCTTCCGGCAGTCATTGACGTTCAGTCCTGACCACCACACAAAGTCCTCCAGTGTTGCAGGTTGATGACTCTGAAAGTATTTCCGTGTAAAGCGTATCAGAGCATGCTCACGCATGCAGTCCGCATTTTTAGAGTCGCAGGCGCTACTGTCAATCGTGCTTTGCGACTTTACCTTATTAGCAGTGAGGGCATAGGTTGCTTTCATCGGCAGTAGGTCTCCGCTACAGAGAGTTCCTGAGAACTCCGCCATGCGGATATGATACGAAAGTCGGTGGTCGTCCATCTGCATGTCTCTTTCCGTCAATGCCTGAATAAAGTCTTCCTTCGTCACGCTTCCTTTGTCGGCTGCCGTCTGAGCCAGGATGTCGCGGACTCGATAGAGTTCATCGTCAGGGATTGAGATCTTATTGCTGCTCATCCATCCCTTGGTGACGGCGATAGACTTGGGGCCGCAGAGAGTGATGAAAGGCCAGTAGTCCTCGGCACTTACCAGTTGCCAAGTGCCTCGCATCAGGTGCAGACGGATAATCTGCCCGCTGTCGAAAGCCTCCTTGAAGGCTTTGTGCGATGGCTTAGTCGTACGCATCTCTACAGTCCAGCGCATCATACGGTATTCCTGTGCCTGCATGGCTCCCATGTGGCTGACCACCTCAGTAGGAGTCTTAAACTGAGGCACGATCAACTGCTGATTTAATAATCGGATGGCTACTGGATTCATCTTACTTTTAGAGACCAAATTTGAACTCCGTCCAATCGAAATCTGCGTGGCTGATGATGCTTGAAAGCGTATGGGCAAAGATACCGATGTGGACACCGCAGAAGCCACCGATGGTCTCAGTGCTCAGATAACGGTAGTCCATACGTGCAAGATGGGTGAACTGCTCACCATCCGTGGAGTAGTATAGATGATAGAACTGCGGATCGGCGGTGATGCGCAGATAGACGATGTCCTCACTTAGTGGAATCTCTTTCTCGATATGCTCCATCTCGCCGATGCGGATCTTGGCTTGCAGGTATCGCTTGCCATCACGCGCAGCCACCTGCACGTCGTAGTGATTATGGTGGGCAGCGTAGGCCGTGATGCCTGCCACACCTCCGTCTTTCAATTGAGAAACATCTATTTTAGTTGTTGCGCAGAAGTTCGCTTCCGACTGGCGATGACCTATAAAGGTGGGATTTCCTATTTCATCGAGTGTGACGGTAGAGGTATTTAGTCTGAGCCAACCCTTGCGTGCCGTCAATGAGTAATTTCCCTTCTGCGGCATGTTCAGATGGCTCCAATAGAACGATAGTTTATTGCTATCAAACTCATCTCGTGATGGTTCTAAAGGCATAGGCACCTGCGGCAGTGTCTGGCATTGCATATCCAGTTGCAGGGTTCCATCACCGTTGACTACAGGCCATTCACCCATTTCCCAAGTTACAGGAGCCAAGAAGGTTTCACGGCCCATCACATGCTGTAAATAGCCATGTGTGCGATAGCCGAGGCAGATCATCCACCACGAGCCATCTGGAGCCTGTACCAAATCGGCATGTCCAAGTCCTTGAATCTGACTGTTCTGCATCTTCATGCTGAAATGCGAGAGAATAGGGTTAGCTGGATTCGACTCGTAGGGACCGAACAGACTCTTACTGCGCAGGATATTCACATGATGACCATGCTCCGTGCCGCCCTCTGCCAACAACAGATAGTAATAGCCGTCCTTTTTATAGATATGTGGTCCTTCGGGATAGCGCCCGCCAAGACCTACGCCCAAATGATGGATCTCACCGAGCTGCTTGCCTGTCTTCACATCAATCTCGCAGATCTTGATGTCGCCCTCTTTCCACAGGAAGTAACACTTGCCGTTGTCGAAGAATAGGGTAGGGTCGCAACTGCCTACACAGAAGTCGATGTAGATGGGGTCAGACCATTCACCATTTGGATTGTCGGTATAGACATAGAAATGCTTACGCGATGGGAACACCGTCGTCACCATATAGAAACGGCCTTCATGATAGCGGATAGTGGGGGCATAAATACCCGTCTGTTCGTCCATTCCCTCGATTCTGACCTGTGACTCGCGAGTGAGACAGGCACCCACCTGTTCCCAGTGAATCAGGTCCTTACTATGGAAGACAGGCACACCTGGGTAATACTGGAATGTGCTGTTCACCAGATAGAAGTCATCGCCAGCACGACACACAGATGGGTCGGCATGAAAGCCTGGGAGTACAGGATTACGGAATCCCTGAGAATA
>Ga0310696_10004806_pt1 | contig 16475 bp, 20 predicted proteins | sample AusTroGonzalo_MG_4_FD_203885 | JGI IMG/M metagenome (GOLD analysis project Ga0310696, IMG submission 203885) | Bovine rumen microbial communities from tropical cattle in Woodstock, Queensland, Australia - Gonzalo_02 (v2) (version 2) | ecosystem: Host-associated > Mammals > Digestive system >...
GAAACAGAAAAGTACATGGACATTCTCAGAGATGTCTGCGTTGCCTATGGCATCCCCTTTTCCTTTGTTGTAAATGAAGGTGGCTACATCCATGAAAACGGAGAATACACCAAGGAGAATACTTTGGTATTAACTCTGATTGGAATTGAGAAAAAGACCATTGATGAAATTGCCAAAGACCTCTGTGCCTTCTTCCATCAGGAATCAGTACTGATTACAGAAAACCAGATCAGATCCTACTTTGTACACGACGATCTGGGTAAATAACAGAAAGAATTTTCTTCATAAAAATCTCCTTAATGTGTTTTACTATTATACACCAAGTTTGTATAATTGTTGTCAGGGAGATTATTCACATGAAGAAAACAATAGCAGTTCTTTTTGTCGCCTTCGTTCTTGTAAGTTCTGTTTTTGCAGCTTTTTCCTTCAAATCAGTAGGAGTTGAAACAGGATTCGGCAGACACAGCGGACTTTTCATTGCAGCAAACATGGAAGCTGCAAAAGACCTTGATGTCTATGCAAGACTGGGTTACACAGGAAAGTTCAACGTCACAGCAGGTATCGAATACAAGGTTGCAGAAATCAAACTTTCAGGCGCTACAGTACCGTTCAAACCCGGTCTTCAGCTTGACTTCAACTTCGGCAACGGACCTTTCGTATTTGAAGCCCTTGTCACACTTGGCTTAGAATTTGGAGAGAAACCGTTCTCAGCCATTGTAAGACCTGCTCTTGGTCTTGCTGTTACAAAAAACGCACAAGCCTTCTTATGGGGTGTTGAAACAGGCGTAGCTCTGGCTCTGTAATTGCAGTTCAGGTAAGACAAAAACACCTTCTCGCTCGAGAAGGTGTTTTTTTGTTCTTTTGTTCAACCACGTTTTCTTGCAACCGTGGAGAATTTGACCAGGCGTTTGAGAAGGCTTTCACTCTTTGGCATATTCTCCTCTTCCGCCTTTCTGTATTCATCGATGGCCTGACAGGCTTCAAGGTAGTGCCTATCCAGCTCTCTTACTCTTCCGCATAGCTGCTGGATCATCAGAATTACCTTTGCAGGCCTCTCCTTCATAATCTGGTTGAAGTCATCAATGTTGAGCCTCTTTACAATAACCTCATTATCGAGGGCAACAGCCGTTGCAATACGGGCTGAGGCATCAATGAACTCAAGCTCGCCCAGGAAGTCACCGTCTTCCAGGATGCCAAGTTCCTTCTGACCCTCCTCTATTTCATAGTCCATGTAGATTCCTATGCGTCCTGAGACAATCTCGAACATGAAATCTGCAACATCGCCCTGATTGAAGAGCACCTGATTTTTCTTGTACTTCTGAATTTCCATAAGCCCATCATAAAGCAAAGAAAAAAATATGTGTATTATTTTTACAAAACGGCCTGTAGGCATTTTGCCTTTTCTGATTGGATGTTGTACCATCTAAATAGATATTTGATTATCTATAGGGAGATAGAAATATGAATTACAAGAAAGTTGTAGTAGCCGGCGGCGGTGTTCTTGGAAGTCAGATTGCATTCCAGGCAGCATACTGTGGTTTTGACGTAACCATCTGGCTCAGAAGTGAAGGTTCCATCGGCAGAACCCAGCCCAAGATTGACAACCTGAAAGAAGAGTATGAAAAGATTATCGAAATCATGGATACTCCTGCAGGAAAGGCTCCGAACGTATGGGCACGTGGAATTGCAGATGTTGATTCCTTTGACAAGGAAAAGTGCCTTAAGAAGGTTCAGAAGGCATACAAAGGCCTCAAGCTCGAGCTGGATCTGGCAAAGGCTGTTGAGGATGCAGACCTTGTAATCGAATCAATGGCAGAAGATACAAAGGAGAAGATTGCCTTCTATCAGAAGATGGCTCCCGTTCTTCCCGAGAAAACTGTTGTTGTAACAAACTCTTCCACCCTTCTTCCGTCAACATTCGCAAAGTATACCGGAAGACCTGAGAAGTACCTGTCACTGCACTTTGCAAACCACATCTGGACAAACAACACTGCAGAAGTCATGGCACAGGACAAGACAGACAGAAAGTACTTTGACGAACTTATTGAGTTTGCAAACGCTATCAGAATGGTTGCTCTTCCCGTAAACAAGGAAAAGAGCGGTTATCTGCTCAACTCAATGCTTGTTCCCTTCCTCCTCAGCGGACTTGACCTGTATGTAAACGGTGTCTCAGATCCTGTCAGCATCGACAAGGCATGGACACTCGCAACAGGCGCTCCCCTCGGACCCTTCCAGATTTTCGACGTTGTCGGCATGAAGACTGCATACAACATTGCACAGCAGTACCAGAAGGTTCCCGGACTGTTCACCCCGCTTCTCAAGAAGATGATGATGCCTTACAACTTCAAGGGAATGGAAGCAGTTCTCAAGAAGATGATCGACGAAGGCAAGCTTGGAAAGGCAGCCGGAGAAGGTTTCTACAAGTACAAATAATCATACACAAGCATGATTCAGGCGGCACTTTTGCGGTGCCGCCTTTTGTTTTACAATACTGGTATGGCTGAAAATAACAAACCTTCCAAAATCAACAGTTACGGAAAACTGATCTATGGCTTTCTGGGCATAATTGTTTCAGTGATTTCCATTGTTGTTACAATTGTCTACAACGCAGGAATAGGCATTCTGATCAGCGCCATAACACTGCTTGTAATCTCTGTGATAATTCTTGTGGCAGGCCTTAACGAGCGCAAGCAGTAACCGGGTGTCTGATTACAGTCTTCCAGTCCTTGGGATCTACCTTTCTTGCATCTGAAAGATAGATTTCATGGTGCAGGCGTTTTTCTGAAAAATCGTTTCTGTAGCCCTTCTCTGCGATAAAAGCATCCATCAAAGCAACAGACTCAGGCTCGTTGTCAAACGGTCCTATGTGCATCATCTGTACACACAGTCCCTCGTCTATTGTCAGAAACTCGGCCTTTGAGCAGTCTACTTTCTTCTTTTTAGTTGCCGTCTCAACAGCCCAGTCAAAGTCCTTCTTTGTGATGAAGTCCGGAAGACGGATTACAGATATCCAACAGAAGGCATCCTTGTCGGAGTAATCGATTCCGTCCACTCCTTCCATCCACCAGAATCCCTCCAAGGGCGGTACTACGTACTCGTAAAAACCTTCAATTCTGTAGTCTGTCTTGTAGCTCATCTTCAGGGTGTAGGCAACGCTGTAGAGGATTTCTATGGCCTTCTTGTAGTCTCCGCCCTCTTCATTGGGATTTCCCTTGCCTCTGACGGCAATGAAGTTTGCAGCAGGAACAGTAACAATTTCGGGTTTGTTCTTTGGAAGATAGAACTCTTTATATTCTTTTTTAAAGTCGAACGCCATGGACACCTCACCAGATGAAGGGAATCAGTCTGTACTTCACCTTCTTCTTGTACTCAGTATAACCTGAAAGACCCTCTTCCAGTACTTTTTCCTCGTTTCTGATTCTGACTGCGATTATTGGTATGTAGAGAAGAAGAATTGCAACAGAGATTGGAGAGCCAAGGATAAGGCCCATGGATACAAACAGGGAAAGAGTTGCAAAGTACATGGGATGGCGGACAACTCCGTACAGTCCTGTATCTATGACCTTCTGGTTTTCCTGAACTTCAATTGTTCTGGAAAGGTAGGTATTCTCCTTCAAAACCACCCCGTAGAGGATGTAGGAAAGAAGAAAGATTCCAACGCCTGTGAATACAAGCCACTTTGGAATTGAAAACCAGCTGAATCTGAAGTTCAGACCCGCAACAATGAAGGCAGAGAGGAACATCAGGCCGCTTAAGGCAATTACCGTTTTCTGCTCACCCTGCTCCTCTTTGGCGTTGAGGCGCTTTTTCAGAAGTTCGGGGTTTATACACATCATAACAATGCCGGCTGTGAACATGGGAACGAATAAAGCCAGCATGAGAAGTTTCCCGTTGGGGAAATCGAGGGTTCCGGCAGGAACAAACAGAAGCACTCCCACAAGAACTACGCCGAAAAGAAACTTTATGATTGCCTGAAAAAAGAGCCTGAATGTCATTTTTTCTCCTCACAGCTGTTGCACATACTGCAACTTTCACAGCTGTTGCAGCAGGTTTTTCCATGCTTTCTGTAAGACCTGACTGCAAAGAAAACCAGAAGAGCAACAGCTGCAACTATCAGAATATCCCAGACGTTCATATGATCACCGCAATAAGCCTTACAAGAAGAGTCATTATCCAGGCAATTGCGCACTGCCACAGGACAACGCCTACTGCCCAGCGTGTACCAAGCTCCCTCTTGATTGAGGCAACTGCTGCAACACAAGGTGTGTACAGAAGGCTGAATACCAGCATTGAAACTGCTGTAAGAACTCCGAGAGATGCAATCTGGCCTGCAAACAGCGTTTCCATCACAGACACAACGCTTTCCTTTGCCATGAAGCCGCTGATAAGTGAGGTAACGATTCTCCAGTCTCCAAGTCCGATCGGTTTGAATACGGGAACCAGGACGCCTGAAATTGCAGCAAGGATGCTGTTGTGTGAGTTGTCCACAAGGTTGAAGCCGAAGTCAAAGCTACTGAGGAACCAGACAATGATTGTTGCCATCAGGATGACCGAGAAGGCCCTGTGGATGAAGTCACTGCTCTTCTCCCAAAGCAGATGTGCAACGTTGCGTGCTGTGGGAACTCTGTAGTTTGGAAGTTCCATGACAAACGGGACAGCCTCGCCCTTGAAAAGGGTGCTCTTGAAGATGAAGGCTATAAGGATGCCTGTAAGGATTCCAAGCAGGTAGAGGCCCGTTATGATCAGCCAGCCGTATCCGGGGAAGAAGTAGTTCACAAAGAAGCCGTAGATGGGCATTTTAGCAGTACAGGACATGAAAGGAGTAAGAAGGATTGTCATGCGCCTGTCGCGCTCACTGGGAAGCGTTCTTGTGGACATGACAGCCGGGACTGTACAACCGAAGCCGATGAGCATGGGAACTATACTGCGCCCCGAAAGACCTATCTTTCTGAGAAGCTTGTCCATCACAAAGGCAACACGGGCAACGTAGCCGCTGTCTTCAAGCATGGAGAGGAAGAAGAACAGGAGGATGATGATGGGAAGGAAACTTACTACCGTTCCCACGCCCTCGAAGATGCCCTTCAGCACAAGGCTCTGGATTGCCTGGCTTACATTCACAGCCTCCATGCCCCTCTGTGCAAGGCCGGCCAGAGCATCGATTCCCGAGGCAAGCAGATCCTGGAAGAAAGGTCCAACCAGGAAGAATGTGAGGTAGAACACAAGGGCCATGATGCCGATGAAAACGGGAATGGCAGTGTACTTGCCTGTAAGAATCCTGTCTATCCTGCGGCTTCTGATGTGCTCCTTGCTCTCATGGGGCTTGATGACACAGGCTGCGCAGACCTTGTTGATGAAGTCAAAACGCATCTCGGCCATAGCTGCGCTGTGGTCAAGGCCGCGTTCGTTTTCCATCTGGATTACTATGTGCTCAAGCATCTCTGTTTCGTTCTGGTCAAGCTGAAGCTGCTTTGCAACCTTCTTGTCCCCTTCCAGAAGCTTGCTTGCTGCAAAACGCAGAGGCATTCCGGCTGAGGCTGCATGGTCTTCGATAAGGTGGCACATCGCATGAATTGCCCTGTGCACAGCTCCGCCATGGTCCTCAGAACCACAGAAGTCCTGGCGCAGCGGTTTTTCCTGATACTTTGCAATGTGGATTGCGTGGTCTACAAGTTCATCAACACCTTCGTTCTTTGCAGCGGATATGGGAACAACAGGAACACCGAGAAGGTTTTCCATTGCGTTGATATCAACCGTTCCACCGTTTCCACGCAGTTCATCCATCATGTTCAGTGCAACAACCACAGGGATGTCCATTTCAAGAAGCTGCATTGTCAGATAGAGGTTGCGTTCAATGTTGTTGGCATCGACAATGTTGATTATTGCCTTTGGTTTCTGCTCAAGAACGAAGTTTCTGGAAACCATCTCCTCTTTCGAATAAGGGGACATTGAGTAGATTCCGGGAAGGTCTGTGATTACTGTGTTTTCGTAGCCCCTGATCACACCGTCCTTGCGGTCAACTGTAACTCCGGGAAAGTTTCCTACGTGCTGTTTTGAACCGGTAAGCTGGTTGAACAGAGTTGTCTTTCCGCTGTTCTGGTTGCCTACAAGGGCAAATGTAAGTTTGGTATCGTCAGGAAGCGGGTTTCCCGTTCCCTTGGGGTGGAAACGTCCTTCCTCACCAAGGCCGGGGTGCTCTGTCTTTGTTCTTTCATCTGGGGAGATGACTTTGCGTTCTGTGGATTCCACAGGAAGAATTTCAATCTGCTGGGCATCTGCCAGACGCATTGTCAGTTCGTAGTCGTGGATTCTGATTTCAATGGGGTCTCCCATCGGAGCCCTCTTCATCATTGTTACTGCGGCTCCGGGAATTACTCCCATGTCCAACAGGTGCTGTCTGAGCGCACCCTTTCCGCCGACCGCTGTGATACGTCCGCTTTCGCCTAACTTCAAAGAAACAAGCTGCATCCCCTACCTCTCTGAAGTCATTTTATTTCTTTGATTATATTTTTACAATCTGACCAACCCGTGTCGGTTACAGAGGGCATAGAAGTATTTTACATTGTCAATTCTGAAATAGGCCTCGGCCCTGCTTTCAGGATAAAGCTTCACAAACTGCACCCCGTGGTCCGATACTGCGGCAAGAAATGATATGTAGTGAGTCTTTTCCATTGGATGGTCCATACTCACATAGTACTCATCACCCTGGCGTTCTACCTTGATTGCGTGCTCATCGTCAGGCTCTTCCGCTTCCATAGGCGGCAGAGTTATTCCACAGCAGCTGATAACTGCCTCCCCTGTTGCCTGCAGTACGTTTCCGCATACCGGGCAGACATAAAACATGCATTTGCGCATATCAGCGGAGCGGTTTTTGTTCCTGATATCAGTGCCGGAGAGCATTTCTATAAGTGAAACACCCAGAGCCTTAGCCAGTATTTCAAGAAGTCCGATATCGGGAAAGCCTCGGCCTGTTTCCCACTTGCTTACAGCCTTGCTGCTTACATTTATCTTCTGAGCCAGTTCTTCCTGGGTCATCTTTCTGCTTTCGCGGAGTTTTCTGATAAGTGATCCTGTTACGTAGTTATCCATGCCTTCAGACTATCAAAGGCACTCTTTCGATACAACCTACGCTTCGTGGGATGGATTTCCGTGAAGAAGTGAGCCCACAGTTGTGATTCCCACCATTATGCAGGCAAGAGCTCCTACGTAGTTGAGAATCATCACATTGAAGAAGGCAAACATCACCATGTCTACAACAAAGGAAATCTTAAGGCCTGTCTCGTTGTCCTTGAAGCGGAAAACACATACCGAGTATTCAAAGTTGGCAACAACCGGCACAAGGCCCAGAAGACCGCGGTTGTTGAAGGCAACGCCCAGCACTACACCCATCAGAACCAGAGTCCATTCAAGAATCTTGCTGTCTATCCTTTTGATTGCCGCAATGTTTCGCAGTATTCCCACTGCGTTCTGGACTGCACTGCTGTAGCCCTTGAGGATTATGGAGGATACTCCGTAGAAGATCTGGCTTACGCTCTGGTAAAAAAGTATGGACTTCTGTTTGTGTCTGGTTCCGCTTATGGAGTCGGTCACCATTGCAAACAGACTGGTCATATTGCCGATAAGAACGTCATTCATGTCCACGATTATAGTGAGAAAGGGTGACACGTGGCAATTTTAGATGTAACCTTTACTCATGGTTCTGACACAAAACGAGGTGAATCTTCACACCCATTCCTTTTACTGCAAGCACGGATCGGGAACAATTGCAGAATATGTTGCACAGGCGGAGAAAGACGGACTGAAAATCCTGGGCTTTTCCGAGCACTGTCCCCTTCCGGACAGGGAGTTCTGCAAGGGTGAAAGAATGGACTACCCCGAACTGCCCCTCTATGAGAAAGACGTCCTGCAGGCAAAGGAAACCAGCAATATACACATCCTGCTGGGTGCCGAATGCGACGTGGTTCCCGGAGAAGAATCCTTCTACAAGGACGAACTTCTCGGCCGCAGGGGCTATGACTACATAAGCTGTGCAATCCACAACATGATAGACCCCAACACCGGAAAGAACACCTACTTCGGCCGCATCAGTTCAATGACAACAAAGATGCTGTCCGAGTATGTAGACCTGTACACATCAGGTCTTGCATCCGGGATGTTCCTCTTCGGCTGCCACCCCGACCTTGTCTTTGCCGGATACAAGAAGTGGGATGAAAATGCAAAAGCAGCATCACTGGACATAATCCGCTGTGCAAAGCAGTACAACATGCCGCTTGAGATTAACGACTACGGTCTGAGAAAGCCTGAAATTGAAACTGAAGAAGGAAGGCGTCATGCCTACCCGCTGCGAAAATTCTGGGAACTTGCCGCAGCAGAAGACGTGGTCACAATCACAAACTCCGATGCCCACAGGGCAATCGATGTTGCACAGCACAGGATAAAAGCAAACGAATTTGCAGCTACTGTTGGAATAGAACTTGCATCTTATGAATTTGAAAACGGAAAAATCAAAATAGTAAAAGGAGGCGCTGTATGCTGAAATTCTGGGGAGACGGTTCACGTGAATCGATGAGCCTTGTTGAGAGTATTCAGGTAAGAAGTACCGAGAACTTCAACTGGACTTTCATCTTCATTCTTGCCGTTGTGTTTTACGTATACTGGTCGGAAATCCACAAAAAGAACTACAAGGCCGTCTACGCAGGTCTTGCCCTGTACGGAGTACACTGGCTTTACGAAATAGCAAATGCAGTCATAGGCCATGTTTTCGGCTATCCTCTGTGGTCTGTTTCAAACCAGTCAACAACCTTCATCCTTCTTGTAGGCGTGTGCTGGGAACTTTCCATGATGTTCTCACTGGCAGGAATCATTTCATACAAGATGATGCCCGAAGACACAAACACCAGGTACTTTGCTAAGAACGGAAAGAAAGGCGTAAGCTGCAAGCTTGTTGTGGCTTTGGAAATGGCCCTCCTCTTTGCACTGGTTGAATCCTTCCTTGCCGGAACAAGCAACCACTCATTCATCTGGGTTTACAAGTGGTGGGGAGTTCTTCCCGTATTCATCACAACCTATATTCCCTTCTTCCTTGCCAGCAACTATGTTCCTGACATGGAGCCAAAAAAGAGGAACCGCTTCCTCATCTGCGAATGGGCCCTTGTTGCCCTTCTGCTGATTATCCTTATTCCCACGGGGGTTATTTAAAATGAAGAAAACTTACAAAGCATTTGTCTGCATGATTGTTGTTCTTCTCTCTGTCTTTGTGCTTTCATCATGTGCAACGGCAGAGGCAGCAAAGCCGACAACCGAAGGTGCCCTGTCACTCTGGACAGATGAGGCGCCTCTGAAGAAAGAACTGATTGCCTTTCTTGAAGCAATAACAGATCCGGAAAACCCGGACTTCATTCCTGTTGAAAGAAGAATCGCAGTCTTTGACTTTGACGGAACACTGTTCTGTGAAACAGACCCGGACTACATTGACCACATGCTTCTTGCATACCGTGTCCTTGAAGACCCTGAGTACAAGGACAAGGCCAGCGCCTATGAACGCTACGTAGCCAACGAAATTGTTGCAAAGAGCAAGACGAGCTCGCCGGTAGGCGGAATTGATATTGATCACGGAAAGGCCGTGGCCTCTGCTTTCAAGGGAATGACACTTGATGAGTTCTATGCCTACATTCAGGCCTTCAAGAGGACTGCAATGCCCAGCTACGAGGGAATGAACCGCGGAGACGGCTTCTACCTCCCCATGCTTGAGGTCATCAACCTTCTTGAGCAGTACGGTTTTACAAACTACGTTGTCACAGGAACCGACCGCTTCATTATCCGCGGCCTGTTCATTGACTCCCCTCTCAGTTTCATATCCCCGTCACACATTATCGGTTCTGATGAATCTCTGGTTGCCACAGGCCAGGGCAAGACCGACCCCATGGAGTACTACTTCCTGGATACCGACAAGGTTGTACTGGGCGGAGAATTCCTGCTTAAGGACCTTAAGATGAACAAGGTTATCCTGATAATGAGGGAAATCGGAGTACAGCCTGTCCTCTCCTTCGGAAACAGCACAGGCGATGCCAGCATGGCCGAGTTTGTCATTACAAACAACCAGTACAGAAGCCTTGCCTTCATGCTCTGCTGTGATGACACTGTACGTGAGAACGGCAACCTGTCCAAGGCCCAGTCAATGGTGGATCTGTGCACAGAGCACGGATGGATCCCCGTTTCAATGAAGAACGACTGGACAACAATCTACGGTGACGGAGTTGTCAAAAAGTAAAACCTTTGAAAGGGTATAAAAAAAGAGCTTTCCGATTTGGAAAGCTCTTTTTTTCTGCACAAAATCTTACAGTGTTGAAACTGCGGGACCTGCACCGGCTCCGAGAACCTTGATGTTGAGCTTTTCATCAATTGAAATCTTGATCTCAACACCGGCAACGGGAACCTCGTTCTTCTTGAGAAGGCAGTTGAATGTAAGGTTGGGAGTTGCACTCTTGGCCTGGAACTTCAGGACATAGTACATCTTTCCATCATTCTCATTCTTCTCATACTGGACATCGCCTTCCATGAAATGGAGGGCATAGAAATCTTCATATGTTGAATACTGGGGATTCCATGTATAACCATCAACATCCTCAAGGATGACGCCCAGGTACTGCTTCTGTCCTTCGGGAACGAAAACATCATAGTTGAATGTAGGAATATCTTTCTCGGGAACGTCTGCCACAGCAACCGGAACCTTAACTTCTACTTCATCTTTCTTTGCTGCCTTTGATGATGCACATGAAACCAGTGTGACAAGAGCAAGGAGCACGATAAGTACTGACATAAATTTCTTCATATAAATACCTCTTCGTATAATTCTTACACACAAATTAGTGTTTTTTCTAGACTTTTTATCAAGAAAAGCACTTTAATAGTCAACATGGACGAATTCTTTGACAAAATGAAGCTTGAAGAGAAGCAGATTGATTCCTCAAAAGTCTTTGACGGAAGACTGCTTCAGGTATATCTGGACCATGTTCTTCTCCCCAAAGGAACAACAACCACAAGAGAATATATCAAGCACGTAGGTGCTGTTGCAGTTGTTGCAATTGACGATAAGGACCGCATTGTAATGGAAAGCCAGTTCCGTTATCCGTTCGGAAAGGAAATCCTTGAGATTCCGGCAGGAAAGCTGGACGGCCCGGATGAGGACCCCCTGGAAGCTGCAAAGCGCGAGCTTGCTGAAGAAACGGGAATCACGGCATCCGAATACAGGTACATCGGTCCCCTGTACCCCACCGTTGCCTACTCTACAGAGGTAATCCATCTGTACTGGGCAAAGGGACTGAGCTTCGGAAACCGCCACCTGGACACTGATGAAAGCATCAACGTCAAGTTCATGGATTTTGAAGAAGTGGTTAAAATGGTTCTTGACGGCAGGATTGAGGATTCAAAGACACAGGCTGCCGTACTGAAGGTGAAATTACTCAAATGACCACGATAAAGAGAAAGTGGGCAAGATTTGCCCTGGTTATCATCTGTGCAATGCTCGGTGCATTGAACTACGAGATTTTTGTTTTCCCAAACAACTTTGCACCTGCAGGTCTTAACGGATTTCTTACCATCATCAGACACCTTACCGGGTTCGGCTTTGGTTATCTGTACCTGATTCTGAACATTCCCCTTCTCCTGGTTGCATTTAAGGTTCTGAAAAGGCACTTCGCTGTTTACACATTCGTCTACGTAATAGTCTTTGCACTGACAAGCCTTCTTCTGAAGTACACAGATGTTGCAAAATATGCCTTTGTGGCAACTGACGGCGGAGAACGCATAATGGCCGCAATTGCAGCCGGAGTCTTCAACGGTGCATTCTACAGTGCAACACTACGTGTAGGCGGAAGTACAGGTGGAATGGACATTGTTGCGGCCTTCATAAACCACAGCAAACCCGAGTTCAGCCTTGTCTGGCTTATCTTCCTGATCAACGTTGTTGTTGCCCTTCTGTCCTTCTTTGCATACGGCATGAACTACGTTCCTGTAATCCTCTGTATTGTTTACAGCTTCGTAACATCGAGGGTCTCCGACACAAGCCTCAAGGGTTCAAGGTCGGCTGCAAAGTTCGAGGTTGTCACCTCTCAGCCGGACGAGCTGGCTTCCGAGCTTATGTCAAAGCTCCATCACGGCTGCACAGTCGTACCTGCAAAGGGAATGTACTCACATGCAGACAAGAGCCTTCTTATCTGTGTTGTGAACAACATGCAGATTGCAGACTTTGAGCGCGTTATAAACAAGTATCACGATACCTTTGTTGTGGTTTCCTCTGTTGCAGGAACATACGGAAACTTCAAGAAGATCAAGTAAGAAGATCGGGTCTCAGTTCCCTTGTAATCTTCTCTGCCATCTCTTTTCTCCACTTCTCTATTTCTGCGTGGTTTCCGGACAGCAGGATTTCAGGAACCTTGTCTCCGTTGTAGTCTGCAGGCTTTGTGTACTGAGGGTACTCAAGCAGCCTTCCCTCGTGGCTTTCCTCAACAAGGGACTCGCTTCTGATTGTGCCTACAAGCCTTGCAATTGAATCGGTTATGGTTATGGCGGGAACCTCTCCGCCTGAAAGAACGTAATCACCCACACTGACCATCATGTCCACATGTTTTTCTATGCGTGCATCAATGCCCTCGTAGTGACCGCAGATAAGAATCAGATGCTCTGTTTCTGCAAATTCATGGGCCTTCTTCTGTGTGTACGGCACTCCCTTGGGTGTAAGAAGAACCACAACTGAGTTTTCCTTTCTTACGGAGTTGAGGGCTGCCATGACAACATCGATGCGGATTATCATGCCAGGTCCTCCGCCGCAGGGGCTGTCGTCTATGCGTCTGTAGCTTCCGCGGGCAAAGTTCTTCATGTCCACAATCTCAAGTTCCACAAGGCCCCTGTCTACGGCACGCTTGACTACAGGTATCGCCGGAAGGCTTGAAAAGATTTCGGGAAAGATGGAAAGGATGCTTATCTTCATCTGTAGAAGGCTCCGAAGTCCTTTCTGTCCCAGGCCCTCATTATGACCATGAGAAGGATTGAAACTGCACCCAGACCAAGGATGCACAGCCATGCGGCCCTGGAGCCCAGGTTGTCATAGACATAGCCTGTTCCAAGCTGGACTAAAGAGGCTGACAGGCTGCAGACAACCTGTCTGATCGATGTGATCCTTCCCCTGTGTGAAGCGGGGATACGGCGGGTAATGAACGGAGACAGTGATATTGCCCCGAAGATTTCTCCCCATGTAAAGATGACTATGGCCACATAGCACATTGCAGGAATCTTTGCAAAGGCAAGGAAAACTGCATAACCGGAAAAGATAAGAAGCTCTCCTGTTATCATCTTTCCCGTCTCCTTCATCTTTGAAAAGAGAGAGGTGATGAAAACAGTAAACACAAGTACAACCGTGCAGTTGAGGCTGGACATGGTTCCGTACAACAGAGAGCCCTTCTCTGCATAGATTGCAGTCATGTCCAGAGGCATGAGGTAGTTGTACATGGAGTACACGGCCTCTGTTATGGCTGTGATGATTACGAATATCAGGGCAACCCTGCAGCCTCTGAGCCACTTCAGTGCTGATGCATTGGTATCAATCTCCTTCTCGTAGGCCCCCTGGGACTCCTCTGAATGCTCCCTGTGAACGTCCTTGATTCCGAAGAAGATCAGAGCTGTACTCAGGGCAATTGCTATACCGTTTATCAGGAAGGACAGGTTCAGGTGGTTGTTGAAGAGAATTCCGCCAATGGTCGGAGCCAGGACAAAGCCAAGGTTTCCGCCAAGGTAGTTCAGGGAATAGGCCTTCTCGCGGTTTTCAGAAGTTGAGAAATCTGCAACCAGAGCATCGTAGCTTGGCCACTCTATGGCCTGGAACAGCGATGCTATGGAGAAGATAAGGATTGATGAAATTGTAATGGGAACAAGAGAACAGTAGACAAAGGCTGCAATGGACACAAGGTCACAGACCACGATTATGTTGCGCTTGTTGTACCTGTCGGCAAGTTTTCCGCCAATCAGTGCCAGAGGCAGGCTCACAATGCTGTAAGCCATCATGCACAGAGCTATGGTGGTTGCGTCGAAGCCCAGCTTACGGCTGAGAATCAATGTGAACATGGGCCAGACCATGGAGCCGAGGTTTGTCATCATCCTGCCCACAAGCAGGATGTAAAGCTCCCTTCTCAGGCCTTTGTACTGACTCAGAAAGTTCATTCTGTTACGAAACCGGTTCCCTGCAGAAGATCCTTTGCCTTCTGCACATCTTCATTGCGCACCAGAATCTGGATTCCTGCGCAGCTGGATGAACCGAAAACCCTCACAATCTGAGGTCCGGCTCCGTAGTTCTTTCTCTCATAATCAACAGCATTGCTCTTGAACAGGGCTTCCACCTGGTCGGCCTTGAAAGAGTCTGCTGTTTCAAAAACAACTGTAGTTTCCATGCCGACATGGTACTCTTTCGGGAAAACTAAATCAACGAACATTGCGTCGGCGTCCTTTTTTCGTCATACTTTTTCGAGGTATGGAAGACAGGCAGACACTTTACAGTTCACTCATTGTTCTCCAGGGCCTTCTGTTTGCCCTTGTGGACATCTTTACAAAGATAGCTTTGGAAAAGGTTCCAGTCTTTATCTTCGTGTCCATACGTATGGGCCTGACCTCGATTCTTCTGTTCATCATCTTCAGAAAGACAATCATCCATGACATTAAAAAGGTTGCCCCTGCAACCTATCTTTTCCCGGCCATCTGCCTTGCTGTTTCAATCATCCTGAGCAACATAGCAGTGCACCTTACCGCGGCCACAAGTTTTGCCTTTCTGAGAAGCCTTACGGCAATCATCGTTCCCCTTCTGGGAATTATCTTCTTCGGAAGAAAGTACAGACTCATTGATGTTGTAATCCAGACTTCCCTTGTTGCAGGACTCTATCTGCTCTGCGCAAGAGGAGGTCTTTCAAAGTTCGGCATAGGAGAGGTTCTTGCCCTCACCTGTGCAACCCTTGCCGCCATCTCACTGGTGTTCAGTTCAAAAGCCCTTAAGTCGGTAAATCCATACACAATGACATTCATGCAGATGGGCTGCGGCTGTATCCTTGCCCTGATCAGTGCTCTTGTTACAGGAAGTTTCAAAACTGAGTGGACAGGAGCCTTCTTCAGCTCTCAGGTTCTGATGATTCTTGTCTACAACGTGATAATCGGCTCATTCATTGCCTACTCAATCCAGAACAAGGTCCTTGTAAAGGTTTCACCAAAGACGGTCGGAATCCTGCAGTGCGCCTACCCTGTATTTACAGCCCTTGTTGCCTACTTCCTCCTTGGGGAGAAGATGAGCATCCACGGCATTATCGGAAGCGCAATCATCATAGCCTGTATTGTTGTGCAGTCCCTCAGCAGAGAATCCTGAACGGCATAATTGCAACCAATTCAGAGAAAAAGGCGAAATCGGTTGCAAGTTTTCTGAAAAGTTGCAACCAATTTAAAGAAAAAAGGCGAAATCGGTTGCAAACACGCAAATTATACGCAAATTAGACACAAAAAAAGACCGGAATTGCTTCCGGCCTTTCATCCTGCTTGGGAAAAGTTTTACTCAAGAACGATCTGTGTTCCTGTTTTGCCCTGAAGTGCTTCAAGAGCCTTGTCCAGGGATGTGATGAGTGCTGTTCTTCCCTTCTTGCTCTGTGCAAACTTGACACAGGCCTGAACCTTGGGAAGCATTGAGCCGGGTGCGAACTGGCCTTCATCAGCATACTTGAGAGCCTCTTTGACAGTCATCTTTGACAGCCACTTCTCATCGGGCTTCTTGTAGTTCACTGCAACCTTCTCTACTGCAGTGAGGATGAAGAGCAGATCTGCATCAATCAGCTCTGCAAGCTTTTCCGAAGCAAAGTCCTTGTCTATTACTGCAGGAGTTCCAAACAGAAGTCCGTCTTTGCGGACTACAGGAATTCCACCCCCACCTACAGTAACGACAATGTAACCGTCCTTGATCAGGGCCTCTACGGCGCCTTTCTCAATTACGTCAACAGGTTTCGGAGAAGGAACAACCTGCCTGTATCCACGGCCGGCGTCCTCAACCATTGTGTAGCCCTTCTCACGGGCAATCTTTTCAGCAGTTTCCTTGTCATAGAAGGCTCCTACGGGTTTTGTAGGATTGCTGAAAGCACTGTCGTTCTCGTCTACAAGAACCTGTGTGACTACGGTTGCAACCTCTTTTTTGATTCCCCTCTTAGAAAGCTCGTTGCCGATTGCATTCTGAAGGTGATAGCCGATATAGCCCTGGCTCATTGCACCACACTCGGGGAAAGGCATATCAGACTTGATTGCCTTAGCCTCAGCAGCTGTTGCCATACCCAGGTTGATCATACCAACCTGAGGTCCGTTGCCGTGTGCTATAACAACTTCGTTTCCCTGCTCGATCAGATCGACAATGGGCTTAGCCGTCTCACGGACAAGTTCAAGCTGTTCATACGGGGTGTTTCCAA
>Ga0310696_10004808_pt1 | contig 16474 bp, 15 predicted proteins | sample AusTroGonzalo_MG_4_FD_203885 | JGI IMG/M metagenome (GOLD analysis project Ga0310696, IMG submission 203885) | Bovine rumen microbial communities from tropical cattle in Woodstock, Queensland, Australia - Gonzalo_02 (v2) (version 2) | ecosystem: Host-associated > Mammals > Digestive system >...
TTTTGTTCCTAGTCTGCAAGTTTTTGGCAGACCGGGAACACCTAGGAGCTTATGCCGGCGCTAAAAATGGCAATTATCGTGCAGCAGCCAAATGATTGATAGATAGGCGATAACCGGAAAGAGAATCGTCGAATTTCGACGATTCTCTTTCCGGGAAAGTGTTGGTAATCAAAGTGTTAAGTGCTGCAGGGCGGGCGAGTTATGCGGCACCGCCGCTTGCCGAATGGCAAGGCAAGCGGCTACAGTTCGGGCGCTGCGGGAGGCTCTGGGGGAAGGCCTTCCTCGCGCCCGACTGTTGCTCGCAGCCGTGAAGGAATGAGGGGGAAGGGAAAAAGAACCGAAGCCCTTACTAAACACGAAACCCGCCCACTCCTGCGCGAGAAAGCGCAGCGGTTGGGCAAGCCGGGGAATGAGCGCCTCAGCGCGAACGGCGGAGGCCGGTCCGGAGGACGAAGGCCGAGAGCCGCGGGGTACGTTAGGGGCAGAGCCCCTGACAAGACAAGCGGCATCCGTCAGGATGCCCGGTCGTGGTCGGGCATGACAAAGGGAGGGTCGTGCGTGTCGAGGAAAGGGTTGGGCGTGATTGGGGCTAGAGGGGGTGCTGGACTGGTTGGCCGGTCATGAGGGGGTAGCCGGTGATGGCTTGGGCGCGGTGCCAGAGGCGGCCGGAGATGTAGCCGGGGTGGTCTGCGAGGCAGGGGGTGCGGTAGTTGGCTTCCAGTATGGCCGGGCTGGCATTGGCGGTCGGGGAAATCTCGGCAAGCTGGGGGATGGGGATGGAGAGGGTGTAGATCAGCAGGTCGGCCACGGGGACGAGAAGAGGCAACTCCTCCAGGGGACGGATGTCCGGGGTGTGGCGGCTGCGGTTGCAGACGACCACGTCGCAACCCAGCGACCTGGCAGCGGCAGCGGCAGCTTTGCCGGCACCGCCGAAACCCACCACTAGCACGGTTTTACCTTCACCGAAGCCCCGCTCCTGCAACAGTAGGCGCACACCGAGAAAGTCGGAATTGTAGCCATGGACCAGCCCGTCGGCTTCTTTGACGGCGATGTTGATGGCTCCGATGGAGCGGACGGATTCATCCACCGCCCCGGACTCCAGAAGCTTGCGGAAAGCCAACTCCTTGAAAGGTGCGGTTATGTTGATGGCCCGATACCCGTCGAGAAAACGCTTCCAGGACAGCTCGAAATCTTCGCCTTCGATCAAATCATAGGGCCAGCGCCCGTCATAGGCCTTGGCAAACACCTCCGGGCTTTCCGAATGTGCTATCGGATGCCCGATTAATCCGAATTTCTCCATACTTGGCGAAGTTAGAAAAATTTTCTAAATTTGCATAACGTACTTGTGTGTACGCACACGGTGTAGATAACTGACTCTTTTTCAACCATATGACCAATATCTTCTCTCTTGAAGGGAAAAATGCGTGGATTACCGGGGCGTCCCACGGTATCGGTTTCAGCATCGCCGAAGCCTATGCCAAAGCCGGAGCAAGCAACATTATTTTCAACAGCAGCAGCGAAGCCTCCCTGCAGAAAGGGCTCGAAGCTTACAAAAAGGCCGGAATCGGCAATGTGCACGGCTATGTCTGCGACGTGACCGACGAAGCCCAGGTCAAGGCCCTTGTGGAAAAGATCCACGGGGAAGTCGGCCCTATCCACATATTGGTAAACAACGCCGGCATCATCAAGCGCATCCCCATGCACGAAATGTCTCGCGGGGAGTTCCAGCAGGTGATAGACACCGACCTCGTAGCCCCCTATATCTGCTCCGCCGCCGTGCTCCCCGAAATGATGGAGCGCCGCGAAGGGAAGATAATCAACATCTGCTCGATGATGAGCGAGCTGGGCCGTGAGACCGTATCTGCCTATGCCGCGGCGAAGGGTGGCCTGAAGATGCTCACCCGCAACATCTGCTCGGAATACGGCGGATACAACATCCAGTGCAACGGACTCGGCCCCGGCTACATCGCCACCAGCCAGACCGCCCCTCTGCGCGAGCGCCAGGCGGACGGCAGCCGCCATCCCTTCGATGCGTTCATAGTGAGCAAGACTCCGGCAGGCCGCTGGCTGGATCCGGACGAACTTGCCGGGCCTGCGGTATTCCTGGCTTCTAAAGCCTCCGATGCAGTGAACGGTCACATTCTTTATGTAGATGGAGGCATCCTTGCCTATATCGGAAAACAACCAAAATAGATATGAAAATCAATTGCGTAGTTAGACAGGCGTCGAGCAATGTAGATGCCAAGCATTATGACACTGAGCGCATCCGCCAGGAGTATCTGGTGCAGAACCTGATGGTGGCGGATGAAATCAATATGGTGTACTCCATGTTCGACCGCATAATCGCCGGCGGAGCCGTTCCGGTGAAGGAAGAACTGCTGCTCAGCGCTCCGGAAATCCTCCGGGCCGATTATTTTACCCAGCGCCGCGAGCTCGGGATCATCAATGTCGGCGGCCCTGGCAGCGTGAAAGTCGGCGACGAAGTCTTCCATCTCGATTTCAAAGAGGCCCTTTACATAGGCCGCGGCAACCGTCACGTCACTTTCTGCAGCGACGATGCCGCAAAGCCCGCTCACTTCTACTTCTGCTCCGCGACCGCCCATAAGGAGACCGGAGTGAAGAAGGTGAGCAAGAAAGATGCGGTGGTGATGCACCTGGGCTGCCTCGAGGAGAGTAACGAACGCACCATCAACCGCCTGCTGGTGAAGGAGGTCGTGCCTTGCTGCCAGCTACAGATGGGTATGACCGAGCTTGCTCCCGGCAGCACCTGGAACACCATGCCCGCCCATACCCACGAACGTAGGATGGAAGTTTACTTCTACTTCGAACTTCCGGAAGATGCGGCCGTGTGCCACTTCTGCGGCGAACCCCAGGAAACCCGTCATATATGGATGCACAACGAAGAGGCGGTCATCTCCCCCCAGTGGAGCATACATGCCGCCTGCGCCACCCGCAACTATACATTCATCTGGGGCATGTGCGGAGAGAATGACGACTATGGCGACATGGACGCAGTAGCAACCAAGGATCTGAAATGACGACCGATATGAAAAAGTATTTGATAGTGGCGCTTGCGCTGTTGGCCGTAGGTTGTGCGCAGAACAAGGAGCAGGAGGTGATGGCGCGTGAAGTGCCGGAAAGAGCCGATGACTTCGTGTTCGAGAACAATCTCATAGCCGGCAGGTTCTACGGCAAGGCCCTGGAAGGGAATCCCACATCTCCCGGAATAGACATATGGGTAAAGCTCCCCGGAGCGCTTGTGGCGGATGAGTGGTATGCCGAGGCTGTCAAGCCCGGGAACGGCAACTACTACCACAAGGACCACGGCGGGAAAGACTGCTACAAGGTCGCGGTAAGCCTCGGAGGAGGCGCTTCCGTGCCTTATGTCGATGGGGCGCTGTGCTATCCTGCCACGAACTACCGCAGCAGCAGTATAGTAAAAAGCTCCCCGACCGAAATCAGCTTTGTGCTGCATTATCCCGAGTGGCAGGCCGGCGGCGTGACCGTCAGCCTCGACAAGAAGGTCACCGTCTATGCGGACAGCTACTTCTGCAAGGTTGAGGATAGTTACGCTTTCGATGCGGATTCCCTCACCATCGCGGCGGGCATCTTCCGCCACAATGAAGCCGGAACCATAGAATCGGAGGCCTACGGATCGGATTATTACGCAATTTGGGAGAAGGCTTCCGACCAGAGCGTGGAGCCCGAGGACGGTATGCTTGGCGTGGCAGTGGTTATGCCTGAAGCGGACTGCGTGACCATAGTGGATGGCGGCCGCCACGGCGCCTGCCTGAAAAAGATAGCCAAGGGCGAGACCCTCGAATACTGGTTCGGCTCCTGCTGGAGCAAAGGCGGCATCGCCGGCGCTTCCGTATGGTTCGAACTTGCGGCGGGCATCTGATAGACCACGACATCAATAAACTGACAACTAGTAAATTACGATAATTGAATATGAGTTTCATCGACAATGATTTCATGCTCCAGAGCAAAACTGCCCGGAAGCTTTATCACGAGCATGCCGAGGGCATGCCTATAATCGACTATCACTGCCACCTGGTGCCGCAGCAGATTGCCGAGAACATCCAGTTCCGCGACATAACCCAGCTCTGGCTGGTGGACGGTCACTACGGCGACCATTATAAGTGGCGCGCGATGCGCGGAAACGGCGTGAGCGAAGAGTATCTCACCGGTGGTACCAAGAGCTCCTGGGAGACCTTCGAGAAGTGGGCCGAGACTGTTCCCTACCTTATGAGGAACCCCCTCTACCACTGGACCCACCTCGAACTCAGCCGCGTGTTCGGCATCGACAAGGTGCTGAGTCCCAAGACCGCCCGTGAGATCTACGAAGAGTGCAATGCCAAGCTCGCCACGGAGGAATTCCGCGGTCAGGCCCTCATACGCAAGTTCAACGTCAAGGTGGTCTGCACCACCGACGACCCTGCCGACGACCTTCGTTGGCACAAGATGATTGCCGCGCATCCCTTCGGCACCAAGGTTCTTCCTGCATGGCGGCCGGACAAGGCCATGGCCATCGAGGATCCCAAGTCCTACAAGGAGTACCTGAAGAAACTCGGCGAGGCTGCTGATAAGGAGATAGATTCCTACGCCGACCTCATCGAGGCCCTGCAGAAGAGGCACGATTACTTCGCTGCCAACGGCTGCAAACTCTCCGACCACGGCCTGGAGACCTTCTACGCCGCAGACTATAAGCAGATCGAGATAGAGGCCATCTTCAAGATGGTACTGCTCGGCAAACGCCCCTCGGAAAACGAACTGAACAAGTTCCGCAGCGCCTTCCTGCACGACATGGCAGTGATGGATGCCGAGTCCGGATGGGCCCAGCAGTTCCACGTGGGCGCAATCCGCAACAACAACTCCAAGATGTTCAATCTGGTAGGCCCCGACACCGGATTCGATGCCATCCACGACCTGCCCACCGCAGCCGCCGGCCATAAGTTCTTCGACCGTCTGGCATCGGAGGACAAGCTCGCCAAGACCATACTCTACTGCCTCAATCCCAAGGACAACGAGGTGATGACGGTGATGGCCTATACCTTCAACGACGGTACCTTCCCCGGAAAGATGCAGTTCGGCTCCGGCTGGTGGTTCCTCGATCAGGAAGATGGCATGCGCAAGCAGCTGAACGCACTCAGCGCACTCGGGCTCCTGAGCCGTTTCGTGGGCATGCTCACCGACAGCCGCTCATTCGTGAGCTATCCCCGCCACGAGTACTTCCGCCGAATCCTTTGCGACGTGCTCGGCAAGGATATCGAAGAAGGCCGCCTGCCCGCCTCCGAGATGGAATTCATAGGCCAGATGGTAGAGGATATCTGCTACAACAATGCTGACCATTACTTCGGCTTCTAATTAGTTAGTATATAATGACAAATAAATCAGACATCGGGCTTATCGGCCTGGCAGTCATGGGCGAGAATCTCGTCCTGAACATGGAAAGCAAAGGCTTCCGAGTTAGTGTATTCAATCGTACCGTCGAGAAGGTAGATAAATTCATCAATGGCCGCGGAGCCGGCAAGAACTTCTATGGAGCACACTCCCTGGAGGATCTGGTCGCCTCGCTGGCATCCCCCCGCAAAGTATTCCTGATGGTCAAGGCCGGTCAGGCGGTGGACGACTTCATCGAGAAACTCATCCCCCTGCTCGAACCGGGCGATATAATCATCGACGGTGGTAACACCCACTTCCCCGATACCGCACGCAGGACTGCGTACGTCGAGAGCAAAGGACTACTCTACATAGGCACCGGCGTTTCCGGCGGCGAAGAAGGCGCCCTGAAGGGCCCTTCGATGATGCCCGGCGGATCCCCCGCAGCCTGGCCTTATGTCAAACCCATCTTCCAGGGCATCTGCGCAAAGGTTGCAGATGGTTCTCCCTGCTGCGACTGGGTTGGCGAAGGCGGCGCAGGCCACTTCGTGAAGATGGTACACAACGGCATCGAATACGGTGACATCCAGCTTATCTGCGAGTGCTACCAGATCATGAAGGAGTACCTCGGAATGAGCAACGAGGAGATGCACGAGACCTTCGCCGAGTGGAACAAAGGTGATCTGGACAGCTATCTAATCGAAATCACCCGCGACATACTCGCGAAGAAGGATGATGACGGCAGGTATGTGGTAGATTACATCCTCGACACCGCCGGGCAGAAGGGTACCGGCAAGTGGACCGCAATATCCGCCCTCGACCAAGGCGTCCCCCTCACCCTCATCGGTGAATCCGTGTTCGCACGCTGCCTCTCCGCACAGAAGGAAGAGCGCGTGGCAGCATCCAAGATCCTGGAAGGCCCCAAGGCCGCCCGCTATACCGGGGATCGTGCCGCTTTCCTCGAAGATCTGCGCAAAGCCCTCTTCTCCGCAAAGGTGGTCTCCTACGCCCAGGGTTATGCCCTGATGCGCGCAGCCGCCAAGGAGTACGGATGGAACCTGAACTACGGTGGAATCGCCCTCATGTGGAGGGGCGGATGCATCATCCGCAGCGTATTCCTCGGCAAGATCAAGGAAGCCTTCGACAAGAACCCCGCCATTGCCAACCTGCTGCTGGACAGTTACTTCCAGGGCAAGCTCGCGGAGGCCCAGAAGGGCTGGCGCAACGTCATAGCCAGCGCCGTGGTGAACGGCATTCCCGTTCCCTGCCTCTCCGCAGCCCTCGAATACTACGATGGCTATCGTGCCGAGCGCCTGCCCGCCAACATGCTCCAGGCACAGCGCGACTACTTCGGCGCACACACCTACGAGCGCACCGACAAACCCCGCGGGGAGTTCTTCCATACCAACTGGACGGGAGAAGGCGGAGATACCATTTCGACTACTTATAACGCTTGACAACAATGAAAATAGGAAAATATTCTTTCGGTGTGGGCGACCGTTTCGCTCACGAAGGTATCAATCAGCTGAAGGCCCTGATCGAGGCCGAGGAACGTTTCGGCGTGCACTTCGTGCCGGTATGGAACAAATCCAACCGTGAGCACCAGATCGTTGGTACCGAACCCATAGAGACCCGCCGGGAGGCCGACGCAGCCGTGAAGGCACTGAACTACAAGGGACAGTACTTCGTGGATGCCGACCACATCAACCTTAACAACGTTGACCGCTTCATCGACGCTTCCGATTTCTTCACCATCGACGTGGCGGATTACATCGGAAAGAGCGGCAGCGTGGAAGAACGCTTCCTCCCCGCAATCAAAGAGGCCGGTAAGATTTACCGTTACATCGCCTCCAAGAAAGGGGCCGACAACTTCGTCACCGAAGTTTCCATGGACGAGGTCGACCAGGCCCAGACTCCCGAGGAACTCCGCTACATCCTCCGCGAGATAGCGAAGGAGGGAATTCCCGTGCAGACCATTGCCCCCAAGTTCACCGGCCGTTTCAACAAGGGCGTGGACTACCGTGGGGACCTTGCCCTCTTCGAAAAGGAATTCGAGCAGGATCTGATGGTCATCGATGAGGCAGTACGCGAGTACGGCCTTCCGGACAACCTTAAACTCTCCATCCACTCCGGCTCCGATAAGTTCAGCATCTATCCCATCATGGGCCGCCTCATCCGCAAGCACGACAAGGGCATACACATCAAGACCGCCGGCACCACTTGGCTGGAAGAGAACATAGGCCTCGCCGTTGCGGATCCTGCAGCCCTCGAACTCGCGAAGAAGATATATGTGAACGCCCTCGGGCGCATGGAAGAACTCACCGTTCCCTATGCTACCGTCATCGACGTGGACGTAACCAAGCTGCCCACTCCCGAGGAAGTTGCCAAGTGGGATGCCGAGACCTATGCCCGCACCATGCGCCATAACCAGGCAGATCCCCTTTACAATCCTTCGTTCCGCCAGCTCATACACGTCAGCTACAAGATTGCCGCGGAACTCGCCGACGAGTTCCTCCCCGCCCTCGAAAAGCACACCGACGTGATAGGCGAGCAGATAACCGCAAACCTTTGCGACCGTCACATCAGCAGACTATTTAGCAAATAATACAATGAAATGTACTTTCGACGACCTTAAAGGTCGCAATTGTGTCATCACCGGCGGGTTCGGCGTGTTGGGCATGGCCCTGACACGCGGCCTTGCCGAGGCAGGCGTGAATCTCGCGGTAATCAGCCGCAGCAAGGACAACCCTGCCAAAGGCGAAGAAATCGCCAAGGAATTCGGCGTGAAGTGCATAGGCATCAGCGCAAGTACCCTCGACAAGGCAGCCCTGGAGGCCGCCCGCGATCTGGTTCACGAGAAACTTGGCAAGATAGATATCCTCATCAACTGCGCAGGAGGCAACTCTCCCAAGGCGACTTGCGCCGTGGAGCAGATGGATGCGGATACCGACCTGTCCCAGAGTTTCTACGGGCTCGACATGGAAGGTTTCCAGTTCGTCTATGACCTGAATTTCAAGGGTACCCTGCTCGCCACGATGGTGTTCACCACCGACATGATCGAGGCCAAGAAGGGTGTGGTGCTGAACATCTCTTCGATGAATGCTTTCCGCCCCCTTACCAAGATTCCTGCATATTCCGCAGCAAAGGGCTCGATCAACAACTTCACCCAGTGGTATGCAGTGCACGTGGCTCAGCTGGGCATACGCTGCAACGCCATCGCTCCCGGATTCTTCCTCACCGACCAGAACCGCTTCCTGCTCACCGACGAAGCTACGGGCGCGCTCAAACCCAGGGGAAAGAAGATTATAGCGAACACTCCTACCCACAAGTTCGGAGAACCCGAAGACCTGGTGGGTACGATGCTTTACCTGTTGAGTGATATTTCCTCCTTCGTGACGGGCGTAGTAATCCCTGTAGATGGTGGATACAGTGCTTTCGGAGGAGTCTAGTAATATTCCACGTTGAAACGCGTGAGGATATCCATCGGCATGAAATTGTCCCTGTTCGCAGGGGTCCTGCCGAAGATGAGGAAATCGGTGATGGCGCTGATGGCGCTGTAGAACTGATCCCCGGTCCTCTGGGCAATCAAAGCAGATACAAGGCCGCTCCTGAGGGCGGCTTTGTTTGCGTCCAGATTGTCGAACCCCACGACGTGGTAGCCCCTGTCGCGGTGCTTCTCCAGGAAGGAGGCCACAAGGTGGATACGCGAATTGAACATCGCGATGAGATCTACCTGCGGATTGGCCGAGAAGAACTCTTCCAGGATGTTGTCGATATTTTCCGGCTGGGTAGGATTGATGAATACGTTGTGTATCCTACATTCCGGGAAGTGCTCGGAAATGTAGTCGATGAACCCTTCCCTTCGGTTCATGGTAGGGTCGGACTGGCCATGCTTGTCGCGCTGGATTCGCACTATCGCAACTTCCTTGGCGGGCTTGTTGTCGGTGAGGATCGAAGCGCAGAGATAACCGCTCTGGTAGATGGGCATGCCGTAATATGCCAGGTAGTCGTTGCTCTCCAACTTGGTATCTACATACACATGGGGAATATTGTTCTGGCGGAGCTTGTCCACGAAAAGTAGCGTCTCGTTCTTGAACATCGGCGGCAGCACTACGCCGGCCGGTTTCATGGCAAGGACCTTCTCGCAGGCCTCCCGGAAGGAGGCTATGTCGTACTCGTCGTAAACCACCTTCTGCACGTCGATCCCGAGCTTGAGCGCAAATTCCCTCCCACGGTTGATGCCGGACTCGGCCAGCTCCCAGAATTCGCCTTTCTTGAGGGCGGGGAGCAGGATCACTATTACACGCACGGTGCGCTGAGCCAGCAGGGAAGCGTAGATGTTGGGCTCGTATCCCAAGGCCTTGATTACCTTCATTACCTTGGCATAGCTCTTCTTGGACACTCCCGGGCGGTTGTGCAGCACACGGTCGACGGTCCCGCAGGATAAACCTGTCTGCAGGGCAATGTCCTTGATCGTGATTTTTGATGTTTTTTCCATGGGGGTGGTATTTCGTCCAAAGATAGTTATTTTTCTCCGTTAGCGCACACGATTTCCAAATAAATGCTAAATTTGTATGTTTAACACAAGCAACCATGCCCAAGATAATAAGCTTCGGAGAAATAATGCTAAGGCTTGCCACACCCGGCTATCTCCGCTTTTCCCAGACAGATAACCTGAACGCCACGTTCGGTGGCGGCGAGGCGAATGTTGCCGTGTCGCTTGCCAACTACGGATGCGAGGCGGAATTCGTGACCCGCTTCCCCGACAACGACATTGCAAAGGCCTGCATTGCAGATTTGCACAAGCACGGCGTGGGTACCAAGTATTGCATTTTCGGTGGAGAACGCCTCGGAATCTACTTCCTGGAGACCGGCGCAGTAGCCCGCCCCAGCAAAGTGATATACGACCGCGCACATTCTGCGATTTCCGAAATCAAGCCCGGCATGATCGACTGGGGCAAGGTCTTCGAAGGAGCCGACTGGTTCCATTGGACCGGCATCACCCCCGCCATCAGCCAGGGCGCTGCAGATGTCTGCCTCGAGGCCGTCAAGGCGGCCAACCGCCTGGGCGTTACCGTATCCTGCGACCTGAACTACCGTAAGAATCTCTGGAAATACGGAAAGAAGGCTTCCGAAGTCATGCCTGAGTTGGTAGCCTGCTCGGATATCATCCTCGGCAACGAAGAGGATGCCGACAAGGTATTCGGCATCAAGCCCGAAGGTTTCGACGTTACCGCTACCGGCGGTGAAGTTGACCAGAAGCGCTTCCAGAGCGTCGGAGAGCAGCTCATGGCCAAGTTCCCCCGCGCAAAGAAGGTCATCATCACCCTACGCGGCAGCATCAACGCCAACCATAATACCTGGGGCGGCGTGCTGTGGGACGGAAAGACCCTTTACCAATCTCCCCGCTACGACATCACCCATATCGTGGACCGTGTCGGCGGCGGCGATTCCTTCATGGGCGGCCTGATTTACGGCTTGCTGAATTTCGACGACCAGAAAGCCCTCGACTTCGCAGTTGCGGCTTCCTGCCTCAAGCATACCATCTACGGCGACTACAACCTTGTGACGGTCGCGGAAGTTGAAAACCTCATGAAGGGCGACGGCTCCGGCCGCGTTTCCAGATAGAATTATGGCAAAATACGATAAAATACAGGTATTGACCGCAATGGCAGAGACCGGCATAGTGCCGGTGTTCTACAATGCCGATCTTGAAATCAGCAAGAAAGTGCTGAAAGCCTGCTACGAAGGCGGCATCCGCACCTTCGAATTCGCAAACCGCGGCGACTTCGCACACGAAGTCTTCGGCGAACTGGTGAAGTATGCCAACGCCGAACTCCCCGGAATGATAGTAGGCGTAGGTTCCGTCGTGGATCCCGCCACAGCCGCCCTCTATATCCAGCTGGGCGCCAACTTCGTGGTAGGGCCCCTTTTCAATCCCGCCATCGCCCCCATCTGCAACCGCAGGAACATCCCCTACGCTCCCGGCTGCGGCAGCGTGAGTGAAGTCGGCGCCGCACAGGAAGCAGGATGCGATATCTGCAAAGTATTTCCCGGGGATGTCCTCGGCCCTGCCTTCGTGAAAGGCCTTCGCGCTCCCATGCCCTGGAGCAAGCTTATGGTTACCGGCGGCGTGAAACCCACCCGCGAGAACCTCGAAGGATGGTTCAAGGCAGGAGTTACCTGCGTCGGAATGGGCAGCAACCTTTTCCCCAAGGACGTCATCGCCGCAGGCGGATGGGGCAAGATTTCCGAGCTCTGCCGCGAGGCGCTCGCAATAGTCAAGGAAGTTAGTTAATATTAGTATAATGAGCACACAATCCAAACTGATGACCAACTGGCGCTGGTGGCTTTGCTCCTTGCTCTTCGTGGCAACGACAGTCAACTACCTCGACCGCCAGGTCCTTTCCCTCACTTACGAAGAATTCATCAAACCTGAATTCCATTGGACCGACGCCGACTACGGCACTATTACATCCTTCTTCTCCATCTTCTACGCAATCGCCTGCCTCTTCGCCGGGAAGTTCGTGGACTGGATGGGAACCAAGAAGGGCTATCTCATCGCCATCGGAGTGTGGTCGGCGGGCGCCTGCCTGCACGCCGCAACCGGCTGGGCCACGACCCATATCGTCGGCCTCGGCAGCGTCGGAGCAATGAAAGCGGTCGAAGCCGGCAGTAACGCGGCTCTGGCCATATCCACCACCGGCGTTTATCTATTCCTGCTCTGCCGTGGCATACTAGCCCTCGGCGAGGCCGGAAACTTCCCGGCGGCCATCAAGGTCACAGCCGAATACTTCCCCAAGAAGGACCGTGCCTTCTCCACCTCCATCTTCAATGCCGGTGCATCCGTAGGCGCCCTTGCGGCACCTCTGTGCATCCCCCCGCTGGCCAAGGCCCTGGGCTGGGAATGGGCATTCGTAATCATCGGCGGACTGGGATTCATCTGGATGTTCTTCTGGTCTTTCATGTACGATAAGCCTGAGGACAGCAAGCACGTTAACGAAGCCGAACTCGAGTACATCCATCAGGACGATGCCGCCGAGGCCGCAGAGAAGGCCGCAGTTGCCGCGCAGAAGGGTATTCCCATGATCCAGTGCTTCAAATACAAGCAGACCTGGAGCTTCATCTTCGGTAAGTTCTTCACCGACGGTGTCTGGTGGTTCTTCCTCTTCTGGGCACCTTCCTACTTCAGCAACCAGTTCGGAGCTCCCGCAACATCCGGGCTCGGGCAGGCGCTGATCTTCACCCTTTATGCGATAGTGACAGTGGTATCCATCTTCGGTGGTTATCTCCCTAAGATATTCGTGGACAAGAAGGGGATGAACCCTTATGCCGGCCGTATGCTGGCTATGCTCATCTTCGCCTTCTTCCCCCTTGCATCCCTCTTTGCACAGCCTCTGGGAGTGCATTTCAACTCTCCTTGGTGGCCTGCCATCCTCATCGGTCTTGCCGCTGCCGGGCATCAGGCCTGGAGTGCGAACCTCTTCTCCACCGTCGGTGACATGTTCCCCAAGAGCGCCATCGCCACCATCACCGGAATCGGCGCAATGGCGGGCGGCCTTGGTTCGATGATAATCCAGAAGGTCGCGGGCAATCTCTTTACCTATGCCGAGAATGCCGGTTCCGCCTTCACCTTCATGGGCTTCGAAGGCAAGCCTGCGGGATACTTTATGGTGTTCTGCTTCTGCGGTGTGGCCTACCTCATCGCCTGGGCTATCATGAAGAGCCTTGTCCCTAAGTATAAACCTATCGAAATCTAGGTTTGAACATGACAAGAATGATTTTAACCAAGATGGCTGCCGCTATGGTGGCCATCTTGTGCTTTGGCCAGACTACCGTGGCCATGGCAGGTGAGCCAAACAAAGAGAAGGCCCCCAGGATTGCAAGCGAACTTAAATACCGTGCAGATGGCAAGTTCAAGATCCTGCAGTTTACCGATACCCATTATATCGTCGGGGATGAGCGTTCGGAGAGAGCCCTGCAGAATGTGATAGAGATGCTCGATACCGAGAAGCCGGATTTCGTAATCCATACCGGCGACATCGTTTTCGGCAAGCCGGCGGAGCAGTGCGCCCGCGCCATACTCCAACCCCTGGTGGACAGAGGGATACCCTTTGCCGTCGCGCTGGGTAACCACGACAGCGATTTCGACCTGACGCGTACCGAGATGTATGCCGTCGTGCGTTCGATTCCCGGCAACGTGAATACTCCGGACGACCTTGGCCTGAACGGATGCTCCAACGACATCATTACCCTTTCCGGAAAAGATGGCGTGGAGCGGGTGTTTTATCTTTTCGATTCCGGCAACTGGGATTATCCTGCGGGCATTAAGAGCTGGGGCTATGTGCATTCCGACCAGATAGACTGGTACCGTGCGGCGAGCAGGTATTTCACTTCGCAGCATGGCGGAAAGCCTGTGCCTTCGCTTGCGTTCATGCATATTCCTTTCCCCGAATACAACGAAGGGCTCCGTTCTCGCTATAAAGACAGGTCGCTATGTGGCAACCTCGGGGAGGAACCTGCATCGCCCAAGTTCAATTCGGGCCTGTACCTGGCCATGGTGGAGTCGGGAGATGTGCAGGGAATCTCGACCGGGCATGACCACAACAACGACTTCGTGTTGATGTGGAGGGGTTTCTTCATGATCTATGGCCGTTTCAGCGGCTGCGATACGGTCTACAACGACCTGAAACCCAACGGCGCGCGTGTCTTCGAGTTCACCGAAGGAGATGATGGTTTCCGCACCTGGGTGCGCCTGCGCGGCGGCAAAATCGAGCAGGACCTCTACCTATACCCCGGCATGACGAATCTCAGTTCGAAGCGATAGGGCGTGGCCTTAATAGCGATTTGTACCGTCATGCCCGACCTGCCCTTTGTCATGCCCGACCTGATCGGGCATCTTTCGCCATTTGCGCGGTGGCGCATAAAGAATTGATTATTAGTAAGATTATAGAAACGCCTCTACAAAAGATGTTGTAGAGGCGTTTCTGGTAATCTGCTGAATTCCATTACCTAACGCGCCAACGTGCGTCCTTGTCACTTTCAAAATGGTGTTTGTTATCTTCTCGGACATTGCCTTTTTTTTGTTGGAAATCCAGAGAATTGTTCCTATCATTACGAAAAATTATTAAGGAAACGATAATCAAAGCGATTCATATGAAACGCTAAAAGCACCGTTTTCGACACCCCTTTTGATGTTCTAGAAGGGGACGACGATACAGTGATAATTACTTGGTGATGTGTTAGATATGAAAAAGTTTCTTTTGTTGGTCTTAAGCATTTCTTGTATAGCAGGATATGCGCAGAACGATAATGTTCTGCCTCAGGTATTCTCACCTGATGCTGCTGAGCTTGGGAAATACGGTCGTGTACCTGTTAATTACTTCAACGGCCTTCCCAATATCACAATTCCTTTGACGGAATTGCGGGCAAAGAACTATACACTCCCCGTATACCTTTCTTATCATGCGTCTGGCAACAAGCCGGAACAGCATCCCGGTTGGGTTGGCCTTGGCTGGAGTTTACATGCGGGTGGGTGTATCAATCGTATTATACATGGAACGAAAGATGAGATGATAAAAGAGGAAGTATCTAGTCCAATTAGACCACTGGATGATATAGGCTATTTGTACCATGCCAGTGAAGTTCAATCTGTGGATTGGGCAAGTGTTGATTCGGCAAGTCAGTTTTATTATGATAATGTTTTCGTTTCGTCTGCTTTTCCTTTGCCCGTTTTACACCCTATGATGTATGATTATGAGCCAGATGAATTCCAGGTGATTTTGGACGACATAAATGCGTCTTTTTTCTTCACAAGTGAAGGAGATATAAAAATCGTATCGAAGTCCGACGCAGATTTTACTGTATCATACAAAATGAACGATGGTGCTGACGAATACTTTGTTGATGGGGATGGCGAAATTCGTCACCTTGACTTTAAATTCCGCGGACAACCAGTGAAGGTCTATGACTCTTTTTTCGAGTTCGTTCTAACAAACAAAGATGGTACGAAGTATTATTTTGGTGGGAATGAAGATGCTATAGAGTTCAGTATGTTTCAACAATCCTATGGTTATAATGAGCAATTTGAGACTGATGATTTGTGGCATCTAATGGCAACGGCTAATACATGGATGTTGACAAAAATCGAAAGACCAGACGGAGAGATTGTGTATTTGAACTATAAGCGAGGAGGAGTTCCTATCGTTCAGGTCGATAGTCATTCATGCGACTTGACCTACTATGAAAATCTGCCAGAAGCAATCGGGCTACCGACATGGAATCTTCCCGATGATTATTTAAACTATAGTTATGGTTTTCTTCTTCCGTCTTATTTGCATTCAATTAGTTGTAGATATGGGGATGATTCTCTAACCTTTGACACCAGCATTTCCCACCAATTAGATTATGACTATAACCTAGAAGCATATTACAAAAGGGTTGGGCGCATGTCCCCAATGGATACATTGAAAAAACAAAACCATTATTTACAACTTGACACTATATCGTCATGCCATGGGGCAATTCTATTTGAATACTCTAATGACACCACTACTCGTTTAAAACTCAAATCTATTAGACTGATATCCGAGCAAAGTGATACATTGAGGTATGGAATGACGTATGATAACACACCTCTTCCAAAATACAATTCTCGTAAAACGGATTCTTGGGGTTATTACAATACGATTGAGCCATATTCCTTGTTTCCGATAATGACTTTGGGACAAAGACGATCCATGGTTCGTCCAAACTTGTTACAGGCGGAAATGCTTATTCAATTAACATATCCGACTGGTGGGAGAACTTGTTTTGAGTATGAGCCTCACGATTATAGTCAAGTTGCTACTCAGTTCCCATTTTCTCTTACGCCTCAACTCGGTCAGGCTGGTGGGCTTCGAATAAAGAGGATTATCGATTATCAGTCAGACGAATCGTCATCAGAGCGAGTCTTCTCATATGTTGGAACGGATGGCAGGTCGTCAGGTATTATTGCTGGCCTCCCGATATTCTATGTTTGGGGTAGCAACTCGGTCCCTGGCACTAGCGGAGATATTCAAAGTATATGGTCAGACATTACTGACTGGTTTCT
>Ga0310696_10004809_pt1 | contig 16472 bp, 15 predicted proteins | sample AusTroGonzalo_MG_4_FD_203885 | JGI IMG/M metagenome (GOLD analysis project Ga0310696, IMG submission 203885) | Bovine rumen microbial communities from tropical cattle in Woodstock, Queensland, Australia - Gonzalo_02 (v2) (version 2) | ecosystem: Host-associated > Mammals > Digestive system >...
TCTCCGGCTTCTCCTCGATCATGAGGGATTCCGATGTCGGCGAGAGGATGAACACCATCATCCAGTCCATCGACTACTTCATCCACTGCTATGACTCCGTCATGGAGATGATCGCGAAGTCCGACGCCAAGTCCGATGTCAGGAGAATCGAGCTCAACGACCTGATCGCCTACTCCAAGACCCTCAAGCCCAGGTTCAACGACCACCGTGACAACCGCAATTACAACAACAATAACAACAATAACAACAACGGCGGAAACAACAACCAGGGAAACCAGAACCAGAACCGCAACAACAACGGAAACTGGAACAACCAGAACGGTCAGGGCGGCCAGAACAACTGGAACGGAAACCGTAACAACAACGGTCAGGGAAACAACAACCAGGGTGGTCAGAACCAGAACCAGAACAACAACGGCAACCGCAACAACGGAAACCGGAACTGGCACAACAACCGCAACTGGCACAACAACCGCAACCACAACGGCAACTGGAACAACCAGGGCGGTCAGAACGGTCAGGACCAGCAGAACGCCCAACCCCAGAACAACCAGGGACAGCCTCAGAACAACAATCAGGCTCCGCAGCAGAATGCCCAGCCCCAGAACAACAACCAGGCTCCGCAGCAGACTGCCCAGCCCGCACAGAACAACAACCAGACTCAGCAGCAGCAGAACGCCGCCCCTGAGAAAAAGGACTGAAAAAGGCGTTTCTGGCCTTCATAGCCGTCTTCGCCGCCCTGGCAGTCGTCTGTCTGGAGTTCGTCGACAAGGACAAGAGGTAGCAAATGGACATTTCTGCATACATGACATGGATCTGGCTGGGCATCATGGCGGCCCTTCTGATAATCGAAGCCGCCACGATGGGGCTCACAACCATCTGGGGAGCCATCAGCGCCCTGATTATGATCTTCGTATCCAGAACCGGCCTTGCTGTGGCATGGCAGGTTCTGCTCTTCATGGTAATCACACTCGTTCTTCTCGTGACCACAAGACCGGTCGCGCTGAAGAAACTCAAGATCGGAAAGACAAAGACCAACGTGGACACCATGCTCGGACAGGAGGTCATCGTGACCAAGGCCGTCTCCCGCTTCGGCAAGGGCGAGGCCAAGGGCCGCAACGGAGTCATCTGGACGGTTACGTCCAACTCCGAGACCGACATCCCGCACGGAACCATCTGCAAGGTCGAATCGGTCGAGGGAAACACCCTCATCATCAAGAGGAAGGAGGACAAATGATCTACTTCATCATCGCCATACTCGCAATCATCATCATTCTGATCGTCGTCAACATCAGAATCGTTCCCCAGTCGTACGCCTTCGTAATCGAGCGCCTGGGAGCCTATGCCACCACATGGCACACCGGACTGCACGTCAAAGCCCCCTTCATCGACAGGATCGCCAAGAAGGTCTCGCTGAAGGAGAAGGTCATGGACTTCGTCCCCCAGCCTGTCATCACCAAGGACAACGTCACCATGATGATCGACACCGTCGTCTACTTCCAGATCACCGACCCAAAGCTCAACGCCTACGGAGTCGAGAACCCCATCAGCGCACTTGAGAATCTCTCGGCCACCACGCTGAGAAACATCATCGGAGAGCTCGAACTCGACCAGACCCTCACCTCCCGTGACGTCATCAACAGCAAGATGAGGTCCATCCTCGACGAGGCCACGGACCCCTGGGGAATCAAGGTCAACCGTGTCGAGGTCAAGAACATCATGCCGCCCGATGCCATCAAGGAGGCCATGGAGAAGCAGATGCGTGCCGAGCGCGAGCGCCGAGAGAGCATCCTGATCGCCGAAGGCCAGAAGCAGAGCGCCATCCTGGTCGCCGAAGGCCAGAAGCAGTCCAAGATCCTCGAGGCCGAGGCCGCCAAGCAGGCAATGATCCTCCAGGCCGAGGCGGAAAAGGAAGCTGCGATCCAGAAGGCCATGGGAGAAGCCAAGGCCATCCGCGAGGTCCAGCAGGCCAAGGCCGACGGAATCCGCGTGATCCGCGAGGCCCAGGCAGACGACAAGGTAATCAAACTCAGAAGTCTGGAGGCCCTTGAGAAGGCCGCCGACGGACAAGCAACGAAGATAATCATCCCTTCCGACCTTCAGAGCATGGCCGGCGTGGTGACTGCCGCAACAGAGATAGCTAAGGAGCGTAAGACAAAATGAAACGCACACTGACCGCACTTGTACTGATTGTCCTGATTCTGCTGACAGCCTGTCAGTCCACCGGAAAGAACGGTTCCGACAACCTTCAGGGAAAGCCCTGGGTCAATTCGAACATCTACGACAACTGGCCTTCCGAAAGGCCTGCCCTGGAGGAAAACTTCGAGCTCCATGTGAACTACGACAGATACATGGAAGCAAAGGAGAAAGGAATCAAGAAGGACAACCCGCTGAGCCAGGCATCGAATGCAATGGCCGAAGCGGTCAGAAGCCTCATAGCGGACACCTCCAAATCAACGGTGGAGCTTGAGCTGATGCGCGCCTACTACAAACTGTTCGCCGACGAGGAGCAGAGAAACGCACAGGGCAACGAGCCGCTGCTGCTCTACACCAGGATGGTGTCGAACGCCACCACCCTTGAAGAGCTCTCCGAAGAGGTCAGAAAGGGCCTTCTGTTCGGTGATGCATTCGCCGAGTTCGCAGTGGACAAGACAAGCTCCGACACAACGCACTACGGTGTCTGGGTCGAGTCCGTACTTCCCTTCAGATCAAGGCTCAAAGGTGACTTCTCCGATGAGAACATCGCCCGGGTCAGGGAACGCCTGACAAACCTCATGATTCTGGCCGGATACACTGAGGAAGAAACAGCGCAGGCACTGGACCTGATGGAAAGCTATGAGGTTCTTGCGGACAAGATCAGCCAGGAGTACTACGAGAAGACCGGAGTCACAGGCGAGGATGCCGTCCCAATGACGCTTGATGAGATCAAGGACTTCTGCACTCCCCTGTACGACCAACTCATTGGTCTTGGATACTGGTCGGCCGAAGGTCTCCCCGTGATGTACGACATCTACGATGCAGGTCTTTTCTACGCCATCGGCCAGATGTACATCCCTGACAACCTCGAGATAATCAAGTCCATCTACAACGTCAGCATGGCTTCGTACGCAAAGCAGTTTTTGGACATCCCCAATTTCGCTGAAATGTACGATTTCGAGAGTTTCGAAGATTTCGACATCGACCTGTACAGCTTCCAGTTCGTCTACCAGAGCCTTGCCAGCGCCGTGGACCAGACCTACCTCGAGTTCGTGTTCCCCAAGGGAGTCAGACAGACCATCACCGACCTGACCGTGGATTACATCGAAGCGATGAGGGCCAGACTCGAGAACACCACCTGGCTTACGGACGTCACAAAGGCCCGTGCCCTGGACAAGGTGGACAAGATGCTCTACATCGTCGTCTACCCCGACTACTGGATCGATTACAGCGAGCTTCTTGAGCTTGTCGCGGAACACGACCAGTTCCTTCTGGATGCCGTGCTCTGCCGTGACGACTTCTACAGAGGCTACATGACTTCGCTTCTGGGCCATTATTTCGACCGCACCGACTGGGTGTACCTGCAGGCCAACTCAATCGTCGCCAACGCCTACTACAAGTACGCTCTGAACGTAATCACCATCCTTGCGGGAATCCTCTTCGAGAACAGGTACTTCGACACCAGCATCGAGACGATCATGGCCTCCATCGGAACAATCATAGGTCATGAGATCACCCACGGCTTCGATACCACGGGATGCAAGTTCAACGAGATGGGAGACCCGGAGATCTGGTGGACTGATGAGGACTACAAGCTCTTCAACGAGAAGGCCGCAAGGATCGCCGATGCTCTGAGCCAGATCGAGCCTCTGGACGGATACAACGTCAACGGAGAGTTCGTCGTGGGAGAGACGATCGCAGACCTTGGTGGTCTTGTTCTTACTCTGGACCTTGCCAAGAAGTACCCGGATTTCGACTACGACCTGTTCTTCAGAACATTCATGAACAACTTCTACGAGATCATGCCGGATGCCGAGACCGCAATGGACAATTACATAGGTGACAACCACACCGCCGACTACATCCGGGCGAACTTCAACGTCCAGATGATGGATGAGTTCTACGAGACCTACCCCCAGGTGGTCGAAGGTACCACCATGTACCGCGCTCCCGAGGACAGACTTTCGGTCTGGTAAGATTTATTTCAGGGCCGAGGCCACCGCATCGGCATAACGCCGTGTGATGAGCTGAGGCCTTGTGATTGCAGAACCAACAACAACGGCCCAGGCCCCGCACTCAATGGCCTTCTTTGCCTCCGAGGGACTCCAGATTCCGCCTTCTGCGATGAAGGGGACCTTGAGGTTTTCCTTCAATGCCTTGAACAGCTCGAAATCGGGGATCTTCACTCCCTGCGTCTCGGCCGTGTAGCTTCTCATCGTCGTTCCGACAATGTCGAATCCCAGCTTCTGGGCATGCAGGCATTCCTCATAGGTTGAGCAGTCCGCCATGAAGATCATGTTCGGAAAGCTTGCCTTGGCCTTCTTGAAGACATCCTCAAGGCTCTGGTCGTTGGGGTGCAGGCGGTTGGTGGCATCCATCGCGATGATGTCCGAACCGCACTCTGCCATCTTCTCGATTTCGACCATGGTTGGCGTGATATAGACGTCCGAGTCCAGGTACTCCTTCTTGAAGAGGCCTATCACGGGAAGATCGACAGTCTTCTTGATCTCGGCCACGTCCTCCGGCGAGTTGGCCCTGATTCCCCCTGCCCCGCCCTCAAGGGCCGCAGCTGCCATGCGGGCCATGATGAAGGAGCTGTGCAGAGGTTCGTTGTCCAGGGCCTGGCAGGAGACGATGAGCCTGCCTTTTATGGCGTTCAGAATATCTGCTTTTTTCATACGATGTACTTCAGGCCGGCTCTTACGCTGACGCCAACGCCGAATCCGGAAGAGGTCTGCTTCTCAAGGCGGATGTAACCGTTACTGTTCAATGCAGTCTCCGATCTGGTGGCGAATGTGATGTCAGGGTTCACTATGAGAGTCACTGCGAAGTGGCTTCCGAACTTGTAGTCGGCCTCGGCGAACAGGGCAAGGCCCATGGTGCTTGCAGTGCCGTTGTACGTCTCATTGACATCGGCCGTCTTGTTCTTGACGCTGAACTGAGAGTATGCGAAGCCTGCACCGAAGTAGAAGTCGATCGGGAAGCCGAAGTTGAAGTAATGCGTGAGTACAACGTGGCTCTTGATGCCCAGCTTGCTGATCGTCTCCGTTCCATCCAGCGGATATGTGATGTCAAGCAGTGTGACCTTCTGGGGGAAGAAGAAGCCCAAATCAACCAGACAGTACCAGCCCTTCTTCAGAAAGTGCGGGATTGCCGAAAGGTCGAAGTTGACTGCCGTGGAGAAACCGAATCCGCCGGCCTTGTTGGAATACTCTCTGGACTTCGAGATGCGCTCGTCCCAGAACATTCCCTTTGCGTAGTCGAATTCATATCCGCCCAGGGCAAGGACTGAATCGACCAGGGTGTCCTGAGTTCCCTCGAACTGGACGGTCTTGTTTTCCTCATCCTCGGCGAAGAGGACTGCACATGAAAGCAGTGCGATAAGAAGCGATGCAACGATTATCTTTTTCATAGGTCTCTCCTATTATTAATCTCAGATTGAGAACATGAAGGCGCTCTGGTCGATTATGGCGAAAGCCAGGTCGCCGTTGTCCGACAGCTCTATCACATGGTTTGCGTAGGTGTACGTTCCGTTTGAGTAGCTTCTGTCGGTTTCATCCTGGTAGTAATACTCCTCGGTGTATGTTCCGTCGGTGTTGAAGCGGTAGATGTAGTGGTTGCTTCCGTAGCTCATGTCCACCAGGTGCCACGGGCTGTATGTGGGAAGATAGTTCTTGGCCGTATAGTCCGTACCTGTGTCGGTCTTTCTTGTGAACATCTGAACGTATGCACCGTTGAACACGTCGTAGTCGTCCTGGATGTACAGCTTGCTGTTGATGATCATGTAGGCGTTGCTGTTTCCGTCTATGACGAGCATGCCGTCCTCCACGCTGTAATCAGTCAAAAGGGCAGCGTAGCCGAGAGTCACGAATGTTCCGTTCGAGGCAAAGGCCGTAAGTCCGCCTGCACCTTCCCAGACACCGCGAAGCTTCACAGCCGAAGTGTTGTTCTTTGCAAACGAGGAGCTTCTGGAAAGAACAATCTCAGTTCCCCAGTAATCGATGATGACCTTCGAGCCGTCGCGCGTGAACTGATACTCCCCGCCGTCGGTGACGATCATGTCCTCGGCGACCTCGAAATGGCCGAAGTCCCCTGCTCCGTACTCACCCTCGTTGTAGATCTCAATGGCATAACAGCCGTCTGCCGTGAATGTGAAGATGTAGTCGAAGCCGTCGGCCTCTCCCTTCCACACTCCCCTAAGTCCGGTGGGGTCGGCCTCGGTCACACACGATGCAAGAACCAGGACGGTGACAAGCGCGATTGCCAGAAACAGTGCTTTTCTCATTCAAATCTCCTATCAGTAGAAGGTCTCTATCTCTCCGACTATTCCGTACTGCCGTCTGAAGGATTCAAGATCCCGCTCGTCGCGTATCAGCATCACTTCGGAAAAGTGCCCCGTTACCTTGTCCCTGAAGCCCGCTGTCCTCTCACCCGTGCATATGCTGCTGCGGATGGCAGGAACGAGTTTCTCATGGTCGTATGCGGCGGCTTTTTCCTTCCTTCTTCCGAACATCTTGTCTATTATAGCATATGGCGGAGTTTATGCTATTGTGATAATCTTGCCCTGTCATGAAAACAGTATTCGTATCAGGTGCCGCCATCATGAAGGACGGCAGACTGTTCATAGCACAGCGTCCCGCAGGAGGCGAAGCGGCCTTCAAATGGGAGTTCCCCGGCGGTAAGATCGAGCACGGAGAGACCCCCGAACAGGCCATAATCCGCGAAATACGCGAGGAACTGGATGCCGAGATCTCAATCCGCAGGGAAATCGCCTTAATCGAACACGACTACAAGAGCTTTCACCTCACCATGCACCTGTTCCTCTGCAATCTTGTAGGCAAGGATCCTGTGATCAAAGAGCACCTTGCATTCAAGTGGATCACCGCAGCCGAGGTGCACTCACAGGACTGGGCCCCTGCCGACTACCAGATCCTGGACACCGTCTGTTCAGAGTGTTTCAACTGGCACAATATTTCGTTATAGCTTAGAAAAAAAGCTGCGGCCTTCACCGCAGCTTTCTCTTTCAAGAGGGAGATCACTCACTTCTTGCTTCCGACCGTCGACTCGAGGATTGCGATCAGGATGATAGCATCCACAGCGATGCTCTGGACGAAGTCCACCATCTCAACGTCGCCGAGAGTGGTGATGTCCTTGAAGACGATGACCATGACCCAGAAGGCGATGGCGATGATGCCGCTGACAGAACCGACCTGTGCAGGCATTCCGCTGATGAAGTTGGCTGCCAGAAGACCAAGACCGGCGATGGCGACGATTGCCGACACGATGTAGATGAAAGCATCCTCACTGAGGAATCTGAACAGACCGCGTGTGAAGTCCGTTCCCCTTGTGCTGATGAATCCGGAGATTCCGATGAAGATCAGAAGAAGGGCCACCAGGACCTTTGTGATCATAGAGACGTCGAAAGTAACACTCTTTTTTGCCATATCCAAAACTCCTTGTTTTGATAACTAAATGTCCACGCAGAAGAATAGTCAAATAAGTTGAATATGTCCATATGGATTCGATTGACGCGGAGGTTTGCGGGCTTTTACAATTCACCTATGAAAAAGCTCCCGGTTCTGGTCCTTCTTCTATTGATTCTTGCCTCTCCCCTCTTCAGCTACGCCATCGAGAGGAACCACAGGCTGATGTTCGGAACCGGAAACGACATGTACTCCACGGGGCTTTCCAAGAACTACGACGACTTTCTCACTTTCAACACTTATACCCAGTACCATAACGGCCCGCTGAAGATCAGGCTCTACTTCAACGGCTACACGGACCGCAGGGCCGGAACCAGGGAGGACGAGCTCATTCTCAACGGCCTGTGGTCCTTCAATCTGGTCGAAACCGGACGCTTCAGAGTCGGAACATCGGTATCCGCCGGAATCAACGTCTTCGGAAATCTGGGCCTTGAGTGGATCCAGAACGAGTTCCGAAGCCTTGCCGGCGAGGAACCCGTAAACCTCACCTACTCGGAGGAGTACACGTTCAAACCCTATGTCGAAGCCATCGCCAACACGAGCTACGACATAAAGTACAACTTCAGGCTTGGCCTGCAGCTCAAGCTCCGATACCATGACGACTTCATCTTCGACTCGCAGGTGGCCCTGTGGTACAACCAGTCCATGTTCGGCTTCACATATGCCGGAAACTGGACTGACCAGGGCTACATCGGAGCCTGGGGAACGAGAACCAGACTGGATCTGGGCCTAGTCATCTTCGACCATGAGATGAACCTCAACTCAAAGATAGGCTTCGGTTCCATCGCCATAGATGTGATGAGCTTCACTCGCGACAGAATCTGGCAGAACAGCGACACACACCTGAGAATGGGCGTGGGCTTTCTGCAGGGCTACAGATTCATCGTGCAGCAGTCGGAGATAAAGATCCCCGGCTGGGCTGTCCACGCCACCATCAACAGCCGCTACACCGTAGGCTATCCCCAGTTCAACACCTCAGGCCCGGACAAGATGCCGTGCACAAACAATTCACAGATGTCCGGTGGAATCGGCTACAAATTCCCAACACTGTGGATATTCACACCCTTTGCAGAGCTTGTCGGCGGCCTGGCGACCTGGCAGAACGAATTTGTCGACTACAACACCGGCGAATCCGAAATCCTGGAAGCTCTGAAGACTCCCTTCGTCATGCTTCGTGCCGGAACCGAGATCATCCCGGAGGGCTTCATCGTCTGCGAGGCTGCTACCATGACGCTCTTCGCCGCAGCCGAACTCAACTACTTCTTCAAAGCCGACCAGATCACCGAATACGTGCGGAAAGACGGCCATCACACCGATGACTACACCTTCAACGCCCTCTCCGTCTCGTTCTCCTTCGGCGTGGCATTCGGTCTGGACCTCTACTGAAATCCTGTTGTCCAAACAACGGCGATGTGATAGCTTTTCCCCGTGCAGACATTCCACACCCACACAACACGTTGCAAACACGCCATCGGCACCGACCGCGAATTCGTCGACATGGCCGTCTCCCAGGGCTTCTCTCTGATTGGTTTCTCCGACCACACACCCTGGCCATTCAAGGACGAGGACACCCGCTTCCGCTACAGGATGAAGACATACGAGCTTCCCGAGTACGTGGATTCGGTCAAATCCCTCAGAGATGAATACAAGGACAGAATCGACATCCGCCTGGGCCTGGAATGCGAGCCCAACTACCAGTTCTTCGACTGGCTCAGGGAAACCAAGGACAAGTACGGAATCCAGTATCTTATTCTGGGCAACCACTACCCTGCATACGACGATGACGTCTTCCTTGGCCGAGAATGCACGGTGGAGAACATGAGCTTCTACGTCGAGAGCACTCAGAAGGCCCTTGAATCGGGTCTTTTCATGTACATGGCCCATCCGGACCTTCCGTTCTGCAACTACCCTGTCTTCGACGAGCACTGCAAGAAGCTCTCCCATGAGATCTGCACGCTCTGCAAGGAGCACGGAGTCCCCATCGAGTTCAACATCTCGGGCGACTACAAGCGCCTGACGGGCAAGGTCAAGGGTCTTGGCTACCCCACTCCCGGCTTCTGGGAAATCGCATCAGGCTACGGCCTTGATGTCTACATTGGCATTGACGCCCACTCACCTGACAGAATAAACGCAAAGCAGTTCACCGATGCCGCAGAGCATGTCCGCTCGCTTGGGCTCAAGGTTCTCAACGCATAAAAAAACCGCACCCCGAAGGATGCGGCCAATAATCGATTGATTTGTCTCAGTACTGGAGGTACAGCGACACTCTGGGCTGGATCCTGTAGCCGAAGTAGTTGATCAGGTCATCCCATGTGTGATGCTCTCTGGGACCGACAGTCACACTTGTGTAAGTCGTTGCATAGAGCAGCACGGAACCCTTGAATCCCAGACCGACGTAGAGGTCCTGGCCGAGCCTGTAGGAACCCTCGATGTCAGCTCCGAAACCAAGAGCAATGTTCTCGGTATCAACCGTGTAGTACGGCCAGTACTCTGAGTTGTACTCCTTGGAGTAGTACATGATCTCAGGACCGACTCCGATCATGACGCTTGTCCTGTTGTCAGTCTTGAACTTGATGGCAAGTCCGAGCATGGTGTCAGCGTAGAACGGGGAAAGATCTTTGGGATGGAAAGAAGGCTCGTTGCCGATTGTACTCTCCATATCGATGTTGAAGCTGAATCCGACCTCCATGTAGAAGCCGAGGATGGCGTCTCTGTCTAAGAACATGAAGTCATTGACGGAGAGGCTGAGCTGATAGCCCTTGTCTTCTCTCACGGGTCCACCCTCAACGAAATCATATTTCTCGTTGGTAATTCCGTAACCGACGTTGAAGCCAAGATAGTCGACGAAGCTGTTGTAGCTGCTGGATGACTCAATAGATGCAGCAAAGACTGCGCCGCAGCCGAGCACCAGGATAATCAGCATTGAAATCAGTGCTTTCTTCATTTCTTAATCACTCCTTGTCCCGGGTGCGGGACGATTAATTATAACTATAAAACATTCAAACTACAACAATGTTACTTTATTGGGGCGTTCTAAGCTATCACGTGCGTCGTTTCTAATGTAGAATGGAAAAGACAGCCGTCACGGAGGATAACATGGACCTTTACGAGTATGAGAAAAAACACCTTCAGGGACTCAGACCCTATCTGACAGAATGCACCGTACTTCTTAAAAGCGACGGAGCCTTCCCGCTCTCCGGCCCCTGCAAAGTGGCTCTTTACGGAAACGGAGCCAGGAACACCGTCAAAGGCGGACGCGGCTCGGGAGAGGTCAACTCACGTTACTTCGTGAACGTCGAACAGGCCCTTGAAAGCGAAGGCTTTGACATCCTCACAAAGAGCGCTCTTGACGAGTACGACGCAGTCAGGGCCAATGCAAGGAAAGAGTTCGTCCGCAACATCAAGGCCGAGGCCAGGGCCCACCACCAGATGGCCATCACATACGCAATGGGAACCGTCATGAAGGAGCCCGAGTACGAAATCCCCCTCAACTATGAGGCAGATTGCGCCCTCTTCATCCTTGCCCGTGACAGCGGAGAAGGAACGGACAGGAAAGCCGAGAAAGGCGATGTCTATCTCACAGACAGCGAGAAAAGGGACATTCTGGCCCTGAACAGGGGCTACATGTCCTTCATGCTCGTTCTGAACACAGGCGGTCCCGTGGACCTCTCAGGTCTTGAGGAAGTGAAGAACATCCTGGTCCTCTCCCAGCTGGGAGTCGAGACCGGATGCGCGCTCTGCGACATCATCCTGGGAAGGGAGAACCCCTCGGGAAAGCTCGCCACCACATGGGCAGCCTATGAGGATTACTCCAGGATCGGCGACTTCGGTGACAACAACGACACGAACTACAAGGAAGGAATCTACGTCGGATACAGATACTTCGACTCTGTGGGAAAGAAGGCCCTGTTCCCCTTCGGATTCGGCCTTTCATTCACCACATTCAAGACTGATGTCCAGCCCGTGGAGCTTAAAGGAAGCACCGTCACGGTGAAGACGGATGTCACAAACACAGGAAAGAGAGCCGGAAAAGAGGTCGTACAGGTCTATGTCAGCTGTCCCCAGGGCAAGCTGGACAAGAGCTACCAGGACCTTGCAGGCTTCGCAAAGTCATCGCTTCTCAAGCCCGGAAAGAAAGAGACCGTCGAGGTTTCCTTCGACATGAAGGACCTTGCCTCCTTCGACGAGAATAAGGCCCAGTTCATCCTTGAGAAGGGAAAGTACATCGTCAGAACAGGAAACAGCAGCGTGGCCACCGTCCCTGTGGCTGTTATAGACCTGGACAAGGATGCCGTCTTCCTCAAGGCAAAGACATGCTTCACAAAGCCCTCCTTCGAGGACTGGAAGCCTGAAAAGGCCATTGAGACCGAGATTCCCTCGTTCGTACCTGTTCTTGCTCTCAAGGCCGAGGACATAAAGACCTCAAAGGTCGATTACAAGGCCACCTACCCCATCGACGAGGCGGTGAAGAAGCTTTCCGACAGACAGCTTGTTCTTGCCAACATCGGAACCTTCAAGGAGAAAGGCGGAGTTCTGAGCGTCATAGGAAGTGCCAGCGCCAAGGTCGCAGGAGCAGCCGGTGAGGTAAGCTCCGCCCTGACGGATGCAGGTTTCAAAACGATGGTACTTGCAGACGGACCTGCAGGTCTGAGACTTTCCACCAAGTACTACCGCGATGCAAAGGGAGCCCACGGAGTGGGTGCCGCAAGCCACTCGGAGAGTTTCATGGAGTTCATGCCCAAGATCGTTCTCTGGGCCATGAAGGTCGCAGGAGGCAACAACAAAGTGCCCAAGGGATGCAAGGTGCAGGACCAGTACTGCACTGCCATCCCCATCGGAACGGCCATTGCACAGAGCTGGAACACGGATCTTGCGAAGTACTGCGGAGACATCATCGGAGCCGAGATGGAGATGTTCGATGTCCAGCTCTGGCTGGCTCCGGCTCTGAACATCCACAGGAGCATACTCTGCGGAAGGAACTTCGAGTACTACTCAGAAGATCCTCTGATCAGCGGCAAGATGGCATCTGCAATAACTCTCGGAGTCCAGGCCCACAAAGGATGCGGAACCACAATCAAGCACTATGCTGCCAACAACCAGGAGAGAAACCGCTACGGCAACAGCAGCAACGTCTCCGAAAGGGCCCTGAGGGAAATCTATCTCAAGGGCTTCGGAATCTGCGTGCGCGAATCACAGCCAAAGGCCGTCATGACTTCATACAACCTGATAAACGGGCTTCACACCGCACAGAACAGAGAGCTCATCGAGAGCATCCTGAGACGCGAGTTCGGCTTTGAGGGCATCGTGATGACCGACTGGGTCGTAGGCGACGGCTTCATGAACGGAAAGAACGACATCCATCCCAGGGTGAGCCAGAGTCTCACCGCAGCTGCCGGAAGCGATCTGTTCATGCCCGGATGCAATAAGGACTATGAGAAGATGATGAAGGGTCTTGAGACCGGAGAGGTCACAAGAGAACAGCTTCAGATCAACGCCACAAGAGTCTACAGGATGAGCCTTGAGCTCAGTGATGGAAAAGCCTGAATCCGGTGAAAATCAGCGTCATGCCGTGCTCGTCGGCTGATGCGATTATGTCCTCGTCCCTCGAGGATCCGCCGGGTTCGGCCACATAGAGAACACCCGATTTCGCCGCTCTGTCGATGTTGTCCCTGAACGGGAAGAATCCGTCAGATGCAAGGGATGCACCCTTCACACTTGCCAGATAGGCTTTTTTCTCATCAGGTGTGAAGCGTTCGGGCTTTGTCTCGAAGTAGTCCTTCCAGTTCTCTACAACGTCGGTTTCGGGATCATCTGCAAGATATTGCTCGATTATGTTGTCTTTTTCGTTTCTTGTTTTCCCTTTTAGGAATGTTAGATCCAGTACTTTGGGAGACTGCCTGAGGTGCCACAGGTCTGCCTTGGAGCCGGCAAGGCGTGTGCAGGCGATTCTTGACTGCTGCCCTGCCCCCACTCCGATTGTCTGTCCGTTCTGTGCGTAGCAGACCGAATTGGACTGGGTGTACTTCAGAGAGATCAGGGCAACGATCAGATCCAAAGCGGCCTGAGAAGGAAGATCGCGCTTGCCGGATCTGATATCCGAGAATGTGTTCTCATCGGGAATCCAGGCATTGTGGTCCTGAACAAGATCCAGACCGAAGATGGTCTTTCTCTCGCACTGGGACTCGGGCACATAGGAAGGATCGATCTGAAGGACAAGGTAGGAACCGCCCTTCTTGGACTTAAGGATATCAAGGGCCTCAGCCGTGTAACCCGGGGCAATCACGCCGTCGCTGACTTCGTGCGAGATGACAGTTGCCGTGCATGCGTCACACTCATCGGATAGGGAGACGAAGTCGCCGAAGCTTGCCATCCTGTCGGCTCCGCGGGCTCTGATGTAGGCCGTTGCAAGCGGAGTGAGAACTGTCTTGGAGGAAACGAAATACATCTTCCTCTCTGTCTCGCTAAGAGGAATTGCCACGGCAGCTCCCGCAGGAGATACATGCTTGAAGGATGCTGCGGCGCTGAGACCCGTTGCCTTCTTCAGCTCGGACACAAGCTGGTAGCCGTTCAAGGCATCCATCAGATTGATGTAGCCTGGTCTTCCGTTGAGCACGCTCAGGGGCATGTCGCCTTTTGATTCGAGGTAGGCATTCTTCTGGTTAGGATTGCATCCGTACTTAAGTTCGATTCTCATGTTCTTCCTCCCTTGCGTTGAAAAGGGTCTCCGTATCACCCTCTTTCACATAGAGCGATATCCTGTTCTCACAGTCCAGACTCTCCCAGAGCTTTGAGGCATAGTCGTCCTGGCTTTCAAGCCTCACCGGGTCACCGGAGAAGGACGGAAGGACGGAGCCGTCTCCGTCGTAGGTGTGAATCATGTGAAGGACACCCTTCTCATACGGGTAGGACCAGACTTTGCGCTCGCAGCTTCCGTCGGATGCGCGGCGGTTGATTGCAAACTCAAAGGCATCGGCCTTGATGAGAAGGGAGATTCTGGGTGTGAAGTTGGGCTCGTCGGGCTCGAATGTGCGTTTGGAGATGGCCTGCTTAAGATTGCCACCGGAAAGGACTGTGTCCCTGATGTCCAGGCTCTGGTCCCCGTTGGCCACGACGGTGCAATGTCCGGCCTTGAGGATGGCCGGGTAGATGATGAGCGACGGGTCGCTGACCTTGGAGGCATCGAAGGGCTCGGTGTAGAGCTCTCCGTCGGAAAGACGGAAGATGCGGTTGCGGCTGTTGGGACTTCTTCCCATGATTGCATAGGCATAGACGGTCTTTCCCGAACGTGTGACGCCGGCTGCGATGAGGCGACCGGGATAGCGGTTTCCGTGCAGGTATTCAAAGCTCGTCATGTGCGAATCATAGCATTATAAGGATATATGAACAATTGCAAACAAGGCGGAAACATAGTACATTCGTAATGCATGGGGAACAAGGATATGAAGTACGATGTCGTCATAATCGGAGCCGGCCCGGGAGGAATCTTCTCCGCATACGAGCTGACAAGGGAAAACAAAGGCCTCAAGGTCGCGGTCATTGAGATGGGAAACTCACTCGAGAAGAGAAAGTGCCCCATCGACGGAAAGAAGGTCAGGAGCTGCATCAAGTGCAACCCCTGCTCCATCATGTCCGGTTTCGGCGGCGCGGGAGCCTTCTCCGACGGCAAGTACAACATCACCAACGACTTCGGCGGAACGCTGTGCGAGCACATCGGAAAGGCCGAGGCCACAAGCCTGATGGAGTATGTGGACCACATCAACATGACCCACGGGGGTGAAGGTACAAAGCTTTACACCACAAGCGGTTCCGACATCTCAAGGCTCTGCATGCAGAACAAGCTGAAGCTTCTCAATGCCTCTGTAAGACACCTCGGGACAGACATCAACTTCATCGTCCTCCAGAACCTGTACAACGAACTGAAGGACAAGGTCGACTTCCGTTTCCTGGAGCCCGTGAAGAAGATCCGTGCAATCGACGGCGGATACAAGGTCATCACGGACAAGGAGGAGCTTGAATGCTCCAAGTGCATAGTCTCTGTCGGACGCAGCGGTAGCAAGTGGGTCGAGGACATCTGCAAGGACCTGGGAATCGATACCCTTTCCAACAGGGTCGACATCGGAGTCCGCGTGGAGCTTCCCGCATCGATCTTCGCCAACCTCACCGACAGCCTCTATGAGAGCAAGATCATCTACAGAACCGAGAAGTTCGAGGACAACGTCAGGACGTTCTGCATGAATCCGCACGGAATCGTCGTCACCGAGAACACCAACGGAATCGTGACGGTCAACGGACACAGCTTCGAGGATCCCGAGCAGAGAACGGAGAACACCAACTTCGCACTTCTTGTCTCCAAGCACTTCACAGAGCCCTTCAAGGACAGCAACGGCTATGGCGAAGGCATAGCAAGGCTTTCCAACATGCTCGGAGGCGGTGTAATTGTCCAGCGCTTCGGAGACCTGATCAGAGGAAGAAGAAGCAACCACAAGAGAATCGAGGAAGGTTTTGTCAGACCTACACTTACGGCTGAGCCCGGAGACCTCTCGCTGGTCCTTCCCAAGAGGATTCTGGACGGAATCATCGAGATGATCTACGCCCTTGACCGCATAGCTCCGGGAACGGCGAACGACGACACTCTTCTTTACGGAGTCGAGGTCAAGTTCTACAACATGGAGGTCAAGGTCGACGACCATCTTGAGACAGTGCACAAGGGACTGTACATGATCGGAGACGGAAGCGGAGTCACACACTCGCTCTCGCATGCCTCGGCAAGCGGAGTCTTCGTAGCAAGAGAGA
>Ga0310696_10004810_pt1 | contig 16468 bp, 30 predicted proteins | sample AusTroGonzalo_MG_4_FD_203885 | JGI IMG/M metagenome (GOLD analysis project Ga0310696, IMG submission 203885) | Bovine rumen microbial communities from tropical cattle in Woodstock, Queensland, Australia - Gonzalo_02 (v2) (version 2) | ecosystem: Host-associated > Mammals > Digestive system >...
ACCCATAGCAAATGAAAAAACTCCAATCGGTTATGGCGTGCCCCTCCCCGCTTTCGTCTTTCTTTAGGCTACGTATACCCCTGTATTCCTGATCGTAAACGTGAAACGGCTCATTAATTCGTATGCGCTCATCTAACGCGATTTCCAACGCCTGAATGAGCCGTAGAACAGGCGCGTTTGAGTGAGGGTTGACGGCGGCGGCTATCGCGTGTATCCGCACATCGTAGCGATCTACAAACATTGTTTTAGTGTTAGCCGGTTCCGTTTTGAGCAATTCAACCGCAAAGAGGGGTGAAGGTTGGTTTTCCGGCGTGTCATGGGTTGGTATCCCGGTACGTTGTTCTATGAATGTGATTAACTCACCCAGAAACACCGCCGCCGAAAGTCTCAGCGTTGACATTCTACCCCTCCAAAATCTCTAACAAATGCTCTTTGTAAATCGGTTTTTGCGCTTCGATGTTCGATTCAAAAAAGCGTTGCCCCTCTACGTAGCCGTTCCCCCGTGTGCGGTGTCCGTATTCAACATGCGGCGCGTAGTCTTTTATATACGCCACTTCATCGTTCCCAATGAGGGTTAGCGAACCCATCAACTCACCGGTTCGCACGGGTGTACCGCCCTCAGACTTGCCCCGGTTGTATATCTCTGTCGCTTCTCTCAGGGCAATTTGGGGAAACACGCTTTGGAGTTGCGCCCATTGATCTAGCTTTATCCCTAGCCCGTCAACATCGGTTAGCGTTACTTGAATCAGTCCCATGACTAGCCCCCCGATGTAACGCCGGTGTTTCCGGTCGCACCCGTGATACCCGTCGCACCTGTAGCCCCAACGGGCTTTTTGGTTCGATAGACCGTCACAGCCGCGCCGTCACGAAACGCCGCATAGTGGGCAACCGTCCACCGGTAGCCGCCTAGCGCGATCTCCGAAACGTTTTCAAACGTGTTCGGGGTTTTCGCCGTAAACCATGTGCGGGTGATAAGGTCAAAGCCATTACCAACTACCGGTTGTTCTACAGCCTTGAATGGGAGCGTGCGGAAATGAGCCGTTCCAATCTCTGTTAGTTCGCATACCGGTTTGTGTGTTTCGTCTGTACCGGTTTGGGTTAGTCCGTAAAGGGTACCTATACGCCAACGCATGTTTACCCCCTTAGAAAAACCTAATGCCAACCGTACCCGTTGTACTAGATAGGCTACGCCGCAACGACGCGAGATCATCCTCATAAGCCGCCATCAAATCATCAATGAAAGTGTTGGAAACGCTCCCCCCGTCACCCATAGATTCAGACTTAGAACCTTCATAGCCCCGCAACCTTAGAGCCTTTACCGCAACCTCTACAACGATTGTCAACGCTGCATCCGGTACGGCGTAGGGGGCTAGGCGGATGGATACACGGTCAAACGCGCTTTGCAACATTTCATCAATAGCCGTTTGGGGCGGCGCGGCTTCATCTTCCAAGAGCCGCGCCGCTACCCGTTCGGATAGAGCGGCTTTAATTGCCGCATCCATGTTTAACCCTCGGAAATCGTAATATCGGCGATAGCAAGGGCGTTGGGGTTGGCAAGAGCCGGGATGAACATACCGCTTGCCTTAGTCCAGTGTGCAACAGGGTCTGGGCTGTTCCACTGGGTAACCGTCACGAACTGCTGCTGTCGCAGAGCATCGAACGCGCCGCCCTGTGCCTCTTCCTCCGGCGTAACGCCCCAAATGCCCGCGCCCAAAGCACCGTTGGAACCAGACGCGAACATAACGAACTTGCCAGCCGGGAACATCCTGCCAGCGGTAACGGTAGCCTTACCGCTTGCGTCCACGCCCTCGATACCATAACGCGCTTCATTGATCTCCAACGTAAGCCCATCGAACATGCTAGAGAGCAGGTTATTGACCTGATCACGGGTCGGGATGGTTCCAGCGCCAGCGGTACCGAAAATAGCCGTCTGAACCTTCGTATTCTTGCACATCATCGAGAAGATAGCGCGGGTGGTAACGATAGTGTCAGGCGCAAGCCCCGCCGCCTCGATAGCGGCGTACCAATCGCCAATGTCACCCAGAATATCACTAGTCTTGCCCCACGAAGCGGTATCCTTGTTACCGGCGGGAACACCGTAATCAACCGTGAAAGTTGCGCCGTTCTCGTCAATGGCAAGTTGCCCCGACGTAAGAACTTCCATCTTAGCAACCTCGGCGCGGGTGATAACGCCCTCAGCCATACGCGCCACATCATCAAAGACGTACTCTTTCACGCCATCCATGCCCATACCGTTAGTAATCTTGCGGATAGCCTCGGTAACATTGATCTTTTCCTTGATAAGCAGGGTTTCCGTCCTAATCTTATCGAACGGGAGCCTACTAGCAATGTACGCCTCAGTGTCAAGCGCGTGAACCGGGGCGATAGTCGGAAGGGTGCCGCCCTTAGCAACGCGCGAATACTCAGCGAAAACATACTGGGTCTTACGGTCGGGGAAAAGGCGATTCCCAAGATAATTCCTCTGAACGCTCAGATTCTGCGAGAAGTCGAGCAGTTCGGCATCGGTAATAAGGTTGGAATAGTTAATGCTCATTTATATCAACTCCTTTCAGAATCTAGGTTTAGGACGTTGCGCCGGTCGCGCCGGTTGCCCCGGTTGCACCGGTCGCACCCTGCGGGGCGGGAACCGTGATAAGGTACAGCCCAACGGCGGCAAGGTCGGATTTCTTAGCGGTGACATTATCGGAAACGCGATCAGCGCGAACACGACCGGCAAAGATAACCGAAATCGGATAAGCCGTCTCGCCCGTAATATCGTAATCCTCGAACACAACACCGTACTCATTCGTACCGGTGAAAAGGCTACCCGCCTTAACAATGCTCTTACCGCCGATAGACGAAATCTCAACCGCGCCGCTTACAGCGGTGCGCGTCTTAGTCACGAGTCCGATCTCGGACTCAAGAATATTAAGCGACTGAAAAACAGTCAGATTCTCATTGAACGCCATTTAGTTACCTCCGTTCATTTTGGCGTTGTATGCCTCTGCAAACGTCTTGCCCGCGCTGGGCGTTGCCGCCGTCGTTGGGTTGGGTGATTTTGGCGGTTGCGCTCTAAGAGCATCCTTAACCGCCCTATCAACCTCAGCCGCCCACAAACCCGTTACAGCGTCCACCGCCTCTTTAGTCTTTGCAGCGTCGGGGGAAACAAACATCTTTAGCAACGCCGGGGGGAAATTGATACCGGATTCAGCCAACGTCTCACGCGCAACCTCCATTTGCTGTGAAAGGTTGATCTGCTCGATTAATGCGGCGTTTTCCTTCTCTAGCCTTTCCCGTTCGTGCTTTGCCCGGTCAAGTTCGTTCATACCCTTTAGCTTCTCAGCCTCCGTAGCCTCTTCACGCTCTTTAGCCGCCTTTGATTCCCATTCAGCATGTGCGCGGGCTAGCCGCTTTTTAATGATTTCGTCAACGTCTGAATCCGTGTATTTCTTTTCAGGCGTTGCCTTTTCCTTTTCCGGCTTTGCGGGCTTCTCTTCCGGCGGCGCAACATGCAAAGCCGTTGTAACGTCCGCCGTATTCGCCGAAATAGCGGCGTTCTGGGGTGGGTATGAAGTGGAACTAACCGTTGTGATCGTTTCGTCGTTTGCCATTTGCTTACCTCCATAGTTTTTTACGTGTTCCATGCCTACACCTGCCATAGCTTTTAACGCCGCTCAATGCTTGGGCGTACCCTTCCGGGTAATAGAAAAAGCCGCCCGAAAGCGGCTATATTCCCAACATCGTTTTTACGCTCTGTTCGTTTATCGCGTGTCGTTCTAATCGTTTTATCTCTTTACCAGATTCATCAACGGTAATGAGAGTGGGGATCTTTTTGACCGTGTATCTAATCGCCTTATCAGGGTTATCCATGCAGTTAATTATCTCGATGTTCGCGCCCTGTTCCATGAGCGGTTCGATGATCTCCCGCCTTGCCCACTTGCAATAACCACAATACCCAGCCCAAAAGTAGTATGTAATCATTCCTCAAACTCTGCTAACTGTTCGCGCATGTCAGATATGAAATCCTCAGACGTGCCTAAGGCAAATTGTGTGGTACAGCGGCAATTAGGATGGATAGGCGGGAAATTTATCCCCGGTTCCGCCTCACTACACAGAGCCGGGTTAACGCGCATTTCATTTTCAATCGCCGTGCAATCCGCGCACGCTTTCCCGTCCGTGATCGTTGAGAGAAAATAGGCGGCATCGTCGCTACCGTATAGGCTCATAAAACTCTGCCGTTGCGCCTCATTCAGCACAAACGTTCCCTCTGTGCGAATTACGCGCATTGTTTCGTAGCGCGAACGATCAACGAACTTTTCCCTTAGTTGGCGTTCCATCGTGTCATAGTTAACGCCACGGGCTAAACCTTGCGCGAATTCGTTATAGAGAAAGTCAGTCAGCTTTTGTTTGTTTGACCATATGCGATCTGAAAAATCTTCTCCACCCGTCCACTTAGCCCCAACCGTGAGTTTTACAACATCGGCGTTAACGGTGTAGAAATTCGCGCCAAAGCCCATTTCCTCAGCGATCAAATCCGCCGCCCTCAATGCGTCGTTCGTAAGCATCGGCGTTATTCTGTCAATCTCTGCCGCGCCTATGTTCAACTGCTGCAAGCGCATTGATTCCCTAACGCCCTCTAACTCATTGAGTTTGTAGATTGATTCCCTAACGGGCATTAGGTGTTGATACTGAGGGTACTTTTTTGCAAAAGCGTCCATCTGGGCGAAAAGTAATTGTTTATCCGTATCGCTTAGGCTTATGAGCATGTTCCTGTATTGCAATACGTTGTTTTCGCCGTACCTCTGATAGTAAGACGCGATCTCTTTAGACAGTTTCGCCGCTTCACGCTCATAGTACGAATTGAGTTGTTTGGCTAATTTCGCCTCTTCACGTTCTACCTGAGCGTATAGCTTGACTTTGCGCCGCTCCCAATAGTCGGGGCTATCCATTTCTACGCCTCACGAATTGCGGCGATAATCTCAGCTTTTTTCATGCCGGGTTTAATCTCAATGCCGTTTTTCTCGGCGTAATCGCGCAACTCAACAACCCGCATTTTCTCAAAGATGTATTCAGGATTTCCAACCGCACCGGCATGGTCGTTCGTTTCTGCCTCGAAATAGAGTTTGTCCGCCATGATATAACCCTCACGGCATTTAGCCCACTCACCTTCAATGGCTTGAATTTCAATCTTCTCTCCACGTTCCATAGTGCGAACGACCGGGAAAGACGTACCCGCGCCCTTACGGATATTGAGCCTGTATCTACCTTGATAGCTAGCGATCATCGTTACCCCCTAGAGCCGGATACATTTCATTGTTCAATGATTCTCTTTCGTTGCGCTTGCGTTCCATTTCACCCGCTGCATCTTCAACACACGAGAGAATGGAAAGTTGCGTTTCCTCAGAAACGATACCCGCCAACGCGCCCGCTATCTGTGCCTCATTCGCAAGATCGGCGGGCATGTTGCGCGTCATAAGTATTTCAGTAGTAGCCCAATCATCACCGGTGAAACTCTCGCCCGGAACATTGGAAAGTAGCCTCAGCCTGTGCCTAATGGAATCCTTGAACCGCTGCTCTTTGCTCTTAGCCATGTTAGCCATTGGCATAAGCCTTTTGGTAAGGGCGGTACCGCTTGCAGTATAGAAAGATTCATCCGTAATGTCAGGAACCATAGACGTTTTGTAAATCAGCGTTTCCAGACGTGAGAGTAAGTTTTCTTGTGTCACATCGGCGTTAGGCTTTTCGAGGAAATACACGTTGGGAGTTTCCTCACCCCAAACGTTAATAAGGCGGTATTCTCTCAAATCAACTTTGAAATCCTCTGGCAACTCTACACCGGTAACGGCTAAGTACGCATCTGCAAAATACTCAACGTCGTTTGCCTTTTCACTCAAAGCGGCGTTGAAAGCATCTGCAAGGTTCATCACATCTTCATACAACCCCGCGCTATTTTCATCCTGAGTGTATTCGATCAGAGGCACACCGCCGAAAACATGCGGCGTTGGTTCCTCGAATTCGATACCGTTACCAGAATTCTTGAACTGCACGATCTGCCGTGAATCACTCCACGCGCCGAACAATGAGCCGTGATCGTCAAGAGCAAACGTAACCCCAAAGAGCGGTTCGCGCACTACTGAATCGTCATAGACTACAAACCCGGCGCGGGGGGAAATGTACGCGCTTGCAGGTTCGCCGTGTTGGTTCATGTAGAGAAGTTCATAAGCCCTGCCGTATTTTGTGCAACCCATCGAGATAGACGCATCCACGCCCGCTTGATTGTTGCGTTTGTTGTAAAGGTCTAGCCATGTATCGGCTATTTCGTCTGTGTTGCGGTACTCAACCGGGTTTCCAATGAAATAGCCCTCAAAGGTTGTAGCGATCTGCCTACAGAAATTAGCCGCCAATCTGTTATCTGGTTTGTAATCTTCTCTGGGGTTGCGCCCGAAAATGGCGAATTGCCGCCTAAACGGTGTATCCAAAATCTCATACCGCCGCGCATACCCAGAATTGAACGCGCCTATAAGAGAAGTCAGTAGGTCAACGGTCATTTCCGTTTCAGCGGGCAAGGTAAAGGCATCGAAAAGAGGGTCACGCCCGTTATCGTAAAAGTAAGTACGGTATTGAATCATTTATTAAATCCCCTCTGTAAATCCCTTGAAGCGGGTTTTGGTTTCATACTTTCTAATCGCGCTTGCCAACGAATCGGGAGCATCATCATGTTCCGAATGTTCGTTGTAGTCTAGGATTTGGGATAGCGCGTTAGTGTCTAACGGGTACTCAGGGCAATCTAAGATATAGACTTTTGACCATGCGCCCTTTAGATAGGTTGAAATCTTTATGAATTTGTTTTCTTTTTCCTGATACGTTTGGGCGGGGTAGCCCTTTTCCCGGATAGCCTTAGCCAAATAGCCTTTATCGGCGTTTTTCTCACAATGGATTGTCCCAACTTTCAGCCGCTTGCACAGGGCTATGATTTCGTCTAATACTTCATCAACCGCCCGTTGCCATAGCCTTATGTATGCGTAATAGTTCCCGTTAACGCGATTGATGCAGGTTAATGCAGTACCATCCGCGCCGCCGAAAGCCGCATCAACATGCGCGATACCGTCACGTATCAATTCATAGTTGGTTGTGAATTTCGCATCCGTGAAAATAGCATCTTCATCCGCTATGTGTTTAAGTTCGTAGTTAGCGGCGAAAAGTGACGCGCTCATACTTTGGCGTAGTGCTTTGATCTGATCGGGCGTGATTAACCCGGTAGTGTAGCAATCAAACTTTTTGATATTCGGCATTAAAGAGAAACAGTCATCTTTGTGCCACGGCGTACCGGTTGAGACAATCCGCCCGCCCCGGTTCCTCACGTTTTGCAATTCCTGATACACGAGTTTGGTTTGCTTGCGCTCTGCACCGCTTAGACGATCTTTCAGGTTAACAATATCGTCTGTGAATACCAAATCAGCGTGTTTGCCTGTGAGACTTCCGCCTATGCCATAGCCTGTGAGTTGCGCCGCGCCGCTTGCGCCCCCTGCTAGGTTCGTTGATACCGCGCTGTAGGTTGCTTTCGTCACCTTCAAAGGCACGCCGTAAATAGTTGCGGCTATGCCCTGAAACGTCGGGGATTGTAGCAGGTTGCCAACGCTCTGCATTACCTCTGCAACGTCTGATTCTGTCTTGCGTAGGAACATGACCCTTTGATCGGGTTTGAGCACACAGAGCAAAGCAAACGCGAAAGTAACGCAAGTTGTTTTGTATGAACCTCTATGACCTAAGAAAGTAACGTCACCTTTCCCAAACGCCATTTCCTTAATCCATGCGTTATGGAAGTCCGTTAGTTTCGTGTAGCCGCACGCACGGGCGTATTTAACCGGGTTGGCGCGTAGATCGTTAACTAGAGCCTTCATCCTCTGCACTTTCAAGCAACCGGGCTACCTCGCGTTTAGCCTTTTCTATATCGGCGTTGATCTCAACACGCTCCGTTGGCTTTTCGCCTAGCGTATCGCGTACAAACTCAATAGCCCGCATATCGCCGTTAAGAGCGTTTTTGAAAGCCTTAACCATTAGCAGGGTTGTACCGTCTACCTTTTCGCCGGTGTCCTTTTCGATGTATTCCCGTGAAAGGATTTCCGCCAACGCTTCACGCATCAATTTACGTTCGCGCCTAGCCGCGCCGCTTGCCTTGCCGCCTTTGCGGGCTATTTCCCTTTGTTCCTCTTTCGTTCGCATTGATTGAGGAATAAGGTTTTTCGTTCCGTCGTTAGCCATGATCTAGCCTCAATCACAACGCCAAATCGTCAAGATTCTTACCGCGCTTGAAAGCCGCTTTTCTTGCAGCATCGGCAAACTTACGCGCCATGTAGGTGTCATGCCTTTTCGCAAGTTCTAGGATTTGGCGGTATGTCATAGATTCCCCCTAAAAGAAAACGCCCGGCGCATGGCGGGGAATTTCCCGGATGTGGCGCGGGGCGTAATCTCTGAATTAATCGCTAGTAACACATCTAGCATATTTATATTATAAGGGTAACATTTCACATGCGAACATTTATTCGGCGAACGGTTGTTCGGTGTTATTTACTTTTCCGTTCCTTTCTCCCCACGAGCAACTTCGCCCCGCAGTTGGGGCAGTAGCGCGGCGGGCTATCCCATACCCATTCGCAACTATGCCCACACGAAAACACATGCTCATACACCCACGCTTCGCCGCCGTCATTACTGCCGATGTAGGTACATACCAGATCGGTGCGGGTGTTCCATGCTTCGATGGCTTCTTGCTCGGAGAAGCAAATAGCGGTTCCGGGTTCTGCCGCACATAGCCCGTTATCGCAAAAAACATTCCATGTGTCTGTGCTTTCGTCACAAAACATGCTGGCCTCGCCCCCGCAGAACGGGCACGGTTTTAGATCGTTCATTCTTGCCCCCTCAGCTTTCTCCCGCATTTCGGGCAATAGCCTACCTCTGTAAACGCTATATCGCCCCCAAATTCAACAAACAAAAACGCCCTATTGCAGCCGCCATCAAACTCGATACCAACGCTTATATTGTTTTCCTCGCGTTGCGTTTTGATCAGCTTCATGGGTAATGCGTTGCAATAAACACATGAAAACGTTTCTTTCATCGCGTAACCCTCCAATAGTTTTTAGGTCGCTTATCGTAGATCACTACCGCGCTAGGGAATGGCGCACAGCCCCCCCCGTAATCGTTGAATCTCAAACGCCCCCGGATAAATCTAACCTCTGTAGCATGGTTAACAACATAGTCATGCCACCATGCCGTATCTGTTCGCGCCGGTACTAGCACAACCGTTACACCGTCGGGGTTATCGGTTGCGGCTTTCCTCACCCAGTCTTTAATTTCTCTGCCATAGGGGGGATTTAGCCAAACATTACCGCGCCATTCTTGGATAAGCCCGTTTTCCTCTTTCGTGTAGTGCTTTTCACAGAGGGCGTTTTCATGTGTTGATGCAACGTCAATAGTAAAATGGAATTCCCTATCAAGTTCATTAAACAATTCAATAGGCGTAGCCCATTCATTCGAGTTGCTAGACTTCATCCCTTTTGTAAACCCCGCCATTACTCAGCCTCCATTTCAAAAAGTGCGGGTTGGTTTGGTTCATATGAATCTAGGAACCTTTCTTGAATAAAAATCTTTTCTATTCGTTCATCTTTGGTTGTTGCGCTCATTGACGTTATGCGCTTTGTCCGTGCGATCTCCGCGCAACCCGGCGGCGCGTCATACTCACTAACGAAAACGGGAAATTCAACGCCGTTTAACCACGCATCAAACGCCGAAAAATCAAAATCGCCATATCGTGAGGAATTGACCGTTGATCTATAAGGCGGGTCAGCGTAAACGGTAGCCCCTTCCGGGATATTCACTAGCCGGTAATCACCCTGCAAACTTTGTAAACCCTGTAGGCTTTGTAGGCTTTGTAGGCTTTGTAGGCTTTGTAGGCGGGATATACGTCCTAGGAACTCAAGCTGTACCAACCGCTCGATACCCTCTAACTCTGTTACCCGCCCATGCCCGCCGCAACCAAAGTAGTTTGATAGTGCATCAATAAAACGGTGGTACCATTGGTAACGCTCCCATAATGAACCGCTGCAAATCATCAACGAAGCGGGGCGTTTCACCGCCTCCAATTCCTCACCCCATAGATACGTTGTTTTGTCGTTTCCGAAACTGTTTAACAACGCCATAGCGGTATCGGTATCCCGGTACGCTTGCCATTCCTCACGAGTTGGGCAAACCGAATAACCATCAAACTCACCGTTTATTGCAGCGCAAAACACAATCATTGAATCCGTTTTATCATTTGCGATTATGTTTTCGTATTTCCCGGATAATAGGGCGGCGTGAGTCACCGCGCCCCCCCCCGCGAATAAATCCACGAGGGTATGCGAGGGCGGGAGTATGCTAACAACCCAATCCGCAACCCTTGATTTTGAACCTTGATAGGGTAGCCCGTACTTCATTCCTCAGCCTTTCCCTTGCCCACGATCAGAGCCGCCCAGCCGTGAGAATCTATCCAATCATGCGTGATACGTTCTATCCGTCTTGCATGTACCGCTGTGATGTTCATTTCCCCGGCGATCTCAGCCCATTTGAAGCGGTCAATGTATCGAAGTTCGATAACATCCGCGTACTTATGCCCTAAAACTGTTCTAATACCATCAATGAGAATCAACGCGCCGCCCAGATCGTCAATGATGGCGTTCCGCTCTTTCTCTAGGTATTCCAACCTCAATAACGCCGCTTGATGCCTGATAGCCGCCGCCGCCGTCGGGTCGCTAATAATGGTTTTCGCTCTAGGTTGACGCTTTTGCTCTAGCCAATCGGAACCGTTTAATAAAATCGTGTTGATTGTTTCCAAGCGGTCAACCATGTTTCTCACGCATACCCAATAAAGGCGGGAACTATCCCATGAATTAGCGTATATGGCGGCTTCAATCGCCCTCACCGCTTCACCGTCCTAACCGTCCATTGAGGATGTGAGAAAGAATATTGAAAGCGGGGGCATTTTAGATTTTTCTCAGTCGTTGCCTTTTCAGAATCGCACCGCCCGAACATGCGACAATATGTGCAGCTGGTTTTCATTTCGTCACCCTCATAACCACATAGGCAAACACGGGTAATGCTACGATCAACGGGAGTAGAATCAGGATTTGGATAGCTTTCATCGTAGAACCGCCTTAGCGTGTTCGATTTCTCTAACCTTTTGCACGATCTCACCCGAAACGCTTTGAAGCGTCTTTCTTGCGTGTTCCCGGTCTAGACTCTGCCAACCCTCACACATGCAATCGTGTAGAATAGCCGTCATTTCAGGCGCGTACACACCCCCGAAAAGCACGATTGAAAACGCCGCTATCTGGTAAATTTTCGGTTCCTGTTCGCCCCTTTCGATTTTGTAAAGAGCGGTCGGGGAAATGCCCACGCCCGTTTTTTCGTTAATCGCGTCGGCGTATTTCTCCACGCTCGAATATCCGGCGGCTTTCCTTGCCCGCTTTAGCAACGCGCCTAGTTTCTCAAAATCAATCAACTCACTTGCAGAAGCCATCTAAGCCCCCTTGATTTCATCGCGCAACCACGCATAAGAAACGGTTGTTTGGTTACGCTTTGCGCGGTCGCAAATCTGTTGAATCCGTGTCACGGTCAACCCGTATTTCCTGCCGATTTCGGCATAAGTCATACCGCTTTTACGATCTTCAATAATCGCGTTGTTCCGCTCTGTCTTTTCTGAGATTGTTTGGTTTGCGGTACTCTGCCGCCATTCAAAAGCAGGTTCCCCGAATAGAACATAGAGTGATTTAATACCTACGTCCCACATACGGCTGTAATCATCAAATGAGATTTCGAGAGCATCATCAACGCACCTACAGCCGCAAACGAAATAGAGTTTGTCAAGAAATCGCGTTTGCGCGGTTGTGTTGGCGAAACACCGCCTGTTGTTTTCGATGTATCGCAAAACCTCAGCGCAAAAAGCGTAGTAGCATGAATCCTTTTTGTAGTTCATTCTTTCCCCTCCATTAGCTTTGATAGTTGCTCTAGCGTGGTAGTAACGTAGGTTTCCCCGATCTTCTCTTTACCCTTGCCCTTTCGCTTATGAACGACGAAAAACCATTCTGCATTGTCGTTTTGAGCCTCTTTGATGGCTTCATCAATCCAAGTTGAAAGCTGCATGGATTTGTGATTCTTGCACTCGATCACAACGCGCCCGCCGTTTAGGAAAGCCCCCTGAATATCGCCCGTGTCTTTGGAACCGTGCTTAACTCGGCGGTCAATATCTAGCCCGGTGCGATCTCTCAGGTATTCGGCTACCTGAGCCTCAAACGTTGCGCCTTTTCTAGCCTCTTTACTCATTCGTGCAATGCCCTACTTCTCTGCAATTAGTCCAGCATTTCATTAGTTCGCACTCAGTTTTACCCCCGCCTATATCCACTACGCTCAATTCGTGCGGGCAATTGAACGGGTCTATTTCGTCAAACCCAAATGGCAAACGTGCCTGAGTCCGTAGGTTTTCGTGAACGCCCATTCTTCGTTTTCCCGGCATAATCCCGAAATCTCCACTCCGCAAACGTGCATAGCCCCGTAATGCCTACATTGGTAACAATGTCTAGGCGTTCCCATGTTGTGCAGGTGTAGCAACCATGCCCGCCGCCTCTTGACTTCATCCGCCCGCCTGAGCAATCTCCCGGCTAATGCGTTTAGATCGGCGGGGCTGCATGACGTAAGTAACGAATCTTCCCAGAGATCGAAATCAAAGCCGCTACGCTCTACCGGGTCGAATCCGCTCATTAGAACCACGCCCCGCCGCTGCAAGTGTTGTTTTTCCCCGTTCGCCGGTCAAACTTAGAGCAAAACCCCGAATCCAACTTGCGCCGTATCAACTTGCCATCTTTGCGCGTAAAGCGATCTGAATAATTCGGTTCGTAGAAAAAACAACCGCTGCAATATCTCTCAGGGATATAGCCGAAATAATCCCTTTCATCTTTCATGCGATCACCCGCCATTTAGTGATAATGTCAATTTCCCTGAGCGTGATAACCTTTTCCGGGCTTCTCAATGAACGCAAAATATAGGTACCGTCTGAATCCTTGAAAATCACCCGATAGCGGGCTATACCGTTCCCGCCCTGTAAGACTTTCCCAATGTAGAAATCCATCATTCCCCCAATGCGAAATCAAACGCTAGTTGTGTATCGTCTTGAACCTCAGGAACTTCCGGGTAATCCTCATATGAGATACCGCGCAAGTTGCAGCAATCGAACGGGTTTGTGTTGTAGTTATCACGGAAATACAAGTAGTGATCTCGCACGTATTCGCCCACGCTGCGTTCGTCAAAATCAGTCAAACGCTCTGCAAGTTCGATTTTCCGATCTAACGGCAAATTCAAATGCCCGCCGAAAGATACGGTGTATTCGTGATAGTCAAAATCGAACGTCCGTTTAACGTATGGATTCACCTTTAGGAATTCAATTAGAATCTTTCCGCACTGAATCGCGTTTATAACGTCCGTGTCCACAAACTCGACTATGAACGGTGATAGCCGTATGCTTGCGTCAAAGCCTAGCCGGGTAAGTTCCTCAACCGCCCAAACCCTTAGGCTTTCGGGTGATGCCGTCTCAAACCTGTTGCCGCGCCAATCATCGGTAGCCGTAATGGAAACCTGAAAATGCGCCAAATCCGGGTCATACTCATGCAGGTATTCAGGAAAGCAAACCGCCGCGCTTTTCGTGGTAATCAGGTAATGGATTCCCGCATCATTCAATAGGCGGATTGTTTCAAGCGTCATTCTGTGAAAACGCTCTAGCGGTTGGAAGCAATCTGTCATGCCGCCTAGCCTCACAACCGCCCCCGGCTTGATCGTGGAAACCGCCTTGCGCATGGTTTCCACGGTCGCAACCGCCGGGTTATAAGGATGCCAATTGCCCCGAAAGTCTAAAAGATGCCTTGCGTAACAGTAATTGCAGTTGTGCAAGCAACCGCGCCCGTATGGGTCTAAGCGGGCGTTATATCTGCACCACGTGTTGAACTTCCGGTTTTCCATGACGGTATAAGGAGACTTGAATTCATCCATTACAAACGCCCAACCGGTCTATAAAGGTCTTTGATTTTCTTAGGGTCACCCTTGAAACCAACGATTATTTTTTGTTCCTGTTTCGGGAACTTTCGGCTATTCATCGTGTGCTTAACCTGAGCGTTTTTCGTGAACGCCGCCTCTAGGAAAATCAATTTGTTGTAGAGAAAAAGCCCCTGTTTCTTGATGAACAATTCGATTTCGGATTCAATACCGTAATAATCGCCGTTACTGTCCCTAGAATCCCCAACCATGCAGATAAAGAAACAGTTTTCGTTAAGGTGGTTAATTGCGATCTCGAAACCTTTTAAAAGCGTGTCCCTGAATTGCTCATAGGAAGGCATATCGTTTAACTCACCGGCGGGCGGCTTGCCGTCATAATCCAAATAACGCTCTACCTTGTAATACGGCGGGCAAGTGAACACCTGATCGAACATTCCTTCAGGCTCATACGTCGAACTGTCGGCGCAAACCCACTTAGCTTGATACTCAGAGCAAAGGGCGTTATTAGCGTCACATTGGTTTTGTCTGATTTCGCTTGCAAGGTACTCATAGCCCCTATGCCCCGCTACGAAACCATATTGAACGCCGCCCCCAAACGGGTTATAAATCCGCTTTCCCTTTTCAGGCATGAACAGGGTAACCGCAACGTCGCATGCTACCGGGTCAAGAACGCTTGCGCCTAAGTTGTGATCTTTTCCGCTAACAACTTGCGCCAAACCGCCGTTAACCTGCCAACACCCCTCACGGGTCGCAAAGCGCGGGTTAGGGATATTCTCGCGTTCCCCCGCCGCCTCAATAAGCGCGTTCCATGCCTTTTTCTCTGCCAACCATTCTTTAGTTTGGCTATCCCAAACGTTTGTTTGAGTGATTTGAACGTACTTTTTCAGCCGTGCGAATTCCTCAGTTGAAATGTAGTGTCCATCTACCTTGCCACCGTGAACCATATAAACGAAACCGCTCTTGATTATGTAGGTTTCAAACCCGGCTTTCTCGAAAAGTTCCGGCGTTTCCAAGTCGCTTTTAGGCGAACAGGTAACACTAGCCGGGTATTCGTATTCCTCCATCCGCGCTAATACGGTTTCAACCATCGCAAGATAGAGCGTTTCGTTTCGCCATCTGTCCCAAATGGCGGATTGAAGGAAACAACATTCCTGCTCTTTGTCGTTAACCTGATACGTGATAAACCCTACAAACGTACCATCATGCAATTCCACGATAAGAGCCGGAAACTTTTGCATATTCGGCCTAGCCGCACGATGTGCGATCTTGTCATGTATCGCAAGTTCCGCAACTTTCGTCTCATACCCGCTACCCGTGACGGCTTCGATAAAGTGAAAATCGAAATCATTAAGGTTAATCGTTACGGGTTTCGTTTCGCTTTGAAGCAATAGTGTCATTTGTTCCATAACTACCCCTTAGAGTTGGTTTAGTGCGTTCCAAAAATCATCGTTGTGACATAGCCGCCAATCATCGGATTTTTCCCGGCTTGACTCTCCCCGCCATAGCCATCCGATTTGATCATCGAACGCAAGTTGTAGCCGGTTCGCGTGTCTCAGCCCATGACAGCCTGTAACGCCTGAGCCGCACAGCGAAATCAACGCGCCTTTCCAATGCCTCTTGCCGGTCAAGCCCTTAGGCGGTTCGTGATGTGTGTTAGCCCCGAAACGCCCACAGACTATGCAACAATCGCCGGTCATATCGCGCCAATTCTCACAATTCGAGCGGTCAATAATCATTCGTCTACCCCCTCCAAAAGTTCGGAAACGGTAAGCCCGAAAAAGTCAGCCAAAGAAAGCAACCGATACAATGAAGGCGTGTGCGTACCGCTTGCATACATGCCAACGGATTTTTTGGGTATGCCCATGTAATCGGCGATCTCTTCCGCGCTTGCGTTGTAGTCGCTCATTAGTTCCCTGAGCCGTTGCGAAAACCTCATTTCCCTTTCATCTCCATTTCATGTTGCCGTTGCAGGATGTAGATTTTCGTTTCGTAGTGACGAATTAGGAATCTGTCTGTTTCCGAAAGCGTGTGTAACCGATCACGCTCAAACCCCAAATCAGCTACCTCAGTATTTCCCCGTACCAGATCGGGAATGAGCGTTACCGGGTAGGATTTATCAAACCGAAATTCAGCGGTTTTCTTCTCAACCGCTACCCGGTACGCCCGTTTAGCTTCGTCAAAGGCTAGATCGTCATTCCTGAATTCCTCGATGATTTCCCGTTGTTCCGTTATCGCGTCCCATAGAACTTGGAAGGTGTCAAACATCAATCAGCCCTCCAAGTGATACCGCACGATTCACAGCGAAAGAGCGGGCTACCATCTGAAAGCGGGCTGCACAAAACATCACATTCAGGGCATGGAGAAACCGCCGGTGTTGCCTTTTTCGCCGGTTCGC
>Ga0310696_10004811_pt1 | contig 16465 bp, 14 predicted proteins | sample AusTroGonzalo_MG_4_FD_203885 | JGI IMG/M metagenome (GOLD analysis project Ga0310696, IMG submission 203885) | Bovine rumen microbial communities from tropical cattle in Woodstock, Queensland, Australia - Gonzalo_02 (v2) (version 2) | ecosystem: Host-associated > Mammals > Digestive system >...
GACGATGCCAAGCTGCTGGAGCTGTATCCTTATGAACTGGCATACCGTCGTCTGATTCTGAACATGGACAACTACTGGCTCCACAACGACGACCATTTCGAGGCCGCTAGAGCCTATGCATATTCACAGATTCACATCCGCTACAACGAAAAAGGTGAGTTCGACATGAACTGCATGAGCAAGTACGATAAGCTCTGTGCTTTCTATGGCATGGGTGTCGAGAAGGACGAGACTCCCCTGCGCGACGACGGCCACATCTGGACAACAAGTCTTAATGTCGGCGCCAACTGCGCACAGAAGGAAATAAAGATTCGCTTCTGGGAAAACGACGATGTCATCTATCACGCTAAGTTCTAGACCTTAGACTTTAGACCTTAGACCTTAGCTGTACTGTCCGAGAACATACAGCTGGGGTCTTTTTTTAGTCTTTAGTCTCTTGACCAAGAACTTCTAGTGAAGGTTTTTTTTCAATGACAAGAAGTTTATTAACATTTAATGATATGAAGAAAGTATTATTTATATTGGTCATCATGACATTGGCAACTTCTGCTTTTGCTCAAAAAGCAGAAAGAAATGATTCAATCCCGAAAAACAACTGGGGCGCAAAGTTAAAAGAGTCAAATTTTCATTTGGGCTTGGATTTACAGACCAACTACATTTGGCGCGGTATGGAAATGATGACCGAAGATGCAGCCCCTGTGCTATTTCCTGGTATCAATTATTCCAACAAGGGTTTCTATGTCTATGTGTTTGGTGGTTATTCCATCAATGGTAAGTGGAGTTGTGTTACTTATGGAATCAACTACACTTATAAGTGGTTTACTGTTGGGGTGAATGACTACTATTATCCCACAACCACATCGCCTATCGACCAGTACTTTAATTATAAGCCCCGTGAAACTGGTCACTTGCTGGAAGCATTTGTATCTATTGCTCCAGAAAAGGTACCCCTTTATCTTATTGTGAGTAATTTCTTCTATGGTGCCGACAAGTATCTAGTTGTGGATTCTGAAGGAAACACAAAAGTTAAACAGGCTTATTCCACATACGCCGAGTTGGGAACTTACTATGATTTTCTTCATGATCATAGAATTTCATTGGCTTTAGGTGCGGCATTTAATAAGAGTTGTTACAATGGGTATGATAAGAACTTCAGCATATGCAATGTTGAATTGATATACACTTACAATTTGGCCATTAAAGATTTCACATTGCCGCTTAGCGCAATGTTTATTTATAATCCTGTTTGCAACAAGGCTCATGTGAATTTTACAGCATCGTTCGCTTTCTAATTAATTATTTATGAATGCTATAATAATGGCTGCGGGTACTTCGTCTCGCTTTGCACCTCTTTCCTACGAAAAGTCAAAAGGCTTGTTGAGAGTAAAAGGGGAAATCCTGATAGAACGCCAAATCCGCCAGCTGCAAGAAGCCGGTATTACCGATATCACGATTGTGTGAAGCCGTCGAGCCCGACTACAACTTCAAGGCTGCCATAGACTTCTCGTTAAAATTCTTCGAACTGTTGCCTAAGGAAGTCGACATCATCTTCTCCCCTGGAGAAGTGGGCGACCCGCTTGATTACCGCCCCGAAACCGTCATCGCCGACATGAACTGGACCGACACACATCCCATCAAGTGGATTTATCAATTCCTCAACTGTGATACTGGGCAGAAGATGTGGGATCCACAGGCCGTCATCCACGCAGTGGAAGGCGACGGTTTCTATGAACTCTCTGAGCGCGGCTGGGTTACTCTCACTCCGAACGGCGAGACGCTTTTCAAAGCCGACCCAAAAGGCAATGCACGTTATCAATATCCAGGCGATTCCGTGTGGTGCGACATGGTACTCAAATATATCAGACTGATGGCCATACAGCATTAATGGCCGATGGATAACGGATTGAAAACAAGCCTTCTACTGATCTATCCGATGGACTGCAAGTCCGTGAGTTTCTTATAAACACCACCAAGGGCGATGAGGTCGTCGTGCTTGCCGCGCTCGATGATTTGGCCCTTTTGCATTACAACAATTTCATCGGCATATTGGATGGTGGACAAGCGGTGCGCGATGACGATGGACGTACGTTGGCTCATCACCTTGGCCAAGGCATCCTGCACAAGGCGCTCACTTTCAGTATCTAAGGAGGAAGTGGCCTCATCGAGGATGAGGATGGGCGGGTTTTTCAGCACGGCGCGGGCGATGCTCAGTCGTTGACGTTGGCCACCGCTGAGATTCATGCCACGGTCGCCGATGCGGGTGTCGTAGCCATGCTCCAGCTCCATGATGAACTCGTGAGCGTTGGCAATCTTAGCGGCTTCGATGACCTTCTCCTTCGAGACGTTCTCCATACCGAAGGCGATGTTGTTGAACACGGTATCGTTGAAGAGGATGGTCTCCTGCGATACCACGCCCATTAGGCCACGCAAGTCGCCAATCTTATAGTCGCGGATGTCGTGCCCGTCGATATTGACGCTGCCACCACTGACTTCATAGAAACGCGGCAACAGGTCGGCCATGGTCGATTTGCCGCCACCGCTCTCGCCGACGAGGGCGACGAACTTGCCTTTCGGAATCTTCAAGTCGATGCCTTTCAAGACTTCGTCCTTACCGTAACTGAAATGTACGTCCTTGTATTCAATGCTGTTGTTGAAGTCTTTGATTTCCATAGCATTCTCTTTCTCGGTAATCAATTCTTCAGCATCCAAAACCTCGAAGATGCGCTCCGCCGAGGCGATACCTTTCTGCACGTTGTAGTAACCCTGCGAGAACGACTTGGCGGGCGAGATGATTTGCGAGAAGACGACGATATAGCTGATGAAGTCGCCCGCGTTGATGCCACCGCTGCCGCCGAGAATCAGTTTGCCGCCGAACCACAGCACGAGGATGACCACCGCCGAGGATAGAAATTCGCTCATCGGCGAGCTCATGTCGCGCTTGCGGTGTATGCCACGAAGCACCTTGGTATAGTCGGCATTTTGTTCCTCGAACTTGTCACTGGAATAACGCAAAGCGTTGAAAGCCTTGATGATACGTAGTCCAGAAATGGTCTCTTCCACAGTGGAGATGATGCCCGCCAATTTGGTCTGGCCTTCCTTTGACTCCTTCTTCAGCATCTTGCCGACCTTGCCGATGAGCAGTCCTGCTAAAGGTAAGACAATCAGCACGAAAAGGGTGAGCTTCGGGCTGAGAGTGACCATGAACAAGAAGAAAAATAGGATGGTCAGCGGGTCCTTGATGAGCATCTCCAGGTAGTTCAAGATTGAGACCTCGACCTCTTGAACATCGGTGGTGATGCGCGCGATAGTATCGCCTTTCTGACGGCTGTGGTAGAAGGAGAGGGGCAGGATGAGGATTTTGTTGTAGACATCGCGGCGCAGGTCGTGGACGGCTCCCACGCGCACATTGGCCATGAAATAACAGGCGAAGAAACGTCCGAGGTTACGGAAGAAGAAGGCTACCAGCAGCAACAGGCACATGAACACCAGCGCATGATATTTGCCTCCATCGGCGATGAGGTTGCTCATGAACCAGTTGAGATAGCCCATCAAGTAGTCTGACGTAAAAGCAAACTCGGGCTTGGCCGCTTTTTCGACAACGCCTTCCTTGAAGAGCAAGGTGAGGAACGGTCCCACCAAGGCGAAGGAGAACAGCGAGAAGAAGATGGTAATCAGGTTGAACACCAAATTCAGGACGATGCTGCCCCAATAGGGTTTGACGTAAGTAAGGACGCGGGAGAATGTTTTTTGCTTGGCCATAACAGATTAGTTTTCGGTGTTGGAATTCTCATTGAGGAGTTGTTGTAGCTCTCGGAGTTTGTTTTCAAGAATGGCTTTGTCGGGTAAGTGAAGTTTGTATTCGGCTACAAGTGCTGGTGACAAGCTTCTGCTTAGTGCGTATTCGACAACGGTTTCATCTTTGGATGCGCATAAAATGAGACCAATACTTGGATTCTCGTTAGGCTTTCGAACATCTCTGTCGAGGGCTTCTAAATAGAACTCCAATTGTCCTAAATGTTCGGGTTTGAATTTCTCGGTTTTCAGCTCGATGGCAACCAAACATTGCAATTCACGGTTGTAAAACAGCAGATCCACAAAAAAGTCAGTGTTGCCCACTTGGATGCGGTATTCTTGTCCCATGAAAGAAAGATCCTTGCCGAATTCAAGGACGAAGTCTTTAATGTTTGCGGTAATCGCTTTTTGTAAGTCTAATTCGGAATGACTGTCTGGAATGTCGAGAAATTCGAGCACATAACTGTCTCGGAGTGAAGCAAGCTCCTCGTGCTTTGTTAGTTGCAATTGATTGACCTGATTGGAAATCATGGTGCGCTCAAAAAGCATGCTGTCGAGTTGGCGCTCAAGTTCACGGGCAGAGTAGTTGTTCTTTATGGCTAAATTCATGTAAAACTCTTGAGCCTCAGCAGTTTTTGCGGAAACCATTATCAATACATTATTGGACCATGTTAATTCTCTCGACAGTGTTGAGAGTTTTTTGTTTCCAGCGTATGTCTCGTAAAACTGCTTCATGCGCCAAATATTTTGCGCTGAAAAACCTTTAATGCCCACGTACTTCGATTGCACAAACGAGGCGAATTCCGTCACGATAGATTTGCCCCAAGCATTGCTTTTCACCTTTTCGCTGATGTATTGGCCGATTTGCCAATACATTTCGATCAATTCCCGATTGACGGCACGAAAAGCCTTTTGCCGCGCTTGTTCGATGATTGCGACAATCTCGTCAAATTCGTTATTTGTGCTTGGAACGGAGTTCATTCGTCTAATTTTCAAAAGGTTACAATTCTCTCAACAGTGGTGAGAGTTTTTATAACATACATAATTATTTCAGTTTCATTCCTTTTAAGTCCTCGAAAAATAACTCTTCAAAGTATAGTTTCTGGTTACCTTTGCTCCAAACATTGAATACTTTACCAGGTAAATCTTTAGGTATATACAAGCCTTCTGTTCCACCAACAAACCCAAGGACACCTTTTATAATATGCTCATCTTCGATGTCGACTACTTTGATTGCAGTTTCGAGACTTTGCCCCGTACCTTCCGAAAAGATGGCATTAAGCAATTTGGAAAGCAAGCTGTTATAATCTTCCCATCTTTCGTCTTTTTTGTCGTTCATGCATTTGCAAGTGTGAAGCAAGACGGTCAAGTCAACAGGATTGCTCTCCAAAAGCGGTATTCCGGATTTAATGATTTTGTTGCAGTTACCTCTTGCGATGGCCTTGTCAAAATCCATACGCTCGGAGGAGGCTAGAAAAGGTACTCCTTTGTGCTCGTTTTTGAAAAGCCGTCCATAATATAGATAGTAGCACTCTTCAACGGTCATTTCTGATTTGTTGTTCCTGACTTTGTCTTCAAGTTTTGGATAGTAATACTCTGATGCAGAATTGCTTACTATATTATATACGATATGCGTGAAATCTGTGTAAACTTGATAGGTGGAATCGGCAATAACCATGTTGGTTGAATCCGTGACTTGTCCATAGGATATGACAAATCCCAAAAGCAAAATGAGCGTTGTGATTATCTTTTTCATAGGGATTGCATTAGGTTAAAAAGAATATCCTGTGTAATTCTCTGGCGTAATCGCAGCCAATTCCATCTTGATTTCCTTGCTCACTGGCAGGCCCTTGATGAACTCATCGATAGCCTTTTTGTCGATGTGCTTGTTGGTGCGGGTGAGACCTTTCAGGAGTTCGTAAGCGCCTTCGATTTGCTCGCGGCGCAGGATAGTCTGGATGGCCTCGGCCACCACAGCGTAGTTTTGCTGCAGGTCTTGGCGGATTTTGTCCTCGTTAAGCAAGAGTTTGTCCAAACCCTTCATCAGCGACTTGATGGCGATGAGCGTATGTGCCAGCGGCACGCCGATGTTACGGGTGACGGTGGAATCAGTGAGGTCGCGTTGCAGGCGGCTAATGGGCAGCTTGGTGCTCAGAAAGGTGAGCACGGCGTTGGCCATGCCAAGGTTGCCTTCGGCGTTCTCGAAGTCGATGGGGTTCACCTTGTGGGGCATTGCCGACGAGCCGACCTCGCCAGCCTTGATTTTTTGCTTGAAGTATTCCATTGAGACATAGAGCCATATATCGCGTGACAAGTCAATCAGGATGGTGTTGATGCGGCGCAGGGCATCGAAGTAGGCGGCCATGTAGTCGTAGTGCTCGATTTGCGTGGTTGTCTGCTGGCGTTTGAGTTTCAGGCTTTTCTCCACGAACTTCTTTGCGAAGGCGGGCCAGTCGATGTCGGGATAGGCCACCTTATGGGCGTTCATGTTGCCCGTGGCGCCGCCGAACTTGGCCGTGAACGGCACGCTGTTGAGCATCTTCATCTGGTCGTTGAGGCGCTCCACGAAGACGTAGATTTCCTTGCCTAGATGTGTCGGGCTGGCGGGTTGGCCGTGGGTCTTGGCCAGCATCGGGATGTCTTTCCATTCCTTGGCCATGCCGTCCAGTTTTTCGACGAGGTCTTCCAAGGTAGGCTTGACGAGCAGTTTGTGCGCCTCCATCATCGAGAGCGGCACGGCGGTGTTGTTGATATCCTGCGAGGTGAGACCGAAGTGCAGGAACTCCTTGAACTCGGTCAGGCCGAGTTCGTCGAAGCGGCGTTTCAGGAAGTATTCCACGGCCTTCACATCGTGGTTGGTCTCTTTCTCGATTTCCTTGATTTCCAGTGCGTCTTCGAGTTGGAACTCCTCGTAGATGGCACGCAGGTCGTCGTAGTTGCCGTCGAAGGCTTCCAGTTGGGGCAGGGGCAGCTCGCACAAAGCGATGTAATACTCCACCTCGACCATCACGCGATAGCGGATGAGGGCAAATTCACTGAAAAAGTCGTCCAACTCGGCAGTCTTGGAACGGTAACGCCCATCGATGGGCGATATAGCGGTTAGGGGATTTAGGTTCATCGTTTAGGTATTAAATGAAAAGTATCGCAAAAATAGTGCTTTTTGCGATACTTTCTTTATTCGGACTTAAAAATGTTGCTTTAAGCCTGCTCCAGCTTGTCGTTCGAACCCAAGACATTGATGATCTTGTGCTCGTAGAGCTTCTTCATATTATCTCTGGCGGGGCCGAGATACTTGCGCGGGTCAAACTCGGCGGGCTTCTCGGCGAAAGTCTTGCGGATAGCTGCGGTCATGGCGAGACGGCTGTCGCTGTCGATGTTGATCTTACAGACGGCGCTCTTGGCAGCCTTGCGCAGCTGCTCCTCGGGGATACCGACAGCAGCCTTCAGCGAGCCACCATATTTATTAATGGTGTCGACCTCGTCTTGCGGCACCGACGATGAGCCGTGCAGCACGATGGGGAAGCCAGGCAGTTTCTTCTCGATGGCCTCAAGCACGTCGAAAGCCAGCGGAGGCGGCACGAGGCGACCCGTGGCAGGATCGACGGTGCACTGCTCAGGAGTGAACTTGTATGCGCCATGCGAGGTGCCGATGCTGATGGCCAAGCTGTCCACGCCAGTTTTGGTGACGAAGTCGATGACTTCCTCGGGCTTGGTGTAGTGGCTTTCTTCGGCGGCCACTTCGTCTTCCACGCCAGCCAACACGCCAAGCTCGCCTTCCACGGTCACATCATACTGATGGGCGTATTCCACGACCTTGCGGGTGAGGGCCACGTTTTCATCGTAAGGCAAAGCGGAGCCGTCAATCATCACGGACGAGAAGCCCATGTCGATGCAGGATTTGCACAGCTCGAAGCTGTCGCCGTGGTCTAAGTGGAGGACGATCTCAGGATGGGCGCAGCCCAGCTCCTTGGCGTATTCCACCGCGCCTTGGGCCATATAACGCAGCAGCGTCTGGTTGGCGTAGTTACGCGCGCCTTTCGACACTTGCAGGATGACGGGCGACTTGGTCTCGACCGCCGCCATGATAATGGCCTGCATCTGTTCCATGTTGTTGAAATTGAACGCGGGGATGGCATAGCCGCCGTCAACCGCCTTGGCGAACATTTTACGGGTGTTCACGAGCCCTAATTCCTTGTAGCTTACCATGATTATGTTATTTTGTCGTTTGTTGTTGTCTGTTTACAGCAGGGGTTAACACCGCCTGCTTAATATCCTATCGCCCCTACGGGGCTTTGCTCTTGTGTCGCTTTGCGTCAAATATCAGCGCAAAAATAGTGAATTGTTACAAATGCTCGTCACCTAACGCTTACTTTCTTAGCGCAACTGCCATTTTCATCGCTTAACTTGATGATATACAGCCCAGAAACCTGATTACTCAAATCAAGGGAAATCGTTTCGCCCTGACGCAAATGGCAGGCTTCCTGATATAACATCCTTTCTCCCAAGAGGTTGTACACTTCGATAATAGCCTTGTCTTGAAGGTTTTCACCCAAAACGAGGTTCACTTTACCATCGGTCGGGTTGGGGTAAACCTCAAAGGTAGAGGTGTCTTGCGTATCAATTCCAGTGGAATTGAACACATTGACAACCAACGCATTAGAAACTTCCGTAGCACCACAAATGTTTTCATAGAAATAACTGATGCTGGCCTGACCGCGATACTCGCTGTTCCATTCCACAAGGGCATGACGGCCTTCAAAAATGAGGGTGCCGGCCCAAGCAGGTTCGAGGTTCCAAATGTAGAGCACATCCTCGGCTTCTTCGGCTTCGAATTCGCTTTGGGTTTCCAAGCGCAGGTCGACTTCAGCGACTCCTGTGGGCGCTTCGGGACGATAATTTGGGTCGAAGTATGGTAAGAAACTCACAGCCAGCGTGCTGTTTTGTTGGCTCCCATTGAACACCGAGGTGCCCGTAAGAGTCAATTCCACCTGGCCTGTCGCCTTGTCAGCCTCGCCAAAAGTATAGATCGGGTGCTCCAAAGTGGCATCGTCGAAACTGCCATCGCCGTTGGTGGACCAGACAAAATCCGTTTGGTTGTAGATGTAACCATTGGGAGTGAAAGCCGCATTCGGGCACGTCTCCGCGTCGTCGCCGGCATAAAGCACCATCTTAGCGAAGGGTGGAAATTGTAGCTGGTCGATCATGACGGCATCCTCGCCGGCACTACCCGAGTTGTCCTTCTTGAAGGAGAACCGAATCAAATTGTTGCCCGCAGGCAACTCATATTCAGAGCGTTCCCAGTCGCCAATGCCGCTCCAAGTCTCCATCTCCTGACCATTCAGCGTGAAGATAAGTTGGTCGCCGTCTTCCGTGGAAGTCTTGTGGTAGAAAGCAATCTTGTCATTCACATCGGTAGCAATGCCAATGGCTAAGTTAGCGGTGACTTTGTCGTTGATGGCCGGCGATCTCATGCAATGGCCTCCTTGGGCGGTGATGTCTTCCGTGACGAACCATTTCTTGTTACCCGAGCCCAAGCTCCATTGCAGGTCTGGGTTCAAGGTTTCGCCTTCAAAGTCCTCGGAGGTATAGCCCAAAGGAATGCTTCTTTCCATCCTATCGGCATAATGCCCGCTTTCGGCTTGCAGGCTATAGTTGAGAATGCCTTCGACGGCGTCCTCGTCCACATCGGCGCGGAAGGTAACCTGTCCCACGGCTCCCGCTTCGATAGCGGGGATGGAGGCCTCTGTCGCTGCCACGCTGACGAAAGGCGCCAACAGGCTCAGTCTGTTGCTGATTTCCATCGATTTGCTACCACCTTGGTTTTCAATGTCGAAGGTCAAGAATGAGGAGGTGCCTTTCATCAGGCGATCCATCGGATTGCCATCCATATCGGTGATGGCGAGGCGGCTGCATTTCAGGTTCGGAGCCTTCATGATGAGAGTCACACTGTCATTGAAGCTGCAACTTGAATTCTCCATTTTCAGATGGAACTTCACCTTTTCCTTGTCTATCATATCATCGCCAAAATGCACGGTAAAAGCATTGTCTTGCATCTGTATCTCATTGGCATTCATACTGTTGAAAGCAAACTCACCTTGAATAATCTCAACGGAAGGATGTGTGCAACTGAGGCTGACGTTGAAGCCGTCCATGGTGGCAAAACCCACATTGTGGAGGCTGAGGCCAAAGCGGCAGGTCTCGTTGTAGTCAGGAGCTTGGTTACCGTTGCCTTCTGCATCGTTGATGGCTATGGCGTTGAAAATCAGGTAAGGACCTTCCGTGGGAATTGTCTGGATATTGTGCTCATAGCGATAATAGTTCTGCTTGGTGATGGTAAGCTTCACGATGGTACCGACCTCTTGCGGCGTGACAGTGAGGGTCTGCGTGTCGCCTGTGGCCATGTCGAAGCCGATGATTTGTCCGTTGGCAGTCAGGCAGATGGTCGCGCCTTCGTCGGCCTTCAGTGTGTATTGGTCACTGCCAGCAGGAATCACAGGCAACATCTCCACGGTGAGTTCTTGAGGCATCTCGGTGTAGAGGGTCATGTAGGCGTCGCCATGCTGGTGGAAGAGGTAATAAGTGATCTCCTTCACGCCGTTGTCGGTCCATGAAGACTGGCGGAGGAAATACTTCCCTGCGGCGTTTCCGAAAGCGGGACGGATGAAATTGGTCTCATGCTGTGTGCCGTAGGTGGGCATGAAGTCGGGCCACATGTTGTCGTAAGCACCCCAAACATAGATGTCGTTGACGAAGGAATAGGAAACCTGTGTAGCCGCGATAAGACCCAAAGCGCCATATTGGTGGCGATGGAAGGCCTCGGCAAAGCAACCGTCATTGCCGTTGTAATTGAAACGACCTGTGAGGCAATTGTTCGACATAACATAGGTTAAATCTTTGTTTATTAAGCGTTTGATATAACCGATGCTGTAACTGGGCTCGCCCCAAACTTCCTCTGCGCCGTGGTCGCGGTGCTGGATGAGGAAAGCGCCGCTGTTGATGGCCTCGTTCACCGAATTGCCGGTCGCACTCCAGTCGGTGAGGTGCGACATGGTTTGAGGGATGTAATTGCACCCGCCAGGCCCAAAGTAGTTGAGCACGGTGTTGGTGTGCTCGTACGTCGACCAACGGCTGCCGGGCGTGCCTTGGTAGATGGCGTTTTGGCGGACGGGATGCTTGCCGAGCTCATATTCCCAAAATCCGTTTACCACCTCGGAGCATAGCTGGAACCAACGCTCCAACTGGAATCCCATGGCTGTGATAGGCTTGTCGTAGAAATCAGGATTAGTGGGCGGTTGGCGCTCATAATCAAGGTCTTTCTTGATCATGTGGTACATTTCTTCGGGGTCGCGCCCGGTGATGCGGCCCAAAATGATGCTGGGCATGTGGTTGTTGCCCATCACGGAATAGGCGTGGTCGGAAATGTAAGGATTGTATCCATCGCCACCCGGGTGGTTGTTCATGGTGTAGGAAACGATACCTTGGGTGCCGTCGTTGCTGTGGTCGCCGAGGAAAAGCACAGCCGCAGGAGGCATGTCCCAAGTGTTGTAAGCGTTACGGATGAAGTTGCGGATGGCTGTTTGCGTGTTGCCGCCGCATTCGCTCACGGTGAAAATCTCGGTGGGAATGCCTTGTCCGACCCTGAATTGCCTGATGCTGTCGGCCAAAGCAATAAAGTCCGCATTATCGGGTGTGATGATCATGTATTCACAGCCCGTCTCGCGGTTTTCGTAATGTTTGCGGAGGCGTTCACTGTAGTCCACTTCGGGCAGGTCGTCCTTATTAATGATTATGTCCTGAAGAATTTGGTCCCATTCGGGGGTGCGATAACGCAGGTCGCCAATAGTACCGTCGCCGCCTTCCACGTCAAGTTCCAGTTCCATGTCGCTGTAAACGACCAATTCCTTGGTGACAGGGTTGTATTGGAAAGGCATCACGCCCACCTGAACCACATGCACGCCACGGATATCACCGACCTCCGAAATCTGGAACGGCGATTCAGGATAAAAGGCATTGCGTCCATAAATCTCGGCGTTTCTCTGATACACGGCAGGCGAGTCGTCGTTGTCCAACTGTGGCATGGCCGCTGGGATGAGGTCTACGTTTTGGATGACCTTGGTTTTGGACGATACCATCCTAACCGAGGCCATCGCGCCGTTGGTAATGGCAACGAAGGTGCTACTGCTCGGCAGGTCAGGGGCACCAGCCTCGTTGGACAGGTAGATGCCCGAAAGGGTGATGACTTGTCCCTGCACTTCAGCTCGGTCGGCGTTTTCGAGGGTGACGCTGCCGAGGTTGTGCCTGATGGTCAGTCGGTTGCTGTTTCTGCTGCTGATACTGAACCCGTTGGGGTCGCTGTTGAAACGGTATTCTTGGGCTTGAAGCGTTGTTCCCGCCACGAAAGCGAGAACCAGGAATAGAATCTGTGCTTTTTTCATCTCAATTGATTATTAAGCGACAAAAATAAGAAGAATAATTGACGAGAAAACAAACTTTTTTTGCCATTATCAAAAAAATCCGTAATTTAGCCGACCAATTCGATGTTGAAATGTTGAACATTGATTGTTGAATTGACGAGCAGGCAACTATCAGCAAGCCCAACATCAGAAAACGACTAACAATTAAACGATTAACAATAAAAATCAACGCAATGAGCACAATCAAAGATTTGGAACCGAATGGCGTGTGGAGGAATTTCTACAGCTTGACGCAGATTCCGCGCCCTTCGAAGAAAGAAGCAAAGGTCATCGCCTTCATGAAACAATGGGGCGCCGACCACGGATTAGAAACCATCGTTGAGGAATGCGGCAATGTCATCATGCGCAAGCCCGCCACGCCTGGTATGGAGAACCGCAAGGGCGTCATCCTGCAGGCCCACTTGGACATGGTGCCGCAGAAGAACGCCGATAAGGTGCACGATTTCGAGAACGACCCGATTGAGACCCGCATCGTGGACGGTTGGGTAAAAGCCAACGGCACCACCCTCGGCGCCGACGACGGTCTGGGTGCCGCCGCTGCCATGGCGGTCTTGGAAGCCACTGACTTACAACATGGTCCCATCGAAGCCCTCTTTACCATTGATGAGGAAACCGGCATGACGGGCGCCAACAAACTGCAACCCGGCCTGCTGCAAGGCGACATCCTCATGAACATGGACTCCGAGACCGAAGGCGAACTCTACGTGGGTTGCGCCGGCGGTATAGACACCATCGGAACTTGGATGCCTACCTTTGAGGCTGTTCCCGCTGGAATGACGGCTTATCGCTTGTTTGTCAAGGGGCTGAAGGGCGGACACTCAGGCATGGACATCAACCTTGGTCGCGCCAACGCCAACAAGGTCCTGAACGCCATGCTGCTGATGGCAGCCGAGAAATATGGCCTGCGCCTCGCCTGCATCGACGGCGGCAGCCTGCGCAACGCTATCCCGAGAGAAGCTGAAGCCATCGTGGTCGTCCCGACTGGAAAGAAAGAACTGTTTGAGAAGTACGCCACTGAATATGAGGCCATTGTTAAGGAAGAGTTCGCCCAAACCGAACCTGAGTTGGCCATCCTATGCGAAGCCGCCGAGATGCCCAAGCAGGTCATCGACGTGAAGACGCAAGACAATATGTTCACGGCCATCGCCCGCTATCCCAACGGCGTGATTGCCATGTCCGCCGACTTCGAAGGCACTACTGAGACCTCCAGCAACTTGGCCACCATCAAGATGGAAGACGGCAAGATAGTGAGTGCTACACTCACCCGCAGCCTCGTCGATGCCGCCAAGGACAAGCTCGCTGAGCAGATTCGCAAGAACCTCACCGACAACGGCGCAGAGGCTTATTCCACAGGCGATTACCCAGGTTGGAAACCCAACATCAACTCCCCCATTCTCAACCTGATGAAAGAGACCTACAAAGCCAAGTTCGGTAAGGAAGCCAAGGTGATGGTCATCCATGCCGGCCTCGAATGCGGCATCTTGGGTTCGAAATACCCGCATTGGGACATGGTCAGCTTCGGCCCGACTTTGGTTCACCCGCATTCCCCCGACGAAGCCCTGCTCATCGAGAGCGTGCAGCCCTTCTGGGATTTCCTCGTCGAGACGTTGAAGAACATTCCCGAAAAGGAAGTCATTGCATAAACTATTTATAATCAACAGTTTGAGAAAGGCAAAATCAGTTTTGGTTTTGCTTTTCTCATTTTTTTCAAGAAAAGTGTTGGAGCAATGGAAATAATTTGTACTTTTGCAGTCCCAAATCTGAGGGATTTTTTAGGTAAAAAGAACAAACAAATAAGATAGAGAGATGAAGCGCACTTATCAACCTTCGAACAGAAAACGTAGAAACAAACACGGTTTCAGAGAGAGAATGTCAACGGCTAACGGCCGCAAGGTTTTGGCCCGCAGAAGAGCCAAAGGCAGAAAAAAACTTACAGTTTCTGACGAGTATTAATTCGGAAGCCGTTATATTTCTTATTTAAGGTAACGAAGGCGACCCATTTGGGAATCGCCTTTTGTTGTTTTCATTTAACTTCGTTGAAATGATAATTGACTTCGTCGAATGTAAACATTTCGGCGTTAGCCAATCTTCGATTTCTCACACCTATAGACGATTTCCTCTCCCCTACGCGCTAAGTGCATTCGCTCGCGCTGTTCCACTGAAATCTCATAGAAAATCCTGTCTTCCAGCACCTTGAAACCTGCCTTGCGCAGCACTTCGGCATAGTCGCGGCCAAACTGGCGCACATGGTCGTATTGCCCGAAAAGGCGCTCACGCTCTTTCGGGTCGGTGATGGTCGGATCTTCGAAAGTGTCCACATCTGGGTTGATGGGCACGAGGAGAATCGCCCAGCCACCAGGTTTCAAAATCCGCTTGATTTCTGAAAACGCCTTGTTCACATCGTTAACATGTTCAAAGACATGGTTGCAGATGACCACATCGTAAGTGTCACTCGGTTGGTCAATGACAGTCACGTCCAAGTGGAGGTCGGCGATGGGCGAATCAAGGTCGGCAGTGGTGTAGTCGAGATTCTTTAAAGCACGGAAACGCTTCAAAAACGGTTGCTCTGGTGCAAAATGCAAGACCTTCAAAGGGGCTGTGAAGAAATCCGTTTTCTCTTTCAGATAAAGCCAAAGCAGACGATGCCTTTCCAATGACAAACATTTGGGACACAGACGGTTATCCATCGCCTTACCATAGCCGTATGGCAAAAACTTTCGGAAATGCCCGCCGCAAATGGGGCATTCCACCTTGTTTCCCAAATAAAACGGGCGCACCAGCAAACTAAACAAATAGCTCAGTTTAATGAGCCACTGCCGGGGAAAAACTTTCGTGAACAGGGCAATCAGTTTCTTCATTTAATCGCGATTGATAGCGCAAAGATACGCAAAGATTCCCTATTTTTGCAAAAAATAACGCAATGCGCTTTTCAATCATCATACCCGTTTACAACCGGCCGCAGGAGGTCGAAGAGCTGTTGGAGAGCCTTATCCATCAGACTTTCAAGGATTTTGAGGTAGTCGTGGTGGAAGACGGCTCCACGGAAAAATGCGATGCGGTCTGCCAAAAATACGCCGAAAAGTTGCCCATTAGCTATCATTTCAAGCCCAACAGCGGCCCTGGCCCTTCGCGCAACTATGGGGCAGAGCGCAGCCAAGGCGAGTACCTCATCATCTTGGACTCAGATGTCATTGTGCCAGATAACTACCTGGAAATCATACAACAAGAACTCGACCGCGAGCCTTGCGACGCCTTCGGCGGTCCCGACAAAGCACATCCATCGTTCACGCCAATCCAAAAGGCCATCAACTACTCGATGACCTCATTTTTTACCACGGGCGGCATCCGTGGTGGCAAACAGAAGTTGGACAAATTTTATCCACGCAGCTTCAATTTGGGTATCAAAAAAAGCGTTTACGAGGCCTTGGGCGGCTTTGCACCCATGCGCTATGGCGAGGATATTGACTTGAGTACCAGAATCTTCGCTAACGGGTATAGCTGCCGACTTTTCCCCGAGGCTTTCGTCTATCACAAAAGGCGCGTCAAGTTCAGCTCGTTTTTCCGACAGGTGAAACACAGCGGTGAGGCGCGTGTGATACTCAAAAAGAAATACCCTGAAACCTTCAAACTCGTGCATCTTTTGCCCGCTGCTTTTGTGGTCGGGAACTTGGTTTTAGTCTTATTGGGCCTTTTCCACCATTGGCTGTGGTTTGCCCCCATCCTACTCTACTGCCTGTTGGTCTTCTGTGATTCGCTGCTGAAAAACAAGGATCTGGAAGTCGCATTGCTCTCAGTGCCAGCGGCATACGTACAGCTCTACGGCTATGGAACGGGATTCCTCGAAGCATCGGCAAAAGAGATTTTCGCTCGAAAACAGCCCGCAAACATGGAAATTTCGTAACTTCGCGCCACCTTATTAATATATATACTTATGGTACTTATCAGCATTTTACTCATCATCGTCTTGGGTTTCTATGTTTTCAGCTTGATTATCAAGAAGATATTCGACAGAAGAATCAAGCGGCTAAATGAACAGATGGAGCATTTTGCCCAAGATGAGACCAATGACGGCGCCAACAGCCAGAAAAACCGACGCATCAATCCAAACATTGGAGAATACACTGATTTTGAAGAAGTTGAATAGAAAAACATTCTTTACTATGAACGATAAAAACAAAAAAGAAAACAACAATTTTTCG
>Ga0310696_10004813_pt1 | contig 16462 bp, 14 predicted proteins | sample AusTroGonzalo_MG_4_FD_203885 | JGI IMG/M metagenome (GOLD analysis project Ga0310696, IMG submission 203885) | Bovine rumen microbial communities from tropical cattle in Woodstock, Queensland, Australia - Gonzalo_02 (v2) (version 2) | ecosystem: Host-associated > Mammals > Digestive system >...
ATTGAGTCTACACAAGATCCCATTGAATATGTGTATAATGAGATAAAGAAATATGGTGGTTATTATGTTGCCTCACAGAAGAATGTTTGCGAATCTCTGAAAAATAGCGAAATATTATATGATTCGCAAAAAAGAGGAATTCTCCATTTTTTTGAATATGATTTTAGAGAAAAAGAAGATCAGAAAAGAAAAAGTATATACCAAAATTTTACAAAACAAATAGATGGAGCGAATGATGATTTACAAAGAATATTTAACATCTTATCGAAGGCGAATATTGTTGGTATCGTGACAAGTTTGGATGAAAATAATAATTATAAATATACCCTTTATACGGATTCAAATGTTCGTAATGAATCTCCAGTAGTAGATTTCGACTTTTCTATAAAAAAAGAAAATGATGATATTTGCGCTATCCTAAAAAATATTTTATGTTATCGCGAATTAGGACTGATAGAAGATGCTTTTGAAAGCAACAAGCGATTAATTTCATTATGTAAAAAGAGGAAAAATTACCTTTATCTTTTAGTCGGTTTTTTTAATCACAATTGCTTTTTGAATCATTTAAGGTTTTATCCTCAAAGTAACATAAACACAGAACAAGAGAAATTTTTTGAGATTAATGAAGAGTATAGTTTCTTCCCAAAGGATATACAAAAAGAATGTTCTGAGATAAAGAACTTTTTGACGTTATTGGATATTTATAAATTCCAATTTAAATCTTTCAAAAAGGCGAAAGAACGAGAGAAGCAAATTCGAATAATTGAAAATGGCGGAAAGGTGTTCTTCTCAAATGAAAATCAATTTGAAGGAGAATTACAGAATCTTATTGACTTTGTTTTGGGAAATGGAATCTGTGTTGATGGTTATTCGGTTTATCGTGAATTATGCAAAAATTACATAACGATAGCTTTTCTACGGCAAAAGAAAGAAAAAAATATTTCATTAAGCAAAATAGATTTGTTCGTATGTATTAAATATTACAAGATTGACGAATTAAGGTACCTATTTGATGATTTCCGAAAAAAAGAAGAAAGAAAAGAACTAGTATTGGATCAGTCTTTATTAAATTGGTTAGTTGATATTGCATTAAAGAATTGCACTAATCACTTTATTGGTCGCACATACAATATTTTTGGAGATAGTCTTGATGGATACATAGAAAAAATTCTTTTTCTATTGTCCTTGAATCGATTGTCAGATGAGTTATATAGGAAAATATGGAACACACTAAATCATTTAGTGAATGACGCGAATAACACTTTTGCTATTTTCAGTGCGATCAATAGTTTTTTTGCAGTTCAGTGGAATTTATATTCGCAATCGTTCGAAGAAAAACAAATCATTACATTATTAGAAAATCTATTAAATAAATTCATTTGCAAAAAAATGAATGGGCATGAGAAAACAGCTCTTTCGTGGAACAGGTTGTACAATCTTTACGATTGCTGTAAAAATCTCAAATCAAAATTCACTTCGGAATATATAGTAAAAAATATAATTCAGATAATCAAGGATTTTGAAGAAAAAGATAGAATGAATTTTATTCAAAACGTTCTCCTTGAATTATATCAAATATCAAATAAAAAATGTCAAAACATAATAAAGCGTTATATTTTAAAGCAAAAGTTTAATGTATCTGATGATTTTGGTCAATTGATAAATGTTACAAATTATTATCTTGATTTAGCGGCTCTTGATATAGAAACAAACAAAACTAAAGTACTTCAGTTGATAGAATTGATTATAGAAAGATATCCAGAAAACATGTATTATTCCATTCGAACAACATTAAATATTTTAGAATTTTTGAAAAAAGATAAATTTTTTGAAGATATCTATGAAAAACTCAAAACCAAAGTGGATGACGCAACAACACGCTTTTAAGGCATTTTGTATCGATTTCACTATGTTTAATCCCTAGCATTAATCTTTGGGTAAACGATATAATTATATATTTCGTACAAAAGGTATTCCCCATGGACAAGATGAAGTTTGAAACTCCTGATATGGCTCAGATGAATGTCGAGAAGATTGCGGCATTGTTCCCGAATTGCGTGGCCGAAAGCAAGGGTGCGGACGGCAAGCTGAAAAAGGCGGTGAATTTCGATGCGCTCAAGCAAATGCTTGGCAGCGACGTGGCTGAAGGCGACGAGTCCTACGAGTTTACCTGGGTCGGGAAGCGCGACGCCATGGTGGAAGCGGCGAAACCCATCCGCAAGACGCTGCGCCCTTGCGTGGAAGAGTCCGTCAACTTCGACACCACCGAAAACCTCTACATCGAAGGCGACAACCTGGAAGCCCTGAAACTCCTGCAAGAAGGCTATCTGGGCAAGGTCAAGATGATTTACATTGACCCGCCCTACAACACCGGCAACGACTTCATCTACAAAGACGACTTCCGCATGGATAGCGACAAGTATGCCGAAGAAAGCGGCGCGGTGGATGACGAAGGAAACCGCATGGTGCAGAACTCCGACAGCAACGGGCGATTCCATTCCGACTGGTGCTCGATGATTTACAGCCGCCTATTGCTCGCTCGCAACCTGCTCACCGACGATGGCGTGATATTCATTAGCATCGATGACAACGAACAGGCGAACTTGAAAAAGATATGCGATGAAGTATTTGGTGAAAGTAATTTCGTTAGTGATTTAATTTGGCAATCAACAGCGGGATCCAATACTGGTACAGATATAGTAACGGTAACAGAAAATGTTTTGGTCTATACAAAAAACAGAAATGTATTTGTATTTGATGGTATGTTGGCTGATGAAAAAAGCTATGCCTTATCTGATGAGTACGAAAATGTGCGTGGAAAATATGCGTTGGATAAATTAGATAGAAGGCGTGTGGGCGCACACTATTCAGATGCATTAAATTATCCAATTGAAATGCCTGATGGGACGATGCGATATCCAGGAGGCGGAAGTACTAAATCAAGTGAAGGGTGGAATTACCTATGGAGTAAGACTAAGGTAAAATGGGGACTTGAAAATGGTTTTATTGAGTTTAAACAAATAAATGGCATATGGAACGTTTATAACAAGCGCTATGCGAAAATTGATAATGAGGGTAATGCTGTAGAAAGGACCATACCATTTAGAAATCTTATAACCTCTGAATCTTTTAATACGGCGCAAGGAACTGCAGAAATAAGATCTTTATTTGAATCAAGACCTTTTGATTTTCCAAAACCATCGGCATTCATTAAACATTTGTTGTCAACCGCAGTTAGAAAAGATAAAAATGCGTTGATTCTAGATTTCTTTTCGGGTTCAGCCTCTACCGCACATGCTGTTATGCAAATGAACTTAGAAGACGGAGGCAAGCGTAAATTTATTTTGGTTCAGTTGCCTGAAAAATGTTTGGAAGAATCCGAAGCAATAAAAGCGGGTTATAAAACGATCTGCGAAATAGGCAAAGAACGCATCCGTCGTGCCGGTGCAAGGATTCTTGTCGATCAGCAGGCAAAGCAAGAAACCGCAGAAGGCAAAAACGATTTGTTTGATTCCGCAGAACAACAACCGACCGCCAAAAACTTGGATGTCGGCTTCCGCGTCCTGAAAATAGACGAATCCAACATGAAGGATGTCTATTACTCCGCCGGAGAAATCTCCCAGCAGGACCTTATCGAACAAATCAGCAACGTTAAGGACGGTCGCACCGATCTGGACCTTCTCTTCGGTTGCCTCGTTGATTGGGGCGTTTCGCTCTCGCTCCCCATCAAAACCGAAACCATTGAAGGCGTCAAAGTCCACAACGTCAATGACGGCGATCTCGTCGCTTGCTTCTCCGAGCAAATCCCCGAAGCCGCCATTCGCCAAATCGCCGCAGCCAAGCCCCTTCGCGCCGTCTTCCGCGATTCCAGCTTCGCCAGCGACTCCGCCAAAATCAACGTCACCGAAATCTTCAAAACAATCAGCCCCAATACCACTGTCAAGGTGGTGTAAAGGAGAATTTTTATGGATGACAAAATTCGATTAAGAGTTGAATATTCTGATAATAGAGTTTTTTATATCATATCAACAACAAATGCGAATAATACTGCATCATGGGCCCAAAAAATTGGTCAACCATATGTAAATCCGAATGGATTAGCTTCTGTGTTTATGCGCTCCGATAATGCGCAAAATGTCAAACTAAATAGCCTACATTGCTATATTCCTTATGGAAATGCCTTAATGGCGGCAGATTCTTTAGTAGATAGCATAAGTAGGGCTGTCGGAACCGAGCCTTTGTTTAAACAGAGGTATTGATTTATGCGATTTTTTAAAGAAAATCCTTTAATCCCAACTATATTTCTCATAATTATTTGTACACTTCTATTCTTTCTTGTATATAATGGAGGAACTTCTTTTTTGGGGGATGGGGGAGAAAAAGTAAGTGAACAAAATTTTTTTGCGTCCTATGCATCATTATTTGGCGCGTTAATTACCGTATTTGTTGCACTTTTTTCTCTTCAAAAATGGTGGGACAGAAGTGAATTTGACGAAATAAAAAAACAATTAAAAAACACAGAAGATGAAAATAAAAAATTTCAAAACAATATGACGGAGGAATTGGAGAAACGAATTCTTCCTGACGCCGTAAATAAATATGTTGAGGACCACAAAGGTGAAATTTCTCAGTCATTGCGAGACATGTTTGTTGATAATTATGTATTTAATTCAACTATATTACATGTAGATTTTTTTGAGTCAATATTTTATTCGCAAAAAGCATATCTAAAAGAAGAGGAAAAATGTACTTTCTCAAGAATTATATTCAGCATGATTGTAGAAAAAATAAAATCTCACACCAATAAATATGGGATATTTGAAAGAGCAATTGACCTTTTATCTGATATATCAGAAGTTTTGCTTTCGCCAGAACTGGTTATAAATGACGATAAGAATTTTTATAAAAATTTAGAGTATTTGCACCATGAAATATTGGTTGTCAAGTACGATGCCGAGTTATCTTACATTTTTGAAGCTCATGAGGAAAAAGCGACGATTCTGGAAGAAAACGTAAAAACATTATATGGCAGGTATATTTCTCGACCAAGTGATTCTTTGGCGTGTAATAAAAAATATGGATTAGACAACGTATAATGCACTTCATGAAATTCCAAAAATTATTCATCTTCTTAATTAAGTGATAAGGAGACGGGAAAAAATGGATGTAGAATCATTCAAAAATCTCGTTGTAGAAAAAGCAAAGGCTTTTGTGGAGAAGTATCCTTCAATAAGGACAACTTTCTCCTGGTACAATGATAAGTATTTTCAGTTCAAGACAGATAAAACTTGTTTTCGAGACAATACGCATTATGAACTTCGGATTATTCCGCCCCCAAAAGAGGGTGGCGATTATCATTTTGTAATAGAATATCACTTTGAGAAAAAAGATGATGTCCGTCTTTCGTTCATGAAACTTGTACAGGGCGCTTTTTTCGATGCCTCTAAATATTATTTTAAAGAGAAATCTGAGCATAGAATTAGATTTATTCACTCTTTACCAGAAGGAGAACATTGGTATTCTATGGCTGATAATGCTGATGTTGCTTCCGAAATTGATTCTGCGTTAAGTGATTTGGCTGATTTTGTGAAAAATGACGAAGATAAGCTCGTGGAGTTGATTCACCGAGCGGAGCAAACCCCCATAACGGATGAAGAAAAATTCAAGCATCTATTGGAATACTTTGCTGCACACTTGGAATATATTCAAAATAATACTACAGATACGATTGGTTATAATCTTTATATAAAACCTATTGAAAATGATTTTGCAAAAACAGGAAAAGGCAGTGACGGAGGGCAAAAAATTCAGTCACAAATTAAAGAGTGGTCTCAGTATTCCAATGGTGCAGAAATTGCGATTAATGTGAATATCTGCCGAAATAAAGTGGCGAGATATGCTAGTCGCTTTTCGTATTTGAATTGGTATGTTGATGGGCATGGTACATGGAAGAATGTTTCACCATTGTGGGAAGAATATAAGACTGTAAAAGGCTTTTATTTGAAGGACTTCAGCAGTGGAATCAGGATGAGTCCGAATTTCACAAAAGATGATTTAGGGCTTTATGATGGTCAACCAGCAAATGAGAAAATTAAAGAACTTTTAAATCAGTTTAAGAATTTATTGCTTCCTGAAATAGAAAGGAGAAATAATATAATGTTTGAAAATGATGAAATGCTCAAAATCATAAGGAAAAAGAAAAACCTGATTTTGCAGGGGGCTCCTGGAACGGGCAAAACATTTGAAACACCTTCTTTAGCATTAAAAATACTCAACGAAACGGATGTTAATTTTGAAAATCGCAAGGAAGTGATGACGCGGTATCGACAACGATTAGAAGAAGGTAGAATTGCTTTTGTCACTTTCCACCAGACAATGGACTATGAATCATTTATTGAAGGATTGCATGCTGTTCCTATAAAGGATAATGAGGGAAAAGCTATTGGCGGAGTGAGTTATGTACCTAAAGCTGGCATATTTAAAGAAATTTGCGACCGAGCTAAAATAAAAGATGGTGAAGATATTGAGACATGTATTGATAAATATCTTGCAACAATTACAGGATTTCAGAACAGAAAATTAATTCCAACCTCTACTGGGAAAAGTGAAATTTATGTATGGAGGGAAGGTGGGGAAGCAATTACATTAAAAGTTCGAAGCATTGATTGTAAAAACGAAAATCAAGAATATTCACCGTCTCCGCTGAATATTCAAAAAATAAAAGATCAAGCAACAGGGAATGGTGAAGAAAATAATTGGAAACAGTATGCGGCTGCATTTATTAATGCAGTAAAGACTGAATATACTGTAAAAGAGGATTCTGAAAAACAGCCTTACGTCCTTATTATTGATGAAATAAATCGAGGCAATATTTCAAAAATTTTTGGAGAACTAATTACTTTGCTAGAGCCTGATAAACGTCAAGGAGAAATTAATGAAATTTCGGCTAAATTGACATATTCAGGCCTCCCTTTTACGGTACCTTCTAATCTATACATCATTGGTACAATGAATACGACTGATAGAAGTGTTGGTGCGGTTGATTATGCGATTCGTCGTCGCTTTGCATTTGTAACGTTACAATCAAACAAACAAGTCATAGAAAATTATCTTGAGTTCGACTCTCCAGAAACGAAGGAAAAAGCAATTGCACTTTATGATGCCGTAGTCGCGTTCTTAGAAGAAAAAGACAATAAAGTTGATATGGATTTTGACGATTTGATGGTTGGCCATAGTTATTTCCTTGTAAAAGCTAAAGAAGATTTGTTTATGAAATGGGATTATGAAGTACTTCCATTACTTCGAGAATATTATAAGGATGGAATGATAAAGAAAAATCCTGATGAACAGTCATGGCCCCGCTAAAATTTACAGAACATGAAAAAAAACTTTTGAGTGAAGATGATTTAAATCGTCTTCGGGATTGTAATTTTGTTCAACCAAATTACATGGAAGAACCAAAATATTTGGGTCTTTGTTGGAATGATCAAAATTCCTTGAACGCGAGTTACTATATAGGTGCATCTTGGCTGATTGAAAATGAATTTGCTGTTGTAGTAACACCTAAAATGGAGAATATTGACTTTGTAGAAATGTTTATTACTGCACTTACTGTTGATTCGGATTCAGAAGCGAATTATTTCAGTCAATGTTATGGAATAGATTTTGAAGCTTCAAAGATAACGGTTGACAAAAACTTATGCCAGGTGACGCCGATAATTCTATTACACTATATAGTCCTTCTAGAAAAATTGGTAAAACAGGGCCTAAAAAAAGGGTATGTGAATAGAGAGGAAAATCTCAATTCAAAAATTCGTGGTCGAATTTATATTCCGGCACATGTACAAAAGAATGTATGTACCCAACGTGAGGATAGAGCGTATTGTCGCTATCAGGAATATACCGAAGATATTCCTGAAAATCGTTTGCTGAAGAAGGCTTTGAATTTTGCTTATCGCGGAATTTGCTGTTATAAAAGTCTTAATAGATATCGTATTAAGTTGCAAAGCAGATTAAATCGTCTCTTTGCAGCTTTTACTAATGTTTCTGGTGATATTGACGTTCGTCAAGTAGCCTGGATTTCCCATAATAAATTATTTCGCTATTATAGCGAAGCCATTCGTGTTGCCAAGATGGTCTTACGGCATTATGACAATTCAATTCAAAACGCGGATTGTGAAGAATCTCAGGAAACAGTTCCTTTCTGGATTGATATGGCTAGGCTTTTTGAGCTGTACACATATAGCAAGTTGAATGATAGATATCCAGGTCAAATAGGATTCCAGAAATCTGGTTATGGTGGGGTTTGTGATTTTTTGAAAATTTCAAAAGGGATTTCTGAAGAACGCCTAATTATGGATGCAAAGTATATTCCCAAGTACAAGAATAAGGATATCAAATGGGAAGACATCCAAGAAATCAGTGGCTATGCTCGTGACAAGAAAATATTAGCTGAACTTGGTTGGTTTAAGAATGGAGAATTGAATGTCCAGGACGTTCCTCCATGCGTTGTAATCTATCCGGAATATGGTGAAGTAAACGACACCTTTGGAGAAAATCTTCTTGATAATGCGGAAGTTGTTTCTGACTATACCAATTTCTACAAAATCGCAGTAAAAGTGCCGAGATTGCAGTAATGGGAAAGTTCCCCTTGACATCGACGTAAAATAATTATATATTTGTAGTGCTCAAAAGAGCAAAATTGTAAAACAAGCAGTGCCTTGCGGTTGTTTTTGGCTTGTCTGCAAGGAAAGGAGTATATGAAATTGAGCTTGAGTTATGTATATTTTCATTGCAACTTGATGGAGGCATTATGCTTTTTAACGTAGAAAAGCTCATGGGCATAATCGCGTGCATTATGAAACGGATGGACGTGAAATCCATCAATTACATGAAGGTCATCAAGTTGATGTATCTTTCGGACAGGTTGCATATCGATAAATACGATTCGTCGATTTCTAACGATGAGTACTATTCGATGCCGCATGGCCCTGTTCTTTCTAGGCTTTACAATCTTATCATGAACGAGTCCTGCGACAAGTTCCAAAAAGAATGGGACAAGTTCTTTTTGCGGGACGGATACGATATCGCCATAAGGGATACCTCGGTCAACGAAAAGATTCTTGAACTGTCCCGTGCTGAAGAAAATACCATTGACGAGATTGTGGATAAATACGGCAAGATGGACAAGTGGGACCTGGTGAACAATGTTGCGCACAAGCTCCCCGAATGGGAAGATCCGCAGGGTTCTTCTATTCCGTTGCCGCTACGCAAGATTATGGAAGCCTTGGGCAAGGACAAAAACGAGATTGACGCGGTCCTTGCAGAAAGAGCAATTTACGAAAAAGAGTTTGCGTAACCATGCCGCAGAGTTTCTTTATGTTCAGTGGCCCGACAAGCCACATTCACTTCGTGATTTCCGAAAAGAACTCTGAAGGGAATTCTTTGGTGGTAAATGCCTCCACGTATCGCGGTATGCGCAGCGAAGATACGACATGTATTCTTCAGCCTGGGGAACATCCGTTTATCAAGGCTGTTTCGTATATCCCGTATCAATATGCCCGTGAAATGAGCTGGAATGACATTCAAAAGAAAAATCCCGTAGAGGATGTTTCTGCAGATTTGTACGAAAAACTCCGTGACGGGGCAAGGCGTTCGGACTTTTTCCCGAGAAAGTTGTTGAAATACGTTCTGTGAGTGATTTTTGTGGTGTAAAAAACTTACTTTTTACACCATGAAAATCCAGTTCAAGTACCAGCAGTTCCAGGCCGATGCCGCCAAGGCCGTTTGCGATGTCTTTGCGGGCCAACCTTACCTAGAATCGAGTTACTTGATGGATTCCGGAACGACCAAGCTTTTTGGCGGGGATGTTGCAGCGCAGACGAGCGTGATGGGTTTCTGCAACCCGCGTTTGGTGCCGCAACTGAGCGATTCCAAAATCCTTGCGAACCTACATGCAGTGCAGTCGGCGAATCTTTTGCCACAGTCCGAAAAGCTGGAAGGCCGCTATAACCTGACCATTGAAATGGAAACGGGAACCGGCAAAACCTACACCTACATCAAGACGATGTACGAACTGAACCGTGCCTACGGTTGGACCAAGTTTATCGTGGTCGTGCCGAGCATCGCAATTCGTGAAGGTGTTTACAAGTCGTTCCAGATTATGCAGGAACACTTCCTTGAAGAATACGGAAAGTCCATCCGGTTCTTTATCTACAATTCCCAGAACCTTACGGAAATAGACCACTTTGCCTCGGATAGCCACATCAACGTGATGATTATTAATTCGCAGGCGTTCAATGCTACGGGCAAGGACGCACGTCGCATCCGTATGAAGCTGGATGAATTCCGCAGCCGCCGCCCCATCGATGTTATCGCGAGTACGAACCCGATTCTGATTATTGACGAGCCTCAGAGTGTCGAAGGCAAAAAGACAAAGGAAGGTCTTTCGGAGTTCCAGCCCCTGTTGACGTTACGCTATTCGGCAACGCACCGCAAGGATGCCATTTACAACATGGTTTATCGCTTGGACGCCATGGATGCCTACAACAAGCGTCTGGTCAAGAAGATTAGCGTCAAGGGAATTACGGTCAGCGGTTCTACGGCGACCGAAGGTTACCTGTACCTAGAAGGAATTCAGGTGTTTACGGATAAGCCGCCTGTCGCTGTGCTGGAATTCGACAGCAAAGGCAAAAGCGGATTACTCAAGAAAAAGGCCCACGCTACAAAAGGTTATAATCTCTACGAGCAGTCGGGTGGCCTCGAAGAATACAAGGACGGCTATACTATTACCGATGTGAACGGCAACGAATCTTCCGTCACTTTCGCCAACGGCAAGAAGATTTACGCCGGCGATTGCGTGGGTGTTGTCAACGAAGAACAACTTCGCCGCCTCCAGATTCGCGAAACGATTATTTCGCACTTCGAACGCGAACGCGCACTCTTTAGCAGGGGAATCAAGGTGCTTTCGCTTTTCTTTATCGACGAGGTAAAGAAATATCGCGATTACGATGCCCCGGACGAAATGGGCATTTACGCGAAGATGTTCGAAGAAGAATACGATGCTGTTCGTGCATCGTTACAGCGCGACGTGTTCGAAAATCAGGAGTATTTCGATTTCTTGGACAAGACCGATGCGCATAAGGCCCATACTGGATATTTTTCCATTGACAAGAGCAAGAAGGGGGCAGGGCGTTTCGTGGATAGTAAGGTGGCTCGTGGTTCTTCGGATTCCGACGACACTGATGCTTACGACTTGATTATGAAGGACAAGGAACGCCTGCTTTCACGCGAGGAACCCGTTCGCTTTATATTCAGCCATTCTGCATTGAAGGAAGGTTGGGACAACCAGAACGTTTTCCAGATTTGCACGCTCAAGAGCAGCGCCTCCGACGTCCGTAAAAGGCAAGAAGTGGGCCGCGGCTTGCGACTATGCGTGAATCAGGAAGGCGAACGCATGGACGAAAGCGTCTTGGGCGGTGACGTACATTCGGTGAATGTGCTTACGGTTATCGCGAACGAAAGCTACGAAGACTTTGCGAAAGCGCTCCAGACCGAAATGGCGGAAACTATTGGAACACGTCCGGTCAAGGTGACGATAGACCTGTTCAAGGGAAAGTCTTTCACTTCGGAATCTGGTGAAAAGTTGGTGGTTTCCGATGACTTTGCACAAACCGTTTACGATGCGCTATTGGAATGCGGCTACGTGAAGAAGGGTGCATTGACGGATAAGTATCGCACGGACAAGGCTGCGGGTACGCTATGCCTTTGCGAAGAGGTTGCTCCCTATTCTGCAAGTATATGCAATTTGCTTGATACGCTTTACGATCCGGATGCAGTCAAGCCAGAAGACGCCCGCAAGAATAACGTAGAATTGCATTTGAACAAGAGCAAGTATAATTCCAAGGAATTTAAGGAACTCTGGCAGAGAATTAATGCGAAGTCAGCCTATGTGGTGGATTTCGAGACGGATGAACTTGTCCGTAAGTCGGTTGATGCGCTGAATGCAAACTTGCGCGTAACGAAAATTTTCTTCAAGGTGGCACAAGGTTCGCTGGACAAAATCAAGTCGAAAGAACAGTTGGAAGCAGGTAATGCCTTCAAGATGGAATCTACGGAATCTAGGGCCGCCGTCGCCACCGCAAATTCTAGCGTCAAGTACGACTTGATTGGAAAGATTGTCGAAGATACGGGACTTACCCGCAGGACAGTCGGCGAAATTTTGGGCAAAATCCAGAAGGCCGTCTTTGACCAGTTCCAAGAAAACCCGGAAGAGTTTATCATCAAGGCTAGCCGCCTCATTAACGAACAAAAGGCGACCGTCATCATCGAGCATATTACATACAATAAGCTAGCTTCGACCTACGAAACGAGCATCTTCACCGACAATACGATGAAGGGACGCCTTGGCTTGAATGCTTGCGAAACGCACCAGCATCTGTACGACCACTTGATTTATGATTCTACCAACGAACGCAACTTTGCCCAAAAGCTAGAAGCGAGCAAGGAAGTTTCGCTCTACATCAAACTGCCCAAGGGATTCTTCATTAACACTCCCGTTGGCAATTACAATCCCGACTGGGCTATCGCATTCCATGAAGGCGAAGTCAAGCATGTGTATTTTGTCGCCGAAACCAAGGGCTCCATGAGCACTATGGAACTTCGCGAAATCGAATCTGCCAAAATCAAGTGCGCCCGCAAGCATTTCGCTGCCATCTCCAGCGACTCCGTCACCTACGACGTGGTGGATTCTTACGAGCGATTGCTGGATTTAGTGAAGTAAATGTTCTCTTTCATCAAGTAATCAATTTGTTGGCGTCAACAAATTGATCCGCTTTGTAAAATTTTTTCCTACCCGTTGCGCAAGCGCCAAATGCTACGGCTAGGTCATATCCATGCAAGCATGGCTGCGACGCTCGCCTTACGCATTTGTGCCAACTTTTTTGATATTAGGTACATTAAAATGCGGCGTGGTTCTCTGCCAAATGGAGAACCGCGTCTTTTTTATTCCGGTGGCAGCCACTTGTGGGAAAAACTTTCGAACATGGATTTGCTGAAGAGTGCGGGGCTTTATGCCGAGGATCATGCAACCGGTAAAGAAGGCTTTAACCTTGCCGCGGTGATGCTCCTTGGTCGTGACGAGGTCATTCGCGATGTCTGTCCGGCTTACTAAACGGATGCGCTTGTCCGCAAGGTGAACGTTGACAGGTATGATGACCGTTTGACCGTGGTGACGAACCTTGTCGAAAGTTTCTTTCGCAATATCGGCTATTCGGAGAAGCTCGGGTCTGACGCGCGCAAGATGTTCAAGTACGGGCGCCTTTATTCTGGTGCCGATCCCGAGTTTATCGAAGATGATGTTTTCCGCATAATCCAGCCGCTGAACGAAAATTATTCGTTCGATGCGGAAAATGAGGTAAGTGGTCAGAAGACTACACAGAAAACTACACAGAATATTCTTAACGCCATGAAGGATAAACCCAATGTGACTATATCGGAATTGTCGGAAATTTGCGGAATAACTGTTGACGGCGTTAAATGGCAATTGAGAAATCTCACAAAGTCTGGACGCATTTCCCGTATCGGCGGAGATCGTGGCGGTCACTGGGAGGTACGCGATGATGAGACACTCGACGAAATCAACATCGAGTTTGCCGCAGCCAGAAGCGAAAAACAAACTTAATCACAAAAACGAGGAAAAAGTGGCCCCCAAAACACCCCTATTTCATTTTGACGCACTCTTCGTTTCACTAGCGAAACACTGGCCGTCACTTTCTGAAATACCCTCCTCGCCCACGATCACTTTCGCGCATTTTCTCGCCATTTCCGCAAACATTTTTGCGCATTTCCCGCCGCAACTTCCCACAAAAAACGCAATTTTTCATCAAATTTCGCCATTTTCGCAACGTTTTTCCGACACCGGCCGAAATTTCTCGAAAAAATTTTCCACGCATCCCGCATTTTTCAAAAAGTTGGCACGGCTTTCGCTTAAGGTAGGGTGTAAAACAAAAGGGCCAACGGTGAACGCCGAGCCCGCAACAAAAAGAGGTTAAAATTATGATGAACACACAGATCCTTCCGAACGCTTTCTACGGTATCCAGAATTTCATTGACAGCTTGAACGCCGCAAACGCACAGGGCGAATGCACTTACACACCGAAGGCTGACTACTACGAAACCGAAGGCGGCTTCGCTCTCGAAGTGGAACTTCCGGGCGTCAAGAAAGAAGACATGGACATCCAGGTCGAAAAGAACATCTTGACAGTCAAGGCTACCCGCGCACGCAAGGACGAAAAGTTCACTTACGAACGCAGCTTCCGCTTGGCCGACGATATCGATACAGACAACATCAAGGTCTCGTTGGAAAACGGCATCTTGAAATTCGATCTCGCCAAGAAAGCTCAGGCCGCAGCCCGCAAGATCTCCATCGCCTAAAAAGCGATTGGGCCTACGCCTAAAAAAATCTTTTTCATACACTCCTCCTTAGAACAACAGATTCCCGGCAGCGATGTCGGGAATTTTTTATTGCCAAAATTTCTTTTTTGTATTATATTTGAATTTGCAAATCATTCGCAAATTTGAATTTTAAACATTCTAATTAAAGGATTCTTATGAAAAAGAATAAGAAACCGGTGGTTCTCATCACCGGGTATTTGGGGTCGGGTAAAACGACGCTTTTGAACAACCTTCTCAAGCAAGAAAAGAGGAAGGTCGCCCTTATCGTGAACGATATGGGGAGCATCAACGTCGATGCCGAAATATTGAAAAAGAACGGTTCCAACGTCACCGAATGCCCGATGTTCGAATTGCAAAACGGCTGTATCTGTTGCACGTTGCGCGATGAATTTATCGAACATGTTGAAAAGATTTCCAATCTGGATTCCATCGAAGTCGTATTTGTCGAGGCTTCTGGAATCAGCGATCCGGGCGCCGTCAGCGCAAGCTTCCTCGCTTACGAAGACGACAATCCGAACACGAATGTTTACTTGACGTCCATCGTCACGGTCGTGGACGCCGATAGAATTTATCGTGAATTCCTTAGCGAATTGAAGCAAAAAAAGCAAGTCAGAGACAGTCTTGCAGAAAAGTACGATTTGAGCGACGAAGAAATTTCTACGCTAATCGTGGACCAGATTGAATTCTGCAATTTCATCATTTTAAACAAGTGCGATTTGCTTTCGGCCGACCAGCTCAAGGAAGTCGAGACGATTGTTCGTGATTTCCAGCCACGCGCCCCGATTATCCGTTCGATAAATGGTCAAATCGATATTGAAAAAATCATGACGACAAAGCCGTTCAACTACGATCAAATAGATTCTTCGTCCGCCATCCAGAAGGCTACGGCAAGTTTGTTGCAGCCGGGAAGAAAGCAAAACGGTTGCATTGACGAATATGGAATTTCGTCGTTCGTTTTCGAAGCAAGGCGACCGTTCAACAGAGACCGCTTTATGGAATTTGTCAACAACAGATATCCGTCGCAACTGATCCGTTCAAAAGGGTACATCTGGTTCTCGGACGCAAGCAAGGACGTGCAGCTTTTTGAGCAGGCAGGCCGCAACTCCTCCGTAATGCCGGTTTCTTACTGGATTGACGCTCTGCGCGAAGATGTCAAGCAATCGTACATCGACAACAATCCTGAAATTCGCGACAACTGGGATTCGCGTTTTGGCGACAGAGAAAACCAGGTTGTATTCATCGGCAAGGGCTACAACAAGGACGAAATCATGTTCGAACTTGAAAAGTGCCTAGACGAGCGAGCAATCGCCTAGCCGTACACTTGACAATCATTCTCAAATTGATTAAATTTTCAATTTGAGAATGGTTTGCATTTGCAGGAAGATGGTAAAATGGAATACAAGACTCAGACTCGACAAATGATTCTGGACTATATGGTCGAAAATCCTGACCGTATTTTCAAGGCATCCGAAATAGCGCAAAGTCTGCCCAAAGTCTCGTTGAGCACCATTTACCGGAATCTTAGCAGGCTCCAGGAAACAGGGATGGTCCAGGTCGTTGGTGCAGAAAAGAACAACGAACTTCAGTACCGTTACACAGGTCCCTGCCGCTGCGCATCCAAGATGCATCTCGTTTGCAAGGACTGCGGCAAGTTTTTCCATTTGGAAGGCCCGGCTTTGCGGCTTTTGCAACATTCCATCGCCCGCGTGAACGGGTTCATACTGGACCAGCAGCAATCCGTTTTACTCGGATATTGCGCCGCATGCAGCAGGCAAGGGAAATAGCGTGTTTCATTTACTTGACAAATTAATGGTCGCGATAGCGCTCTTTTATACGGAACGCCACGTCGAGCATCATTGTCATGGGGAGCATTGCCATGTCTGCCACCACATTCACCACTGTCTGGACTTAATTTCTGAATATTGCTTTGAACTCGTCGCAGCGCCGATGGTGTATATCTGTCGCTGCTTTCTATTCAAGCTTGTTCGTTTCGCAGTCGTGATACTGC